>Ga0163144_10017096_pt1 | contig 14796 bp, 13 predicted proteins | sample OliLak19BULKMAT1_FD_123175 | JGI IMG/M metagenome (GOLD analysis project Ga0163144, IMG submission 123175) | Freshwater microbial mat bacterial communities from Lake Vanda, McMurdo Dry Valleys, Antarctica - Oligotrophic Lake LV.19.BULKMAT1 | ecosystem: Environmental > Aquatic > Freshwater >... | reverse complement strand
TCGGCAATTTCTTTTTCTACTTCAGAAGACAAGACTGCACCCCCCGTGGGAGTGGTCGACTGGGGAGTTCGAATCCGCGACTTCCAATAGGCAAAGAGAGCAATCACGATGGCTAGTATCGCGACCCAGGGGATACTGTACGCGAGTTTTCCACGCCAATTCGCCTCAGGCATCATGCGCAATGGCTTTTGATATTCTTGTTCAAGTCGACGACGAATGCTTTCGAAAGATTCGCCTTTTGCGTGAGCTTCACGAATTCGTTGGCGAAGATCCTCGGCCTGGCCTGAAGGACATTCTTGGAGGGAGTTGGCTTTGCAGTAAGGACTCCAAATATCGGTAAAGAATTTCTGAAGGACTTGATCTTCGGCGGTTTGGGGAGCGTTGGCGATAACGAAGAGACTAAATAGGAGGACGACCATGCCTCAGTTTCGCGAATTTCAACTGAAGGTCAATCAATTCCCTAATTCTAGGATCTCAGGGTCATGATCGACCTTAGAGTCATTGGGATTAGTGAGCCCAGATTCAGTTGCCGGAAGTTCGTTGAGTCTCTCGCGTAGAACTTCTCGGGCATACTCCCTCTTCAGAACTTCAGCGACGGTATTTGAAGGGCTAGGATTCTCTTTTGGGTTACCCACCGACAGGGCAACTTCTTTAAATCGACCTTGAAAGATCTTTCTGCGGGCGCTGTTGTATTCATCCCAAGCGGTTTTTCGGAGCTGCGGGCTTTTTATAGAAAATATTAAGCTCAAAACGGGCGACTCGATTTCTTTTTCGTAGCCAATCGAAGTTAAATAATTAGATAAGGCTTGGCCGCTCAAGGCTTTGGTCTTTTTACGTAAGAGGCTTAATGAATTCTTTCCGACGGTCTTTAATTTTTCTAAGGACTCTTGATCTGTTTTTCGGTTTGAGTCTTGGATGGCGTCCAACTCTGCTTTCACTAATTTTGTTCGTTCAATAGAACTTTCTAAGACCTCAGACATCGCAAGAACGCTTTGCAATCGGGGCATGCCGGGCTTCTCTTTGGTTCTGAGAGCGTCCATCTCTTTGCTAAACTTTTCTAAGAGCGCAATTTCTCGCAAATAAAGTTGGTCGGAGAGCAAAGAGTGCAGGTCGCGTCTCCATGCTAAAATTTCATTTTGTGCTGCGCCCGGAATCAACAAACGACTCGCAGCTAATACAACTGGCTCGAGATATCTTTCGTTTACTGCCTGTACTTTTTTGAAGTCGGCCAAGCGCTCTAAGGACTGACTTTGGCGAACGCCATCTTTAATTTGGTCTCTCAGCTCACTTCGAAGTGTCGATATCTCTTCTCGAATTAACCATTCTCGAAACGACATTCCTGCGATCAATACGACCAGACTCAAAGAAATCCAAAGTGCTGCCTTCATACTCATAATTATCTTCTTGCGTGGAGCGTCACTCAAAGGAATTTACCGTCATCAAATTCATTATGGGGCTGGGCGACACACTTAGTGCCGGGCAGCAATTTTGTCATTTTAGATGTAAGAGAATTTCGCTGGCGGTTTCTTCAATCGCCTTATCGGTAACATCAATGACTGGCCAATTAAAACGGCGGGCCAGCTTGCGAGTTTCAAGCAACTCTTCACGAATCCTTTCTAAGTCCACATAGGTCTGATCTTTGCTTAAAGCGGGGGGAACTCGATGCTGCGGAGCCAAAACCTGAAATCTAGACTTTCGAATTCTTTCTAGATCTTTCTCTCGGATGGTCAAACAAACGATTGGAACTCCCGCTTTGGCAGCTTCAAGTAATTGGATGGGGGTTTCAATGCCCCGCACCATCGGAACATTCGCAACTCGTAAACCTTTATGAGCCAAATAAATTGAGGTCGGTGTTTTCGAACTTCTAGAAACGCCGATCAAAATCAAATCGGCTTGCGGGAGATCTTCGATACGCATTCCGTCATCATGCTTCACAGTAAATTCAATGGCCTCGACTCGATCAAAGTAGTGATCCGCTTTGGCGGAGTGCAAAAGACCGGCTTCTTGCGAAGGATTCACTTGCAGGTATTTTGAGAAAACTTCAACCGCGGGATAAAAGAGATCAAGCCCGGTGAGATTTTTTTCCCTGACTAAAGACCAGGCTCGTTTTCTCAAAACCTCCGAGGCAAAAGTGTAGGTCACAAGATACGGGCTTTCGATTCCTTTAAGAGCTGCAATCAAATCTTCTTCTTCAATAATACTAGGAACTCTTTGCAGCTCAGCACGCGCCCTGCCGAACTGAGCTAGAATGGCGCGCACGAAAGTCTCGGCAGTGTCTCCGGTACTATCAGAAAGAATTAAAATTCGCAGATGGTCTTTGGGGTCGACTTCCTTCGATTTACGAGGACTCATGAAGACTTATTTAAAGCCTTCGGTGTCCCATGCATAGATGTTTTCGGAGGATTTCAAACTTGCTTGGTACCAGCTTTGATCGTGCTTAAGTTCTTGAGCAAAGATTTTAGTGACCGCCTCGATAATCTTAGGATCCGCTTTCTCGTAATAAAGACTGCTTCTTCTTCTTAAGAAATCGATAGGGTCGATCGCCATCTCGTGATGAATTGCATAATAAATTTCAGCCGCGGTAATCGGAAGATCTTGGGTGATTTTCATCCTTCCTAGATTTTTTGCTTTATCCCAAGCCGCAATATCTGGAGCAAAAATTCCGTAGCGACGCTCTAAATCATTGGCCTCGCCTTCAAAAAACTGTCCTTGTAAAGGGAGGTCTTGCGTCTGACAATCGCGGGCGAAGCTGATGCGCTCCCCTAATAAATCAATTGCCTCTTCGGCCATTTCACGGTGGCTCGTAAGTTTGCCGCCTAAGACATGAAAGAAGCCTTCGGGTTCTTCAATAATCTCGTGCTCGCGCGATACTTTAGAAACCGACTTTGCCCCTTCGGGTTTCTCGGGTGGTTTAATCAAAGGCCTGACCGCCGCCCATGATTGAAAGACATCCTCTTTTCTTAAAGGAAGATTAAAAGCTTTGTTCACTTCTTGAATCACATACTCGAGATCTTCCTTCGTCGCGCGAGCCTCTTTTACTTCTTTGACGGGAGTGTCGGTGGTACCGAAGTAAGTGGTGCTGTTCCAAGGAATCGCAAAAAGAATTCGGTCTTGTTTAGGATCTGAAATCACATAGGCTTCTTGGATAGGAAATTTTGCTCTAGGAACCAAAAAATGTACTCCCTGAGTAAGGTAGAGCTTTTCTGGAAGTTTTAAGAGTTTGCGAATCGAGTCGCTAAAAGGGCCAGCGCAATTGATGATAAGTTTAGAATCTACCACACACTCTTTACCACTTAGGCGATTTTGGAGTCGGGTTCTAAATCCGGAGTTTAAGTTCTCAAAAGATACCGCCGCAACTCGGTTGAGGCAGGTCGCGCCCGATCGATGGGCCGACTTGATCAGTTCAATCACTAAACGATAGTCTTCGGCAAAAGCGTCTCGGTATACGATCGAGCCTGTGAGCCCTTTGTCTTCTAAGAGTGGATAGCGCTCGATGCTTTCGTTTCGGGTGAGATTTTGGTGATGTTCGTTGAAGCCAGAAAATGCATCATACATATGGAGCCCCATATTGAGCATCCAACGGGGAGGAAACTTTCGTGTGTAAGTCGGAAATACAAAAGGAATGGGCTGAACAAAAGGCGCATAAAGTCTCGTCAGACGTTCTCGTTCTTGAATGGCGGTAAAGACCAGCTTGAATTCGGCGTTCTTTAAATAGCGAACTCCGCCGTGAATCAACTTAGAAGAACCAGAGCTAGTGCCAGAGGCAAAGTCATCAGCCTCAACTAAAAGAACTTTTAATCCTCGAAGCTGGGCGTCTCGCGCACAGGCGGCTCCTGTAATTCCCCCTCCGATAATCACAACATCCCATTTTTGCTGGGGCAGCGTCTTCCAAGCCTCTTCTCGAGTGACAAAAGAAAACTGCGGGCTGATGAACTCCATGGCCCGCAGTATAACATTACGGAGTTAAAACTGGAAGTTTCTTACGGAATGACAAGTATATCCACCTGGATTCTTTTCTAAGTAGTCTTGATGATAAGTTTCAGCCGGGTAAAATTTTTGAAATCCCACGATTTGAGTCACGACGGGGCCAGGCCATTTCTTCGAATGGGTCACGCGATCGCTCACCTTTTGAGCCATCTGCTTTTGTTCATCGCTATGGTAAAAAATAGCAGAGCGGTATTGGCTGCCGCGGTCATTGCCCTGTCGGTCTAGCGTGGTTGGGTCGTGAACTTTAAAGAAAAAAAGTAAGAGGTCTTCAAATGATAGCACCGAAGCATCAAATCGAATCTGCAAAGACTCGGCGTGTCCGGTTTCACCTGTTTTTACTTGCGGATAAAGTGGACTTTCTAAGTCGCCGCCCGAGTAACCCACTTTCGTTTGGAGTACTCCGGGAAGTTTTCGAAAAAGATCTTCCATCCCCCAAAAACAGCCTCCTGCTAAAGTAGCCGTTTCTTCTTTCATAGGTCATTGGCCTGAGCGGCTGCAATGGTTGCCATGTTCACAATTTCTTCAACACCAGCTCCTTGTTGTAAGACATGCACAGGTTTACGAGGTCCCACCAAAATCGGGCCGATCACGCTGGCATTCGCGAGACGCTGCAATAATTTGTAACCAATGTTGCCCGCCGCTAAATTTGGAAAAATCAAAATATTGGCGGGTTCTTTGAGCTCTGAAAATGGATAGCGCGCTAACAGTTCTGGATTCAGTGCGGTGTCGGCTTGAATTTCACCGTCAACGGCCAGCTTTGGATTCGCGTTTCTAATGATAAGCAATGCGTTTCGTATTGTATCATTCGTAGAGTGCGGAGAAGATCCGAAGTTGCTGAAACTTAAGAGAGCAATTCGGGGCTCGATTTCAAAGAATTTTGCCATCTCAGCAGTCTGAAGAGCGATTTCGGCAAGGCATTCAGCATTTGGCTCAATGTTGACGGTCGTGTCGGCAAAAAAGAGAATTCGATTTTGAATCTGCACAATAAAAATTCCAGCCGCATGGCGAAACTTTTGATTCATTTGAATAATCTGAAGTGCGGGGCGAATCGTTTCGGGATAGCTCTTGGTCAAGCCCGATACTAAGGCGTCGGCTTTGCCGGCCTCTACCATCATTAATCCATAATAAGTGCGACGTTGCAAAAGCTGTTCGGCCTCTTGAAAGCTCATGCCGCGGCGCTGACGAATTTCGTAAAATCTTTTTGCAAATTGAGATCGATCTGTGGCTTGAGTGGGATCGATTATTTGCAATCCATCAGTCTTAATTTTTTGAAATTCACAGATCTCTAGAATTTCTTTCTTGAAGCCGAGCAAAATAGGTTCGGCTAAGCCCTCTTCTTTTAAAATGCGGGCCGCACGTAAAATGCGAGGATGATTGCCTTCAGGAAAGATTACTTTTCGAAGTTTTCGTTTCGCCTTTACGATGGTAGAGCCTAAAAGTTCTCGAGATCCATCAACTTGTTTTCGAAGCTCTTCTCGATATTTTACAAGATCGATCGTTTTCTTTGAGACCTTCGATTTCATCGCCGCTTCGGCTACCGCTGGTGCAACCCAATAGAGGGCGCGAGTATCAAAAGGTTTAGGAACAAAATAATCGGGTCCAAACGAAAAGAAGTCCGCATCGTAAGCACGAGCCACAAACTCGGGCACTTCTTCGCGAGCTAACAAAGCTAGAGCTTTTGAAGCGGCAAGTTTCATTTCTTCATTGATGCAAGTCGCTTCGACGTCGAGAGCGCCTCTAAAAATATAAGGAAAGCCTAGAACGTTATTAATCTGATTGGGAAAGTCCGAGCGTCCGGTGGCTACGATTGCATCTGGACGTTCTTTTTTCGACTCTTCATAGCCCACTTCAGGAGTGGGGTTTGCCAAAGCGAAGATGATAGGGTTCTTTGCCATCACACTCAGCATATTTGGTGTAACCAGTCCTCCGACCGAAAGGCCAATAAAGACGTCTGAGTCTTTCATAGCGTCTTTTAGTGAACGAGCTTTGGTATTTTGGGCGTAGGCTGCTTTAAACGGATCAAGATCTTTGCGCTCCGAGTGAACGACGCCACTTTTATCGGTAAGCGTAATGTTTTTTCGTTGAACACCGAGCGACTGAATTAAATTCGCACAAGCAATGGCGGCTGCTCCTGCACCCGAGAAAACTACTTTAATTGCAGCAGCCTTTTTGTCAGCGATTTTCAAGGCGTTCATTAAAGCCGCAGTCACAATAATTGCGGTTCCATGCTGATCATCATGGAAAACAGGAATTTTCATCGTTTTTCGAAGCTGTTCTTCGATTTCAAAACATTCAGGACTCTTTATGTCTTCTAAGTTGATGCCTCCGACAGTGGGTTCTAGCATCTGGCATGCGCGCACAATTTCGGCAGTATCTTTGGAGTCGAGTTCGATGTCGAAAACGTTGATATTCGCGAAGCGTTTAAAGAGAACGCCTTTTCCCTCCATTACCGGCTTGGCGGCGAGCGGGCCAACATCGCCTAAGCCCAAAACCGCAGTCCCGTTCGTTACGACGGCAACGAGGTTGCTGCGCGCCGTGTAGTCCGAAACTTTTCGTGGATCCTTAGCGATGGCCATAGAAGCGGCCGCTACCCCTGGTGTGTAAGCCAAAGAAAGATCTCTTTGAGTAAAGCAAGCTTTCGAGGGGACGACCTCAATCTTTCCGGGCAGGCGGACCTGCTTATCGGCCGAAACATATTCATGATAGATCAAGGCGTCTTCATCAGAAATCATGCTAGCAGAGCGGCGGCTTCTGATTTCTTTAGGAGGGTTGATCGCTTTTTGTTTCTTCATTTTCGACACGGGTTTCGCCATAGATGCAGAGCTTATGGCTTTTGGGCCCAAGCGTAAATGCGAGAGTCTTAGATTTTGGCAAGATCAAAGCTCTTGAAATTGCAAATTTATTGTCTACTGAGGGGGCTGTCTTTGCAGGTTTTTGCAAAATGTGGAGCAGATCTTTATGCTTCGTTGACTAAGTTCTTACCGATTGATTCCATCATTCCTTCGGGGGGAAATTTAATTGCGAAAGGCTGCGACTAGAAACGCGATGATCAATGATCCTCGAAACGAACGGGTGACCTCTGAAACAGTCCGAATCGATTTGGATATGTTGGGTATGGAAGCTCGATCGGTGTTTCGATCTATTCGCACCGAGCAAAACAAACTCACTCAGTCTGGTCATGTTTCGCGTACCGATCTTTCGTATTTTCATGCCCGCTACAATTATTACAAATTGAGTCTCATGCGTTTGGATCCCATTGAACGGCAGATTTTAGAGCCGGTATTAGGAATGTTTCGTGAAAAATTGGCCACTTTGGAGACTGGATCTGCAGAGATGCCCCAGCCAACCGCTTTTTTAACTTCGGTTGAAAAAAGAACGGTAGCAGAAGAAAAGCATGCGCCGGTGACTCCTATTCCGGCATCTGCTGTTTCAGTCACCGCGCCCCTGCCTGAGGATGAGGAGCTTATTGAGAATCCGAAAGTCGGAATCAAGCGCGAGGCCATTTTAGCAGAATTAGATTTGATTTCGATTGCTCTATCGGCAGAGGCTTCTAATCAAAGAAACTCGGTGATCAAATTGGCTATCGATAGGGTTCGTAAGATTCTTTAGCCCGGACTGGGCTGTTCAAAAAAAAATAATGACAGAGAGGGGGAGGAGGTCCCCTCTCTGTCGGACTTAAACCGCGCAAAGCATCGTGCGTGTGGTGTGGTGTGGTGCGTGTGGCAAGACTAGTAAAAACACCTTACGTGGTTCTCGTCGGATGGCAGCCCTTGTTCCTAGTGGGGGTCGCCATGACGTAAACCTCCTCGATCGTCTTTCAATGAACAAAATTTTTGGGGTGTGAATAGAAAAGGCTTAACCCAAAAAACCTTTTCGTTCCGAAACTCCCTCCAATTTTCTCGAGAGCTATTGTAGCAAGCGTTGTGCCAAGAAATAATTTGGCGAGAAGTCTGTTTAAGTCTGTTTAACGGGAAAATGCCCTTTAGGCGTGGGTGTAGACATTCTTGCGGGCGGGGCGTGGAAGTCCCGGGGAAATCAATCTGTTTTGAAAAGTTTCGTGCGCGATCAACAAGACTTGCAACGAAACTCATCGCTCGTTTAAATTCCAACTCGGGAGTTTTATGGGGGTGTTGGGGCTTTTTTTTATTTTAGGTTTTCAAATAACTGCCAGCTTAATGGCAGAGTCTAAGTCGATTGAATGCAGAGTTTTGTTGACGAGAGCGGGCGGAATTCTTGATGTACAAGTACAGATGGACCCCGCTTTTGATTCGGAGCCTATTCGTTATTCTGGGGTGGTGGTCCGAAAGAGCTCTCAAGGTTTGATTCGAGTAAACGTCAGGGGGACCGCTTGGCCAGGAAGCTTTGGGTATGAAATTCAAGAGAAGATGACTTTGGGATCAGATACCCCTTCGAACCGCTTGAGTGGCGCCGTTTTACTCATTCCTTATGCCAACTACCCAAAGTCCGAGTTGATTCCTTTTAGCCTTGAAGAAGGGGCTTTTTTTGAAATTCCAGTTCGACTTTCTTTGAGTCCTGAAAAAGAAAGCTATTTTCAGTTTGCTTTTAACTACTTAGGCCACGCCGTGGGGGGTAAAGAAAATTGGGGCATGATAAATGTAGAGTGGAATCGATTCTTTCCCCAATCCGATCGAGAAAAGTTTTTGAGCGCGACCGGTCCTGTTCTTGAATCTCATTTGACTCCACGATTTGTCGAAGAAGTCTCAAGAGAGGTCTTCATCAAGAATTATTTAGAGAACAACAGCAATGCCTGGGACGAAGTGGTATCGAAATTGAGTGCTAAAGAGTTTAGGATCTTTCGAGTGATCGAGGCCGATGGATCGATGGCCTACTATCTTTCGATTTGGCACGAACTCAGTCGGCATATTATTCAGGTTCGTATCTTAGAATCTAAGTCTTGATTTTCTAGCCAGCTACTCTTGAGGTGAATTGCATGATTTGAGAAATCGGATAGCCAATGAGCATGCTAAAGGGGCCAACTTTAGTGATCATCTCGATCAAAATGATACCCATGAGAACTTGAGACCCGTAGCGGGCGTTCCAATTTTCAAAAGCAAAGGCGTAACGAAGCGGGAGTAGTTTCGAGATTACTTTTTCTCCATCGAGAGGTCCGAGCGGAATCATATTAAAAAGAGCTAAGGCTAAATTAATCTGCAAAAGCACAAAGAAAAATGAAAACAGAATATGGCGATTCATTCCGGCTGTCTGGCTAAGTAGGCCAGAAGCCAAAATTATAAAACTAAGCGTTGCTAAAACGATATTCATTCCGGGGCCGGCCAAAGCGACCCAGAATTCGGACCATCGATTTTTAAAATTATTGGGATTCACCGGGACAGGTTTTGCCCATCCAAAGCCAACGAGCAATATGGCAATCGAGCCCAAAACGTCTAAATGCGCCAAGGGGTTTAGCGTCAAGCGGCCTGCTACCTTTGCTGTATTGTCGCCTTGATAGTTTGCAACTGCGGCATGGCCCCATTCATGAAAAGTCAAAGCGGGAAGCATGGCGAGCAGTAAATAAGGGAGTAACTCAGGGTTGTTCCAAATCATAAGATTCAAAAGCTAAACGAGCTGCTTTCAGGGGACAACAGGATTCGCCATTGGGTTGAAGAGACGGTAAACTAGAGATTATGCAGGCAAGCAAGCTAGCAAAGGATGGCGGAACTCCCGTACGTGCAACTTTTCTACCCTACGGAAAACAGTCGATTGATGAATCTGACATTCAAGCTGTGACCGAGGTAATGAGATCGGATTGGATCACGCGCGGGCCGAAGGTGAAAGCTTTTGAAGAGGCTTTGGCAGAATACTGTCAGATGCCGTACGCGGTTGCTTACCATACAGCAACTGCAGGCCTCCATGCATCGATGGCTCTTTATGGAGTGAAGCCAGGAGTAAGAGTTGCGGTTCCGGCGATTACTTTTGCCGCGACTTCGAATGCTGCTTTTTATTGTGGGGGCGAAGTTGATTTCGTAGATGTTCGTGCCGACACGATGAATATTGACGAATCGAAAATTCCTTCTCATGCCAAGGTTGTGGCCGCCGTCGATTTTGCCGGCAATCCTTGCGATTATGAAAGACTTTCTAAAATTGTAAAAGTCCCATTGATTGTCGATGCCGCTCATTCGTTGGGAGGTACTTTCAAAGGTAAGCCAGTCGGTTCGTACGGAAGTGCCGCAGTTTTAAGCTTTCACCCAGTAAAGAGTTTAACGACCGGGGAGGGAGGCGCGGTACTCGTTCGAGATAAGGCTGAAGCCGACTTTCTGCGCCAGTTCAAAAATCATGGGATCGTGGGGGAAGTCCAGCCTGGGTATATTCCTCAAACAATGTTGGGTTACAACTATCACATGACCGAATTTCAAGCCGCTCTTGGGTTGTCTCAGCTAAAGCGGCTCAATAAGTTTATAAGTCGACGTCGTGCCGTCGCCGAATTTTATAATCAAGAGCTGGCGAGATTTACGGCCTTAGAACTTCCAAAATTAACGGTGGGCGCAGAATCTGCCTGGCATTTGTATCCGATACGCTTAAAGCTCGATCTTCTAAACTGCGATCGTGATGATTTTTTGAAGGCCTTGAGAGCTGAAAACATTGGCGCCCAAGTCCACTATATGCCTGTTTACTGGCACCCTCACTATCAAGAGCGAGGCTATCAGAAAGGTTCTTGTCCTCAGGCAGAGGCTCAATATCTAAGGGAAATTTCTCTGCCCATCTTTCCGGACATCAAAGAAGAGGACTTAAGAGATGTTTTAAGTGCCCTTGAAAAGCTGTTTTTAGCCTTTGCGAAATAGTTCGCCTTTGTCATGAGATCCGCTTGCTTTTTTGATTTTTTGACTTACTTTTTGTGTATAGCCATTGATACTTAAGGGTAAGATAAGCTTAAGGGATACGAGGCATCCGAAGGATTCAAAGGACACTTAATGAGACCATCTTCAAACCCAAAGATCAGTACCAAAAGCCAGGCTGGCAACGAAGCGGTCGAGGCCGGAGACGTTTGCGTAGTTCTTTGGGATGAGCGACATCGCTTTGATTCGGGTCTCGGTTCTTGGGGCGATGGTTTCTTTGACTTCTCACGCTCCTTACAGGCATTAAATTCGCCGAGTAACGCCGGTTATGTTCAAGGAAAATACAACGAAGGTTTTTATCTTCTCAGCGAAAAGACTCGCGACAATTCTTAAGACAATCGCTAATCAGCTTTGATGACCGAAAGAGAACGATATTCTGTAGTCGCGGGGATATTTCGGAAAGACGGAAAAATTTTAATGGGGCGTCGCCACGATCGAGAGGGACGGTTTGCGGGATTTTGGGAATTTCCGGGCGGCAAAATCGAAGTCGGAGAATCTGACGAAGAAGCCTTGAGCCGTGAGTTTCAAGAAGAGCTTGAGTGCGAAGTCACCTTTCGTGAGCACTTTAAAACAGTTTCTTGGGAGTATCCCGATCGAATCATCGACTTAAAATTTTTTCTGGTAGAACTGGACCAAGTCGATGTTGCGCGAACGGACTTATCGGCTCATTCAGAGTTGAAGTGGGTTGGAGTAGAAGAAGCGCTTGCTCTCATGGTCCTTCCGGCTAATCGGCAAATCATTGAAGCTCTCATTTTGTCACCAGTTTCTTTGTAGACCAATTTTGAACCAAGGCTTTTGCGGCAGAGGGTAGTCTTTAATCTCTTCGCGATTCCAGCCCAAGAGATTGAAAGCTTGAAAATCGAGTCTGCCCCAAGAGACCGTATATTTAATTTTTAAGCCGAGATCAAACTGCCAATTCAAGTGGCGATCAAGATAGAACGCGGGAGCTAGCATTTTTGAACGAAAGCTTAAGGGCGTCGATAATTTTATGTTCTTGACGACTTGAATCTCGGGATCGGCTTGCAGACGATGTCGTGGCTGATAAACTCGGTCCTGATTGCCGCGTCGTGCTTGTTGGTAAGTATACTGCGAAGAGATTTGAATTCGATTTTTGAAAACCTGTGCTCGAGCTTCAGTTTCAAAACCCCAAGTCAGGGATCGACCTCGATTTTTAACCGTTGAAAGCGTTTGCGATTCGACCACGGTTTCAATGAGGTCATAAGCTTTAGAAATGAAAAAAGTTTCAGAAAAATTAAAATCTGCTCCTTGCCAATGTAGTCCGGCATCTCCAGAAAAAGTTTTCTGACGCTTAAGCTTTGGATTCGACAGAAAGTAAGGATCTTTAAAGTAAAGTTCAAAAAAAGTTGGTGCTCGAGAAATCCAAGATGCATTCCAAAGAAAGTTAAGTTGCTCCAGAATCTGGTGCTTGCCTCCGACTCCGGGGTGAACGCTGGTCGCATCTGATAGATCGGTCATATACTCCACCCGAAGGCGAGGTTGTAAAATTTGGCCAGGCTTGAGATTGAAAAGAAAGCTACTTGCATAAGCAAAGGTCCAGCGACTCGACTCCGATAGAGAATTATTGTTTAGGTAGTCGAAGTTCCACTCTAAGCGATGAAGCCACGAGCTGTCGGCGAAAAGCTGAAATCGAGTTTCGGCCCGGGCTCCCGAAAAGTGATTCCAGTTTTGCGAAGTAACATTGCTCGAGAATACTTCTTGGTTTTGTAGTTGCGACCAAACTTGAAAATCCCAGCGATTCCATCTCCTCTGAAAAACGGCTAATTGAGTGATGCTTTGCAAACTGTCATTGGGAGTTAGATAAGTTTTTGAACCTGCCAAACTCTGGTCAGAAAAAACAAATTGTCCCCAAAGCTGGTATGTGGATTCTCTTTTCCAAAGTCTTGTAGTCACAAGCGAGCTTTGATTGTTTTTTCTAAAGTTTCCGTCTGTGTGGCGAAATGAAAAACTACCCGAGGGAGTGATTTGTCCGACCATCCACTGACGAAACGAGCCCAGCTCCAAACGCGTTGACAGTCTGTCTTCGCTTGAAAGTTGAAATCTAATTTGACCGCCGGGGCTTGCTTGCAAGAAGCTTTGTCCGCCGCGGATGACTTGAATTTCTTCAAGACCATAAAGGTCGATTTCTCCAAAGTTTGCGGTGCCTCGCGATGGAGAATTTAATCGGACGCCTTCGAGGTCTACACCTACTTCGGCTGATTCTGAGCCTCGAAGATTGATAGTCTTCGATTTGAGCGCTCCGCCAAAATCGTTCATCTGCGAAGAAGTGATCTGTCGAAGGCTCTGATCCGTTTCGTTTTCGTCTTTTACTTTGAGAGTTTGAGTGGGGCTGGTCGGACTTTCGGGAGCCCGCTCTCGAATGGGAGAGTCGCCAAGCGTTAGCGCAATGAGCAAAAGAAATGAGGTCACGTGGATGAGTTAAAGCTCCGGACGCATTCTGTCATGTGAGATTTATTCATATCCTGATAGCGGGGGTAAAGACGATGCTTGGACTAGGATTTATCGGGTTGATGGTGGTGACTGATTTGGCTGGGGGTTGGGAAGGCTTAAAAATAGGGACCTGTCTGACGGTTTCTGAGATGCAAGAACTATCGAAGGTCGTCGACACCGACATCTATCGGGGAGGTTCGTGCAATCGAGAGTACCAGCGAGAAGGAGCTCGCGTAGAAGAGCGCGCCTGCGGTTTGGATCTCGATGAAGGAAGTTGGTCGCGCAGCATGATACGCCATAAGGAGGCTGGAGTGTTCTGGCCCGCACCAGTGCCTTGCCAGATATCGATCAGGTCGGCGAATAATTTTAGGCAAGAATGGGCTCCCTTGGGAGATGTCAATTCTTGTGATTTAAAAGACTTTCAGGTTTTCATTCAACAGCAAGAAAGTTTCGTCACTAAGGAGTTCGATGCTGGGCAGGGAAAACTTTTTCTCCCGTATCCTTTTACCGTTACACGAACCGAATGGTTGGGTTTTGGCGATGAGGTCACGAGCACTTGCGAAGAAAATAATATTTGGCTCGAGTACACGGGACGGGGAAAGCTAACGGCCACGGTTAAAACTGTTGAATGCCAAACCCGCCGATTGAATTTTTGCCGGATTGCAAAACTTACTGCTTCTGAAGACTCTAAAGGAGAGACTTGTCTACGAATTGATCGCCTCGATGGGTGTTAAGGCCATCGAGCAGATCTAGAAATAAATTTAGAAAGCAGATCTAGAAATAAGCTTTAAGTTGAATTCCGCCAGTTTCAATTTCGTTGACGTTCTTGCCGCCAAAGCGATGTCGAATGAATACTTGAGCATCAAGGGGAAGTGAAGACTCTCCCGATCGAACTCTAGGCAAATTCGAGAAACCCAAAGTCAAGATTCCTTCATGCAGTCTTTCGTCACTGTCTGCACTTAAAAACTTCGTGGGTATTCCGTTGCCCCCTGAATAATGATCTGAGAATTTTTCTCGAAAACGATATTTAGGAGAAAGTGTTAAAAGGCGAGTGAAGCTCCAGTTGGCTTCAAGGGCGGCTTCAACAATATCTCCTGGATCTTGATCAAGCTTTGCCTTGATGGGAGTAATCTCAACCCCAGTGATAATCGGCACTCGATACGTGGCGGTGTGTGGAAGTTGAGCGGTGTAGCCTGACTCTAAAGTAAAATAAACTTTTGAGTGGGGAGAGTAATCCACATAATGAAAAGCCGCTAGATCCCACTGCCCATCTCCAAAGGCTAAGTCAAAAAGCTGATCGGGTTGGTCGCGTCGCCCTGTGGGGGCTCTCACTCCCGCCTTCACCGTCATGCGAAAGGGATGGGACTCAAAGTATTTAAACTTTCCACCAATTTCAAGATCTCCGATTCCTGTTCCACTCCAACTTTGAATTCCACCGTCGTAGCCAAGGTCTTGCTCCAAGGCTTGGTTAATGGCCGGAAGACTGAGCTCCGATTTCACTTGATTG
>Ga0163144_10017095_pt1 | contig 14796 bp, 8 predicted proteins | sample OliLak19BULKMAT1_FD_123175 | JGI IMG/M metagenome (GOLD analysis project Ga0163144, IMG submission 123175) | Freshwater microbial mat bacterial communities from Lake Vanda, McMurdo Dry Valleys, Antarctica - Oligotrophic Lake LV.19.BULKMAT1 | ecosystem: Environmental > Aquatic > Freshwater > Lake... | reverse complement strand
GTCATATCCGTTACTAAAACATCACCGGCCTCAAATTCATGGCCGTCGCTTACCCTTTTATCAAGTGAAAAAAGAATGGATGTTTTTCCGGTTCCAATTTTATCACCAACAGCAATTCCTTTAAATAAAGTCTTGCGCGGCGAACTTTGATCCATGGCATATTCCGTTATTTTTGAAAAATCTTTTTGTGAATGGATGGTTTCTGGTCTTGCTTGCACTATAAAGAGTTCTTTGGTAAGGCCATCCTCTGCCCACTCAATATCCATGGGACACCAATGGCCTTTGAGTTGAGTGTAATAGTTTTCAATTTTTACAACCCATTCTGCCAGTAGTAAAATACGCTTATCCTTTAAACAATGGCGGTGTTGTAACTGCTTTTCAACAGGAATAATCTTAACCCTTTCATCTGGGTCGTCACCATACACCATCATGACATCTTTAACTCCAAGTTTTTTTTCTATGATGCTGCTGTAACCTTCCTTAAGTGTAGGTTTAAAGACAATATATTCATCAGGTGAAACAGATCCCTGCACAATCATTTCGCCCAGTCCATAGGAAGCGTTTATCACAACAACATCTTTAAATCCACTCTCCGTATCAAGTGAAAAAGCTACACCCGAAGTTCCCAAATCACTGCGAACCATCTTTTGGATACAGACAGAAAGGCCAATACTAAAGTGATCGTAACCAAAAGTATGGCGGTAACTAATTGCTCTATCTGTAAAAATGGAGGCAAAACAATTTCTTACAGAATTAATCAATTGTGCCGGCCCTCTTACGTTCAGATATGTTTCCTGTTGACCTGCAAAAGAGGCGTCTGGCAAATCTTCAGCGGTTGCAGATGAACGGACGGCCACATCGGTCATTTCCTGACCATACACTTTGCTTAATTCATAATATTTTTCAATAATAGCTTCGCTTAATTCCTTCGGAAACTTCGCATTCTTCAAGAGTTGTCTTGCTTGCAATCCTCCACGGCGCAGGGATTCTATTTCTTCGAAGTTTATTTGATTAATGACAGTATGAATGGCCTCGTCAAGATTATTGTATCTTATTATTTCTCGATAAGCCGCTACAGTGATAATGAATCCGCCTGGAATTTGAATACCAAGTTGTGTAAGGTTTTGCAACATCTCGCCAAGGGAAGCGTTTTTTCCGCCCACCTGCTCAATATCGCCCATGCTTACCTTGTTTAGATCTGCTAAGTAAAGTGATGAATCCATAATTATCTCTGTCAAATGTCATACAAAAGTCTGCAAAACATTTTATAAAACTACTATGATAATGTTAAATGGTGAAGGTTATTTCCGATTTAAATTTTTTTTCGACCAAAGGTTTCAACTTTTGTTACACTCAATATAGAAGTGAGTGAAATTGTTCTATTGAAATTTAAATAATTTCTATTGAGATTCCTTAATTCATTAATTTTTTAAAAAGGATATTATCACGCTTGTCACCATTTTGTGAACCTCCCTTTTGCCCCATATTATTTCACAGCGTTTTTACTTATCTTTGCACTTTTTTAAGCAGAACTGTGCAGCAAGCCCAAAACGACAAGCTCTATCCTGAATATAAACAAGCCAATTTTCCTGCTTTCGAATCGGAGATTGCTCAATTTTGGAAAGAACATAAAATTTTTCAAAAAACAATTGAAAACCGCATCAACGCGCAGGATTTTGTATTTTATGAAGGACCGCCTTCTGCTAATGGTATGCCGGGTATTCACCATGTGATGAGCCGAACGATCAAGGATTTATTCTGTAGATATAAAACGCTTCAAGGGTTTAGAGTTGAGAGAAAAGCAGGCTGGGACACCCATGGGTTGCCTATTGAGCTTCAGGTAGAAAAATCCCTTGGCATTACCAAAGATGATATTGGCAAAAAAATTAGCATTGAAGATTACAATGCAGCCTGCAAAAAGGATGTCATGAAATTTAAGGGAGTTTGGGATGAACTCACAGAGAAAGTTGGCTACTGGGTTGATTTGGATAATCCATACATCACTTATGAAAATGAGTACATTGAAACAGTTTGGTATCTTTTAAAAGAAATTTATAAGAAAGGGTATCTCTACAAAGGCTACACCATACAGCCCTATTCTCCTGCCGCCGGAACGGGTTTAAGTTCTCACGAACTCAATCAGCCTGGAACATACAGAGATGTTAAAGATACGACTGTCATTGCACAATTCAAATTATCAGGAGATCTTTCTAAATTTCAAAATCAATTTAATATAGAGTCTGCCGAGAATGTTTATTTTCTGGCATGGACAACTACACCTTGGACCTTGCCATCCAACACTGCTCTTGCCGTTGGGTCAAACATAAAGTATGCTCTTGTTAACACCTTCAATCAATATACCTTTGAGCCCATTCAGGTTATTTTGGCAAAGGATTTGGTGAAAAAATATTTTGCCGAAGAGGATAGTGTACTATCAATTGATGATTACAAGCCGGGTGATAAAAAAATCCCATACAGTATTTTAGCAGAGCTTCAGGGCAAAGACCTTGTAAGCTATACTTATCAACAACTTTTACCTTACACCTTACCTGCCGAAAATCCTGAACAAGCATTCAGAGTGATAACAGGTGATTTTGTTACCACCGAGGATGGAACGGGAATCGTTCATATTGCACCAACATTTGGAGCAGATGATGCTCGTGTGGCCAAACAAGCTGGTGTGCCGCCTATGTTGGTAGTGAATGAAGAAGGCAAATTGGTTCCACTGGTTAATTTGCAAGGTAAATTTGTTAAGGAAATGGGTGAATTTGCTGGCAAATATGTCAAGAACGAATATTACACCACACCACCAGATAAATCAGTTGATGTAGAATTAGCCATCAAATTGAAGGAAGAAAACAAGGCTTTTAGGGTCGAAAAATATGAGCATAGTTACCCGCATTGCTGGCGAACCGATAAACCTATTTTGTATTATCCTATGGAAAGTTGGTTTATCAAAACCACTGCCGTTAAGGATAGACTGATAGCCCTAAACAAAACCATCAACTGGAAACCAGAGCATACTGGTGAAGGTCGTTTTGGTAACTGGCTCGAAAATATTGTCGACTGGAACCTTAGCCGAAGCCGTTTTTGGGGAACCCCATTGCCAATATGGAGAACTGAAGACGGAAATGAAGAAATTTGCATTGGATCCATTGATGAACTGAAAGCAGAGGCGTCTAAATCTATATCAGCAGGCTTTATGAAGCAAGAAGCTTTTGAAAGCGGACATGGCCTTGATTTGCACCGACCTTATGTAGATAACATCATTTTGGTTTCAGCAACCGGAAAACCGATGTACAGGGAAACCGATTTAATAGATGTTTGGTTTGACAGTGGTGCCATGCCTTATGCCCAATGGGGACTTAACAAAACATCTAAAGGAACACCTTTTGGAGAGGGTTGGAAACAGGCATTTCCCGCAGATTTTATAGCAGAAGGGGTGGATCAAACAAGAGGATGGTTCTTTACGCTTCATGCCATTTCAACCATGCTTTTTGATTCGGTTGCCTATAAAAACGTTGTTGCCAATGGATTGGTTTTGGATAAAAACGGTAATAAAATGAGCAAACGGCTCGGAAATACCATAAATCCATTTGAAACCATTGATAAATATGGAGCTGATGCAACCCGTTGGTACTTAATTGGGAATGCTGCGCCATGGGATAACCTTAAATTCGATATTGAAGGATTGGCCGAAACACAGCGCAAATTCTTTGGAACACTTTATAATACCTATTCCTTTTTTGCACTCTATGCTAATTTGGATAGCTTCACAGACTTTGAATACAACCGTGTGCCCATTAGCAGATTGACTGAACTTGATAAATGGGTTCTATCTGCTTTAAATAAACTTATAGTTGATGTACAGACAAGTCTTGATAATTACGAGCCTCATGTTGCTGCCCGTGCCATTCAAGATTTTGTGAATGATAATTTAAGCAACTGGTACGTGCGTTTGTCACGCCGACGTTTCTGGAAAAGTGAATCCTCTGAAGATAAAAAGGCTGCTTTCGAAACCTTACAAGAATGTTTGCTCGTGGTAAGTCAGTTGATGAGCCCAATTGCGCCTTTCTTTGCTGATTGGCTTTATAACAACATGACCGTTTCTATTAGAGAAAAAGCTATAAAAAATAATACCCCGCTTCAACACAGTTCAGTTCACTTAACTGATTTCAGAAAACCCGATATCGGAATGATTGACGAAGGGCTTTTGGAGAGAATGTATTTAGCCCAACAAATTTGCAGCATGGTTCTTGCCATTCGAAAAAAAGAGAAAATTAAAGTCCGTCAACCCCTTCAAAATATTTTAATACCAGTTCTCGATAAACAATTCGAAGAACAAATAAACCATGTGAAAGATTTAATTCTTTCTGAAGTGAATGTTAAGGATATTAGTTTTCTTCACGATGGAGAAGAATCAATTATTGTTAAATCTGCCAAACCTGATTTTAAAAAATTAGGTCCACGAGCGGGTGCTGCCATGAAAGAAATAAGTATTGCAGTGAATAACTTTAAAGTTGAAGATTTAAAATCCTTGGAATTAAATGGCAATCTGGAACTAAATTTAAACTCCGGTTCTTTCATTATTCAACGAGATGAAGTAGAAATTGTAACCAAAGATGTTGAAGGCTGGCAAGTAGCTGTTAATGGCAAAATAACCGTTGCACTCGATTTACATATTACGTCTGAACTTCGCCTTGAAGGTTATGCACGAGAGATTGTGAATAAAATTCAGAACATGCGCAAGGACAATGGTTATGAGGTTAGCGACCGAATTATTGTCAAGGTAACGCCAAATGTTGAAATTGATAATACCTTGTTGATTTTCAAAAAGTATATTTGCAGTGAAATTTTAGCCGATGACATGCGAGTAGAAGAATATCTCGATGCAGAAACAACTGATTTGAATGGAATTGAAATAAAAATAACAATACAAAAAGTTTAATAAATGGAAATCAAAGAAAAAACTCGTTATAATGATATCGAACTTGAAGAGTTTAAAGGTTTAATTCTTCAGAAATTAGAATCTGCAAAAGCTGAATTGAAAGATTTATCTGAATCTGGACATAATACTAACGGAACAGATGATACTGGGAGTGTTTATAAAACCATGGAAGACGGCAGTTCTACCTTGCTTAAAGAAAGCAATTCACAGTTAGCAGGTCGTCAGCGCAAGTTTATTGAAAACCTAGAGATGGCTTTGCTACGCATCGAAAATAAATCTTACGGTATATGCAAGGTTACGGGCAAACTCATACCGAAAGAAAGATTGATGGCAGTGCCCCATACAACACAATCTATTGAAGCTAAACTTAAACAATATAAATAAGCGATTGGAATCTACTAATAAACGATTTTATTACTTTTTAGCTGTCTTTATTTTAATTTCGGTACTTGCTTTAGACCAGAGCTTAAAAATTTGGGTGCTTAAGCACATGTACCTTGGACAAACCACCTCCATGATTGGGAATTGGTTTTTTCTTCATTTTACAGAAAACAACGGCATGGCCTTTGGAGTTGAATTGGGAGGCAAAGCCGGAAAGCTTATCCTTACTGCATTCAGATTACTTGCTGTTGGTGGAATTGTATGGTATTTAATTAAACAAATCAACGCAAATGCCCATAAGGGACTTGTGATATGTATCTCACTGATACTTGCTGGTGCCATGGGAAATATTATTGATAGCCTGTTTTATGGTGTGTGGTTCAAAGATTTGGTAACCTACGATGAGCGAGGACAATTCTTCTTAGGCAGGGTTGTTGATATGCTTTATTTTCCAATCATCGAAACACATTATCCTTCTTGGTTTCCTTTTTGGGCCGGACAGGATCTTACTTTTTTCAGACCCATCTTTAATCTTGCAGATGCCAGTATCAGTACAGGCGTAATCACCATCATTGTTTTTCAGAAAAAATTTTTTGGGCATAAGTTAGAGGAACAGCTTTCAAGCGAATCAGATACTAATCATGAAACTGATAATTTCGGTCATGTTGAAACTTCTTCGGAAATGAAGAAGGGGTAGTACCTGATTCTATTTTAGGCTCCTAATTTCTTAGTAACATTTTCAAAATAACTTCCGCGAAATCTCCGAGGTTTTGCCAACTAAAGAAACATTCGTTATCCCTTTCTAATTTTTATGAAAGACAATATTACTTCCCAAGTATAAACCGATAGTTTAATATTCTAAGTGATCTTTTTCATATTTTTTGATTTCTTTTTTGGTACTTTTTTCTTTGTTATCTTGCCTTATTTGGGGAAATTATTTTGAAAACTTTACCTAGGTATTTTCAAACAGAGTTATTATCTTAAATTAGAAAGATTTCTTGTAACTTAATATTACTTTTCTCAAGTCTAGTTAAGTACATCCAATTTTAGACGATTTTCTAAATCGAATCTGTGCATATCTCGCTCAAAATTAGCTTGAATATTTCAAAGCATCAAAGGGACTCTTAATGTTTTAGGGTTTACGATATTGCTGTGCGTGTCATAAAAATTATTATATTTAAACCCAACCCATACCAACACCCCTCCATTCCCATATCAGAAACTATTACCTTTGCACTATGACAAAAACGCAAAAAGCCATCTTAATTATTATGGATGGTTGGGGAATTGGGAAACATGATAAATCGGATGCCATTTTTAATGCCAATACTCCTTTTATAGATAGTTTATTCAACGATAATAATCATTCTAAACTCTTAACGCATGGTTTAAATGTTGGCTTGCCGGCCGGACAAATGGGTAATAGTGAAGTAGGTCATTTAAATATTGGAGCAGGTAGGATTGTTTATCAGATGCTCACCCGAATTGATAAAGCTTTCAACGAGAATGAAGTAGAAAAAATAACCATGTTGCAACGCCTTATTGAAAAGGCCAAACTAACAAAAAAGAAAATTCATCTCATTGGCTTGGTATCTGACGGCGGCGTTCATTCTTCCATGGAGCATTTAATAGGCTTGTGTGCTATTTTTAGAAAACATGAACTTGACAATCAAACTTTCATTCATGCCTTTACTGATGGAAGAGATACTGACCCAATGAGTGGGTATAATTTCATCAATTCATTATTGGCAAATACAACTATTGGAAATGCGAAAATTGCAAGTTGCATTGGCCGATATTATGCAATGGATCGTGATAAAAGATGGGAACGCATTAAATTGGCTTATGACCTGCTAACAAAAGGTCTTGGTACGCCTACTACTGATTTGTTACAAAGCATTGAGGACTTTTATAAAGTAAAAATTACCGATGAATTCTTAAAACCGATTGTTGTTACAGATGATAAACAACAGCCCATTGCATTAATTGAAGAAGGCGATATTGTTATCAATTTTAATTTCAGGACCGATAGGGGCAGGGAAATAACGATTGTTCTCACACAACAGGATTTTCCTGAACAGGATATGTATAAGCTGGATCTTGATTATGTTACCCTCACTGAATATGACAAAACCTATAACAACGTAAATATACTCTTTGACAAAGATGATCTAAAAAACACGCTTGGAGAAGTGATTGCAAACCATTATTTGCGGCAGATTCGTGCTGCGGAAACTGAAAAATATCCACATGTTACCTTCTTTTTTTCTGGTGGAAGAGAGAGTGAATTTAACCTTGAGAAACGAATTATGGTTCCATCGCCAAAGGTTGCAACGTATGATCTTCAACCAGAAATGAGTGCTATTCAGCTTAAGGATGCCATACTAAAAGAAATAGAATCAGGAGAGACTGAATTTATGTGTATCAATTTTGCCAATGCCGATATGGTTGGGCATACAGGAGTTTATCCCGCAATAATGAAGGCCGCTGAAACAGTCGATTCTTGCGTAAGAGAACTGGTTGAAGCCGGCTTGAAAAAGGGATATCAATTTATCATTATTGCTGATCATGGCAACGCAGATTTTGCAATTAATGACGATGGAACACCAAATACAGCGCATAGTCTCAATCCTGTTCCTTGCTTTTTAGTTGGTCATGAAAAGGTTGAAATGCATGACGGAATTCTAGCGGATGTGGCACCAACTATAATAAAAATTATGGGTTTAGCGCAGCCTAATGTGATGACGGGGAAGGCATTGTTTTAGGTTATCTTAAATTACAGTTCTTCTCATTTTTACTTAACACATTGCAATCTGTTTACTTACCAAAAAACTATCTTCATCGGTAATATTCCAATTTTAATCATTAATTCATGTATTGGTATCTTTCAATTAGATTGTTTTGAAACACTTTAAATAAATAACCATAAAATATGAAATGTTTAGTAGTTGATGACGAGCCTTTAGCAATTGATATCCTTGAAAGTTATATCAAGAAATTTCCTGAAATAGAATTAATTGGCAAGTGCAGCAATGCCTTGGAAGCTTCAGAATTTCTAAAAAATCATAAAGTGGATTTGATGTTTCTGGATATCCAAATGCCGGAAATAACAGGTCTTGAATTTATGAGAAGTCTCACCAATCCGCCCCTAGTTGTATTTTGTACAGCCTATTCCGACTTTGCCGTTGAAGGCTTTGAACTCAATGCCATTGATTATTTGCTTAAACCTGTTGCCTTTGACCGATTTAGCAAAACCATTGAACGGGCCAAGGAATATATTACCTTAAAGAGAAATGATACCGTTGAGGCTCCTGACCTTGAAAACGAGCATATTTTTATTAAATCAAATCAAAAGCAGATAAAACTTTCTTACGACAATATTTTATATGTAGAAGCTTTCGCTGATTACGTAAAATTATACACCGCTGAAAAACGCTATGTAACCCTACAAACCATGAAAAACATGGAACAAAAGCTACCAAAAGATAAATTTATCAGGGTGCATCGTTCTTTTATTGTTGGTATTAAATATATCAACAGTTTCAACAGCAGTGAACTAGAGATTGGTGCCGTAAAAATACCCGTAGGCAAAAACTACAAAGACGAATTTTTACTCAAATTGAGGAGCAAAAATATTTTGTAGGTATCTGGTAAAACTGTCAAAATAACTTTGATAATTTAAGTCAAGATGAAGTGTCTTTTTAAAAGATAAATTCCGAATTAGTATAATAGCAGATTCAATCTTTTATATACGTTCTTTTAAGACATTATACAGAGATTTTCTTTTTACAACGGAATTGAGATAATCGATAACCCAGTCATTATATCAAAAGTTGATTCGAAGAACTGTGCGCACTGGCATCCAAGAAAAGAGTGAACTGCAAAAATTTCATCCTATTTTGGTGCGTTACCTGATGTCTGTAAAAATTTTGAAGTTGGTTTTGTTGGTGCCTTTTTTTGTTACTTTTTTTGTAACTTATCAATAAGTTGTGGTAAATCAGATTGAAAAATGTTCAATGTTCAACACTCAATGTTTAATGTTGAAGGATTGAAATCGAGTAATCCCAGTATTGAAAAGGGATTGAGCGTTAAGTATTTAAAATCAAATAAACTTTCTTTATTGCTTTTAGTTCGTTTGAAAAATAACTGCCACAACGTATTGAGTAGTTACCTTTTTTTGCAGAAAAAAAAGTAAAATAAGCCGTTTGCAAGACAAACTTTCCTCTCTGAAACACTGTTGAATTTATCGAGATAGTGTTGAAGTTATATCGTGAGCTTTCCGACATTCAACCCTATTCCTTAAGTATCCTCGAATTTTCTTTCACATTTACATAAATATAAACTCCAGCCGCCAGTGCAGAAATATCATTTTCACCTTTCTCTAATATCATTATCATTTTCCCATTTAGGTCTAATAATTGTCCTGATTCTGGAATAAAAAGAGGACCGGATGTAGGATTAGGATATGGCTGTGTTATTTTTTCATAAATAATCTGATTTACAGAACCTATAAATCTTTCTTCAAAAGCAGTGGCACAACCATAAATTGGAGAGCGTATACCTTGAGAGTTACCTACAAAATTTTGATAAGAAGTGAAATCTCCCCCAATGGATATCGTTTTATCTAAATTTATAATTCCAGAGTTTACAATTCCGTTGATATTGATTACAATATTACTTTTCTTCAGGTTGTTTCGATTGAATAATGCCAGACCGCTGCCATAATAAAAAGAACCAATACTGAAATCTCCAGTTATTACCAATTTATTGTCGCGTGAAATAATGTTTCTTATTTCACGTCCAAAAAGGAATTCCAATGAATCGAATTTGGCTAATTCTGTATTATTCAAAGTATAAAGCAAAGTATCAGTACTTCTATTTGATTTAAGGCCAATAAACATTTTGTCGCCATAAACATGTAGATAATTCGCTTGTTTAGGAAGATAATCATTATACAAAAAATTGGTTCCATCATAAGATACCAATGCGTAAACGCCTTTTGAGATCAGTTTACCTGTGATATATAATTTTCCATTATAAGCTCTAATTGAGCTTGGAGTGTCAATCTCAACAGACGGTATCACAATCCAATCGCCTGTATCTCTTACTGCAAGTCCTCCTGTAAATTTTCCACAGATATAACTCTTGCCCTTATAAACTTCAAAATCTGTGATAATTCCATTCAGTTCACCCTTAAGTTTATGACTTGGTTGGCTATCGCTTATATTGGTTTCCAAAATCTCTACCTTATTAAAATTTCCAAAGCTAATATCCCCGCCGTAAGAAGTAATAGAATTACCCTTAACTTCAATTTTATTCACTATTCCTGAACTGGCACTTATTATAGAAGTCCAAACCTTACCATCCCATCCAGATAAAATCACATAATTGGTATCTCCTTCAATCTTAAATTTCCCTGCTGCAATAAGCGAATATTTACCTGTGGCACTTTTGATATCTCTTACTTCTCCTTTTAGTCCGCTCCCAAATGAATTGGCGGAACCAGGATAGGCATAAGTCGGTTGTATCCAAGCAAGCTCTTCAAGTGTTAAACCACATTCTTTTTGCCATAGGAATAATTCAGGGGTTTTAATATCCAACGCATAAACAAACTTATTTTGTTCATCAATTTTTCTGGCGATGTTTTCAAAACCACCTTGTTGTAGGAGGTAACCCACCGCACAATGCACATCCTCTCGGTCAATAAAAACTGGAATTCTTCCCAAAAGATAATCGTTGGTAGGAACTTTGCCAATATTCCAATACCGATTCAAAATATCAAGATATTTCACTCTGTTAATCCTCTGATTTTCAGTTAGATTATTTACGGGTCTGTTTCGAAGAACTCTTTCAACCAACATTAAATGGCTAATGATTAAATCCTTATTTGGTTGTGCCATTCCGTTTTCAATAAGTAAAATACCATCTTGGTTCTGTTTCCATTCTTTGTTTACATCCATTAATTTAGTTAAAAATGGATTTGCAAACAGATACATTGGGAAAAGACAGGTGAGTAAGGCTAACTTTTTCATAATTTTAATTTTAGATTACTAAACAAATGTACATTATAAAAAATTGTTGCATAGTTAATAAATTCATAATTTTACCAACGATAGAAATTTAATTTATGACCAATTGTAATTTCTAACCTGTCCAAAGTCATAAAATATTTTAACAACAGCTGCTATAGCTGCCGAATTCTTCTTAACATTTAGATCCTCTTTATATCTAATTTACTTAAAGATATTCACCATTCAATTGTCATCCATACCATTATTAGAGGCTTTCTCCTAAAAATTATTACTGACTTGCATCTGGTTTTAATTCATATATTCGCAACGCTTATAGCAATCAGCTCATAGCTGTTAAAATTTAAAATAATGAATTCAAAATATTCCTTCCTTTTTATTCCCTTTCTTCTTGTGGCCTTTCAAAATTCAGCAAATTCACAAAGTATTAAGGACGAAGACATCGAATACCAATATATCCAGTTGCCTCAAACCGATATTAGAGGTCAGGTAAAAAATTATCATTTCACTTTGGTGCCAATTTATGAAGAAAAAAACAAAAAATTAATAGCAGAATTCGAAACAGAGAAGCAAAAAGCACAACAAGAATACGATGATAAAAAAGCTTCAATGGCCAAAGACCAACTAGAACTTGATGCACAATATGACAAAGAGATGGAACAATATGCGGTGGATGTTAAGGAAGCTGAAGCAAAGTATGAAAAGGAGATGGAAGAATATAATAAGAAGTCAATGGGTAGTAAGATAATTGAAAAACAAGTACTTGGTCAAAATAACAAACCTACCAAACATTTACCCCAAAAACCTTACCGCAAGACAGTTTCAGAGCCAAATATCAGAATTGTGACTATGCCAAGAATACAGACTACTTATGACTTTCCTGCATTGTGTAATACCTATTTGAAACTTTATGGTTTTCAAGACAATCAGGATAATGCCATGCAAATTACAATTAACCTATTTGGATTTGACAATACAAACCCAACCCTATTAACCACACAGCAAACTGAGACAAGAGTTTCAAACGGATCCACCTCAAGCTATCAGGCAAGTTATTATTCAACGGAGTTTTCATACCGGCACCCAATGTCTATTCAGATAAAAATGCCTGATGGCAAAGAGGTTCTAAATGTAACACCTTCAGAATACAACAACTATACAGTATTTAAATCGCTTGCATCTAAAGTTTATCAAAATACAGGCAACGACATGTTGATAAAGACTGCTGAAGAAAAGGTATTACAAGCCAATCTTAATAAAATTAATGATATGGTAAATAATATGTATGGTTACAGACCGATACCTAGGAAGTGTACCTTGTATTATGTAAAAAATAAGGATCAAAAGTATACAGACCTACTCGATGCCTTTAATGATGCCAGCATGGGTTTAAAATTAATCGCTCAGGATGAAGCGATGGCCAATGTAAAACTAGATAAAGCACTTAAAATTTGGAAAGCAGCCTTTGCTGAAACTGACTTAAGCAGCAAGGATGCCAGAATTGACAAGGACGTAGCCATTGCGTTGGGTTTTAACTTATTGGAAGTGTATTTCGCAACTAAAAATGTGACAGATGCTTTTGTAACTCTTGATGCCATGAACAAAATGGAGCTTTCTAAAAAAGAAAAAAAAAGAAAGGAAGAATATGAAATGCTCTTTCTTGAACTCAAAAAACGCAAATAAGACCTTATCAACTTTATAAAATATATCAAATAATGAAATTTCAAACCACCATCTTATGCGCCTGTCTTATGTTTCTTACAGGCTTTTCTCACGCACAAAACACTGAAGCTAAAATTAACTTTGGTGATGAGAGGGAGTATAAGCCTATTAAAGACAACGGTCGGTACACATTTAAGGCTTACGATAAAACTTTTTATGTATTTAGTGAATTTATCAGTTTTCAGGATAAATACTCAATCATAGTTTGTGATGAAAAAAATAATGTAAAAAGTACCAACGATTTAAAATATACCTTAGGCGTAAGAGGCGATGAAACAAAAATTGAGAAAATTGTCGGATTGAACAACAAAGCCTATTTGCTTATTTCTAATACCAACAAAAAAGAAGGAAAGCACCGTTTATTTGCAAAGGCGTTAGATGATGATCTTACCTTTGAAGATGGTGAAACAGAATTGGCTTCATTTGGTTTCACAAAAGGTATGAATTCCGGAAATTGGATTATTTCAGTTTCTCCTGATCAAAAACATTTATTGATCATTGGAGAATTACCTTTTGAATCTAAAGAGATTCCTTCTAAAATTGTTTATAATTATTTGAATGAAAGTCTGAAATCCGAAAAAGAGGGAACCCTTACCTTGCCAGGTGAAAATAAAAAATACAATAATTACACGGCCTATCTTGCAAACAATGCTGATATGTTCATGGTAAGTGGCTTGCTTGACAAAAATGGCGACAAAAAACCTGAGATATTTTCTACCAATGCTTTAACTGCTAACGAACCTGTTTCTTACTTGCCCGACTTGGGCGAAGGCAAAAACATGTTTAGTTATGCTCAAACAGTTTTGGCTGACAATAGTTTTAGCATGGCCGGTTATTACGATGAACGCAAAAAGGTATCTATGGGTGAGGCTCAAATAAAAGGATGCTTTTACTACAATTCTGAAAGCTGTAAAGATATTCAGGTGAGTCCAATTTCAACACCTACCGAAAATTTAATAGCGCGCAGTTTAACGGAGGTTGAAAATACAGTTTATTTATTAGGTGAGAATTATAAAGAAAAGAAAGTAGATGTACCTGGACAGCTTGGGTTTTACAACTACTACTACACCCATAAAGATATTAATTCAGTAGGTTTTGAGGCAAATGGCACTAAAAAAATAGATGTAATACTTAGCAGAAATTATTCTGAGGTAAGTTCTGAAACGGAATTAATGCCTGTAGCAGCGGTAATTAAAAGTAAATATGCTGTATTTTTTGTTGATAATTTGGCAAAATATGATCCCGCCAGAAACGGCAGTACCTATAGGGTTCCAGTTTTAGTATATATTAATAATAATGGCTTGATGGAATCTCCACTTCATTTTTCAAAAGAATTTTCAAGCACCAAGGACGGTTTCTCACTTTTCTCGTTTATACCAAGTCTTGCTACAAATAAGCTTCAAATGATTATGATGCAAAAGCAAGATGTGAAGTGTTTTTCGGTGGAGTAGAAGGATAGATGTTAGAAGGTTAGATGTTAGAAGGATAGATGTTAGACGGTTAGATGTTAGATGTTAGAAGGTTAGATGTTAGAACGTTAGAAGGTTAGATGTTAGAAGGATAGATGTTAGAACGTTAGAAGGTTAGATGTTAGAAGTTAAATCTTAGAAATTACGAAGTGTTTATTTAAGTTTATTGTAGTTAGCTGAAGTTCTCAAAACACAAATTTTACAATAACCATTACAACGAAAAAAGCTTATCACCGTATCATACCGG
>Ga0163144_10017093_pt1 | contig 14798 bp, 12 predicted proteins | sample OliLak19BULKMAT1_FD_123175 | JGI IMG/M metagenome (GOLD analysis project Ga0163144, IMG submission 123175) | Freshwater microbial mat bacterial communities from Lake Vanda, McMurdo Dry Valleys, Antarctica - Oligotrophic Lake LV.19.BULKMAT1 | ecosystem: Environmental > Aquatic > Freshwater >... | reverse complement strand
CCTGAACAAGAACCTTCAGGCACTGGACATCGACACCCCGTCTGTGGTGATTTGGACGTTCGAGACAGAAAACGGCATCTGGTCTGAACCGTTACTCGTCAATGGCGTCTTGTATTTCGGCTCAATGGATCACTATCTGTATGCGGTCAATGCCGACAATGGCCGTATGATTTGGAAGACCGAACTCGGCGGCGCGGTGGCCTCAACCCCTGTTTTAAGTGGTGGGGCGCTCTATATCGGCAGCTTTGCCCGCAAGGTCTTTAAGATTTCGCAAAGCACAGGCGAAATCTTGGAAGAACGCGCTGTAGATGACTGGGTATGGGGGTCGCCGGTGGTGCGCGATGGGGTGGTCTATACCGCGGACATGGGCGGCAACGTCTATGCGCTCAATACCGATGACCTCAGCGAGAAGTGGCGCGTCAAAGCGGCCAATGGCGGCATCCGCCCAAGCCCGTTGGTGACGGAAGATCACGTCATCGTCGGCGCACGCAGTGGCGAAGTCGTCTGGCTTGACCGTGATAGCGGCGTGATCGCGCTGGAAGGCGCACGCGCAATTGGCGCCGAAATCCTCGGCGACCTGCTCTTGGTCGAATCGACGGAAGCACGTCCCTTAAACGAGCCATTGGTGATCGTCACCACGGTGGCAAATGACAATCTGTTGGTAGCCTACTCTGCGACGCGGGGCGTCAAGATGTGGGTCTATAAGCGTTAGGCGGAGGCGAAACGAACGCTCATGGATATTCTACTCAACCCGTTCGTCACGGTCTTGGCGCTGTTGTACCAAATCTTGGGCAACAATATCGTGCTGGCAATCACCGCTTTGACGGTGATCATCCGCTTGGCGACTTCACCCTTACTGCTCCAACAGCAAAAATCAACCGAGGCGACGCAAATCGTCCAACCTCAGATGAAGAAACTGCAAGAGAAGTACAAGAATGACCGTGACAAACTGGCCGCCGCGCAGATGGAACTGTACCGTGAACACGGCGTCAACCCCTTGGGCGGTTGCTTTCCGCTACTCATCCAAATGCCGATCCTGTTCGCGCTGTACGGCTCAATCACCTATGCGCTGGGCAGCACGCCCTTCCAAGTGGTCGATATGTCGCGCCGCTTCCTCATCCCCGGCCTAGAGACGCTCATCCCGTTGAACAAGACGTGGCTCGGCCTCGACCTGACCCATCCGCCGACCTTCGGCGGCGTCTCGACCATCGCCACCATCGCGGCCATCACCTTGCCGGTGTTGGTCATGCTCACGACTTGGCTGCAATCCAAGCTGACCATGCCGCCCGTCAAGCCGGAAGATAAAGACAACCCCGCCGCCGCCACCACGCGCTCGATGACTACTATCATGCCGTTGATGTTCGGCTTCTTCGCGCTGTCGTTTTCGGTGGGTATCTCGGTCTATTTCATCGTGTCCAACGTGGTCGGCATCATCCAATACACGCTGTTGGGCAAGGCGCATTGGGATCAATTAGTGCCGGGTTTGAAAATTGGCGGTAAAGTTATCGGCAAATCCGAACTTACGCCGGAACAACTCCGTGAACATGATGCCATTATCAAGCGCGTGATCGATAAGGTAGACCAGATGCCCCGTGGTGGCAACCCAGCCGCTACCCGTACCCCGGCTCGCGCCGAAGAAGTGTCGGCCAAAACCAAGTCAATCAGCGCACCCGACAAGGCAGACAATTCCAAGTTGAACGGCAACAAAAAGAAGTAGGCCGCTATGTCTGAACGACGTTCCATTGAAGTGACAGCCGATACGGTGGATGAAGCCATCCAACAAGGCCTGAGCGAACTCGGCGTACAGCCGTGGGATGTGATGGTCGAAGTGGTTGACGAACCCTCCGTCGGCATGTTTGGCACGCCGCCGCGTAAGGCGCGGGTGCGCTTGCAGATGCTCCGCACGGGGCCAACCACCCCTCCGCCGTCCACGCTTCCGCGTCTCGCACAGCCCGACGAAGAAGCGCGGCGGATGCAGCAGGGCAGCGTACCGTCCTCGCGCTATGGACAGCCGGAACGCCGCGATAACGAGCGCCGCGACATCGGCCAGCCTCGCCGTGAGGGGGGTGATGCTCCCCGCCGTGAGGGTCAGACCAACAACCGTCCAGACCGTCCCCCGCGTCGTGAGGGCGAACAGCCCCGCCCCGCTGGGGAACAGCGCACGGGTGGGCGTGACAGCCAACCGCGTGACAACAAGGGCGCGGGGCGCACCGACAATCGTGGCCCGCGCCGTGACGGGGCAGACCGCAACCGTCCGGTATCACGCTTGATGGACGCGCCTCCCGGTGGTGGGCGCAACCGCCATAGCCAATTCGACGACGACTCGCTGTTCGATGACCTCGAAGACGAGACGGCCTCGCTGTTCAGTGGCTATACCACCATCGAAGAGGCCGATTACGATGCCGATGTCACGATGGCGCGTGAGATGCTGGTGCAAATCCTGACGCTGATGAACGTCCCAGCCAGCGTACAAGTCAGTCGCGTGGACGCAGCCCAAGGCGGCGGCCCGTGGATTCTGAATGTGCAGGGGCAGGGGCGCATCAGTTCGTTAATTGGGCGGCGCGGCGATACGCTCAGTTCGCTGCAATATCTCTTGCGCCTGATGGTCAGCCACAAACTGCAACACCGCGTCAACCTCATCCTTGATGTGGATGGCTATAAGGCCAAACGCGCCGAACGCCTCCGCACGCTGGCGACTCGCATGGCCGAACAAGCCATCAACGAGCGGCGTACTGTGGTGATGGAGCCGATGCCGCCGCACGAGCGTCGACTCATCCATATCGCGCTACGCGCCAATCCCGCCGTCACGACCAAATCCATCGGTGAGGGCGATACGCGCAAAGTGACGATTGTCCCGGCCATCCCTAAAGAAGCAGCCCCAGCGCCTGACACCACAGAAGCCGTGGGTGACGCAGAGGACGGGGACGAGGCTTGATTGTCAGCCCTGCTTCCGCCGAGGCCGTCGATTACGTCCTTATCGGCCACATGACCGCTGACCTCACCCCGCAAGGGCGACGGGTCGGCGGTACGGTCTCGTATGCTATCCGCACCGCTTACTCGTTCGGCCTACGGGTCGGCTTATTGACCAGCGCCCAGCCAAATGACCCGTTGCTACAAGAACTCGCCTCATACGGGCAAATCGTGGTCATACCCGCCGAACATACCACCACGTTTGAGAATATCTACACCCCACAAGGGCGGACGCAATATGTCCGTGCCGTAGCGGGCGCGATTCTAGCGGAGCATGTGCCGCCCGCGTGGCGGTCTGCTCAATTGCTGCATGTCGGCCCCGTGGCAGGGGAGGGCGAAAGCCTCGAATTATTGGATTGTTTCGGGCAAGCGCGGTGGATGGTCACGCTGCAAGGGTGGCTGCGCCAGTGGGACGCCAGCGGACTCGTGCAATTCAAGGCGTGGTTCCGCCCGATGATTCTGCAACGCCTAGAGATGTTGGTGTTCAGTGAAGAGGACATCAGCCAGCAGCCGGGGCTACTCCATCAGATAGCGCCATATACCAAGCACTTGCTCTATACCCAAGCAGAACACGGCGGCCTGCATCTCCAAAACGGCCTGCCGACCTCATTCCGCAGCCCCTCAGTCAAAGCGGTAGACCCCACTGGCGCGGGCGATATTTTCGCCACCTCCGCCCTGTGCGCCCTCTACCTGACCGGCAGCATCCGCCGCGCCGTGCAGATTGCGGCTGCATTGGCCGCAAACTCGGTCACACGGGTGGGCGTGGCCGGAGTCCCCAACCCTGCGGAAATCAAAATGGCGCTGGACGCCACGCGCAACTGACGCGCATATATTCCTCTGATTTGCATTTGATACACGTCATATAGACCGCTTACAGCCTTCATATATGGCGGCGGTATCGTTATGGTATCGAAACGAAATGCAGCAGCGCCAGCATAAAGGCGCACACTTGGAGGAAAAAATCATGTCTACTTTAATCCGCTGGAACCCCGCCCGTGAGATTTCCGCGATGGAGCGCATGTTGAACACCATGATCGAAGACCGCACCCGCGCCATTCGCGGCACAGCCTCAGACACCGCCACCGGCACATTGGCGCTGGATGTCACCGAGACTGAGACCGGCTACACCGTCACCACCGCCCTCCCCGGCGTCACTGCTGAGGACATCAAGATTAGCCTGCACGAGGATGTCTTGACCATCAGCGCGGAAATCGCCCAGAACACCGAGAAGAAAGACGGCGAGCGCGTCTTGCTCCGTGAGCGCACTTGGGGCAAGTTCAGTCGTAGCGTCCGCCTGCCCAACAGCGTGAAATCCGACGCGGTGGAAGCCAGCTACGAGAACGGCGTCCTGAGCCTCAGCCTCCCCAAGACCGAGAACGCCCAGCCGCGCACCATCCCGGTCAAGGCGAACAAGGCGTAATCTCACCCTCACCAGTTAAATCAACAACCCCCATCTCATGCTTTGAGATGGGGGTGTTTTGTCTGATACGCCTAATGTTGAATGTTTTGAGGTGTGGGCGCACACACAGGTGCGACCCTACCAAAACCGGCGATTCGTAGGGGCGGGTCATGTCACAGCCGCAGATCGGCTATTCCGCCGAAATTTCCTTCAACAGAGTCACCGTCGCCTCAACCGTTTGCCCCATTTGGTCGGCGCGGCTGAGGGTGGCAGCATTGTCGCCGGATTGGTCGCCGTACCAGCCGAATTGGGCGTGATTGCCGCCATCTAGGGCGATAAAAACCGTATCGGCGGGCAGATAAGCGCGTGAGGCCGCGATGTCATCCGGCGTGGCGAGTCCGTCCAGCGTCCCAGAGACCGACAGCACCGGCAGGTCAAATTCCGCGAGGCTGTCCGATTCTTGGGCGAACGCCGCCCACAATACCAGCCCGTCCGTCGCATCCGGGTTGGCGTGGACGAAATTGGCCGCCATCGCCCCACCCAGCGAGTGACCGCCCAGCGCCCAATGCTCAATCTGAGGGAAATCCGCGAAGATGTCTATGGCAGCGTCCGCGTCGAACACGGCCAATTGCAGCGGCATGGTCGGGATGACCACCAGATAACCCTGTTCGGCAATCGCCTGACCATACGGCGCATAGGCCGACGGCGAGACTTTCCCGCCCGGATAGAAGATAAATCCGGTGGTGATGTCGCCTTCGGTTGGGGTGAAGGTCAGGTATGGCGTGGTCGTGACAGTCACATCAGAGGTACTGAGCAGCGCGGCCTCGGCTTCTGGCATTAATGTGACGGGGGTATTCGCCCAGACGACAAATGCGCCGACCGCGAGGACGAGGACGATCAAAACGGTGAGTAGGATACGGCGGACAATCCGCATGGCGCAAAATCCTTGTTGGCAGACGTTATGCCAATAAGATTAGCACAGCTAAATAAAAGTATCCCTCACTATAGTTAGGCGTCAGATGAGACCATCCACACAAAAAATTTCATGTTCAGATTGTGTGAAATTATGGTGATTACCCTGCATTTTGCAATGAAAAAACGCGCAAACAAACCTATAGGTTTGAGTCTCATTGCATCGGAAAGATAAATGCTACGCCTAATGTGAAATGAAAGCGCCCCGATAGATACTGTTCAGACTCATCCGCCGCCCAGCACTAAAGTGCCGGGCTGAGGGAAAACAAAGTCCACTAAAGGGACTCTTTTTTCCCGAATCATGAACCAAGCAACCCACTTTAGTGGGTTTTGCATTGCATTAGACGGGGGTTTTAACCCTCGGCGGCGGATTCACGATATATCCAATCATTTCACGTTAGCCGTATCTTAGCAATTATTTCTGTTGTGACGGCATGGTCGCGGCTTGCGCGAGGGCGCGTTTGAACACATCCACCGGTTGCGCCCCACTGAGAGACAGTTTGCCGTCGAAAATGAAGAATGGCACGCCGGTCAGACCGGCATTCATCACCGCCTGAAGTTCCTCGGCCACCTGAGCCAGCCCCGCGTCCCCCTCTAAGGCGACCTGCGCCCACGGGCGCTCAATCCCAACCGATTCCGCGCAATCAAGCAGCACATCCAAGCGGCTGATGTCCTTGCCAAACTGGAAATAGGCGTCGTATATCGCGTTGATGACCGCCTCGCGCTTGGTATCCGGCGCAATCGCAATCAGGCGGTGACTCAGCAACGTATTGGGGGCGCGAGTCAACAGGTCAAAATCAAAGACCATCCCAATCGAAGCGCCAGCGCGAGTCGGCCCCTCGGTCATCTGCGACAGGTCAACATTGCGATATTTAGTCTGCATGACCTCGGCAAAGTCAGCGCCTTCTGGCGGCAAATTCGGGCTGAGCAGATACGCCCAATATTGAATTGTGACCGGCTCTCCCGCCCAATCGGCCAGCGCCGTGTGTAGGTTGGCCTTGCCGATTCGACACCACGGGCAGGCGGTATCATGGATGACATCAATGTGCATAGCGAAATCCCATTCCTCAAACAACGGTGATATAGTCTCCTGACGCGCCGACGGCAGGTTTTCTCACGTTTAGGCGCAAAAAACCGCCAGTGAAGGACATCTCACTGGCGGCTTATGGGTTCGATTATTGAGCGGATTAGCGCTGGGTACGCGGGTCGAGCGCGTCGCGCAAACCGTCGCCGATGAAGTTAATCGACAACACGGTGAGCGTGATGAGCAGGCCGGGAGCCATCCAAATCCACGGATATTCGTCCACGAATTGGCGTGCGCCGCTGAGGATGTTACCCCACGTCGCGGTGGGTTCTTGCACGCCGAAGCCTAGAAAGCCCAGCGCGGTCTCGGTCACGATGGCATTGCCGACGCCCAGCGTGGCGGTCACGACAATCGGAGCGATGCAGTTGGGCAGGATATGAGTGAAGATGATGCGCGAATTACTCGCACCGACCATCCGCGCCGCCGTGACGAATTCCTGTTCCTTGAGCGACAAGACCATCGAACGCACGATGCGACTGAGGCCGAGCCAGCTAAAGATACCGATGATGACCACAATCGCTACCACGGTGATACTTAGCTGTCGGCCAAACAGATTGACCGTACTCGACGCATTTTTAATCAGCACCGGTTGGATGACGATCAGAAGCACCAGCGACGGAATCGCCAACATCGCCTCGACAAAGCGCATCAAAATAGAGTCGATTAAGCCGCCAAAGTAGCCGGAAATCAGGCCGACTGTCGTGCCGATGGTGATTGAAATCGCCACAGCCGAAATACCAATCATCAGCGAAATCTGTCCGCCGTAGATGGTGCGTGCTAGGATGTCACGCCCCAGCCGGTCTGTCCCCAGATAATTTGGCAGATTGATCGAACCATCTTCTCTGGTGACGGGGGCGAACGTTGGCGGGGTGTTCTTCTCGGTCAATGAGGTCTTATTGGCGTACCCTTCGGTTAACAGCAATGCCCCCACCGTGACATACAAAAGGACGAAGCCAAGGATAATCAGACCAGCCACTGCCATGCGGTGGCGCAGAAAGCGCCGGATGGTGACCCGTAAGAGCGACTCCGCTTGGTCATGCCGTCCCTCTAGCTTAATCACATTCGAGACAGATTCAACAGTTCCATTTGCCATGAGTATATCGTCCGTCTCTGTTAGCTATAGCGGATGCGCGGATCAAGCCACGAATAGGCAATGTCCGCCACCAATTGGAAGAAAACTACGGTTACGGCGGTCATGACCGTGAAGGCCATCAGGAGGGGCGGGTCTGCTGGTTGGACAGATTGGATGAAGGCTTGCCCCATCCCCGGCCAACTGAAAATCGTCTCGGTGATGACCGCGCCGCCCAGTAAAAACGGGATGTCTAGCGCGATGATGGTCACCAGCGGTAGGCTGGCGTTCTTGAAGGCGTGTAGGAACGTGATACGCCCCTCGGTCAGACCCTTGCTTCGGGCGGTACGGATATAATCGCTGTTAATGACTTCTAACATGGTCGAGCGAATATAGCGGCTATGACCGGCGATACTGATGGCCGAAAGGCTAACCACTGGCAGGATCAGATGCCGCAGCAGATCGCCAAATTCCCGCGTCCCGCTTCGCACATCATACATGCCTTGCACTGGCAGACACATGCCGGGGTCGCCGCCAAGCATTTTTAAGAAATCTCGGCACTGTACCGAGAAAACTTGCACCAATAAGAGCGCAACCAAAAAGACCGGCATCGAATAGAGGATGAACGATACGCCCGTCACGATATTATCGAACCAAGAATACTGTTTGATGGCGGCCAAAATGCCAATCGATACCGCAAAGATAATCGTCACGACATATTGTGTGACCATCAAAATGAGGGTATTGGGCATCCGCTGGGCAAACACATTCGCGACAGGTTTACGGAAGCTGATGGATTGGCCGAAGTCGCCACGGAAAATCCCTTGGCGCTCACCTGCGGTGTCCCCTTCACCGTCATTGTTCAGGTCACGCAGTCGCCAGTCATCCCCAATCAACCATGTCACAAATTGCTGTGGGATGGGGTCGTTCAATCCGTATTTCTCATTGAGAAGGTGACGATCCGCTTCCGTAGCACGCGGGTCTTGGGCGAGATAGGCGAAGGGATTACCACCCGCAAAGCTCAAAGTAAAAACGACAATAGTGACAATAATCAATAGCGGGATTGCTTGTAAAACCCGCTGTACAACATACTTGGTCATGCGGAACACACCTCCGACACTCGCCCCTCGGTCTTAAACATATCGCTAGGCTAACCACACTGCTTATCCGGGCAGCCAACCCGATCCCACAGCACGATATTGGGGAGGGGCAGTGCGCTGAAACCTAACGAAAACCTGATACTTTCACATCTTATGAGAGGGGGGTGTCCCTCAACTGTGAGAGACACCCCCCTGTCGGGCTGGCGCTAGGTCGTCTTACGACGCGGGCTGCCAGTATTCAATCCGGTTGAAGTAGTTCGAGGACAACGTACCTACGTCCTTGGCGGTGGCTACATCAAGCACGGTGGTGTTCATCGCGTACCATGTTTGGCGCAGATAGAGGCCGTGCCAGAATTGCTCACCGACGAACTCGCGGATGCCTTCTTGGGCAATCGCTAGACGCTCGGTGGGGTCAACGGTCACGCCGACTTGCTTATCCAGCGCGTCGAACTCAGGGCTGCACGAACCCCAGCCGTTGTTGCCGTTCGGATCTTCAGCATTCGGGATACCATCACAACCGAACCAGTCGGGCGCATCAGCATACGGGGTCAGCGCACTAGCGCTCAAGGCGAAGATGGCGATGTCGAAGTCGCCGGTATCGAGGATACCACGCTCCAGATAGTCGGCGAACAGGATGGTGGCCGGGACGGGCAGCAATTGTGTGCCGACGCCGATGGCGTTCCAGTATTCGGCGATGGCGATCTGGTAATCCTTACGGATCTGGCGGTCAGTCGTGAAGAAGCGCAGGATCAGCGCAACGCCGTCCTTATCACGCAGGTCGTCGCCGTCGCTGTCAACCCAACCGGCTGCATCGAGCAGGCTGTTAGCGAGATCAGGATCGTAGCTGACGGACTCGAGGTCTTCCGGCCAGAAGGCTTCTGGGTGCCAAGCCTTGGGGATACCGGTTCCCGGCCCGATCAGTTGTTCGGCGAGGGTGGCGCGGTCAAGCCCAGCGATCAAAGCGATGCGGACATTGATGTCGGCCATAGCAGCGGCCACGGGGCCCTTGTTGTTGCCGTAGTTCATCCAAATGGCGTCGCCGAACACACCCTGCGTACCGAAGACTTCAGTGCCTTCAATGGCCTGATAGCCTTCAACAAAATCGTCGCTGAAGTTGAAAGCAACGTCGATTTCGCCAGCGGCCAAAGCGTTCTGCATTTGGGCGCTGTCGGTCACGAACTTGGCGATGACGGTGGTGAAGGCCGGAGCCTGACCATCCCACATCGGGTTGGCTTCAAAGCGGATGCTGTCGCCAACGATCCACTCGCTGATGACATACGGGCCATAGCCCACGGTTGCGCCAGCGCTCGCGCCATCGGGCGTGAAGTAGGCGGCATTATCAATGGTGCCTTCGGCTTCGACAATCGGAGCCAAGATGTGCGCGGGGTAGCCGCAGGTCGCGATATTCTGGCTGGTGTAGTCAGGATACGGCGAGTTGTAGGTGATGCTGAAGGTCAGGTCATCGATGACATCGAAGGCCTCGACAACTTCAGGATACGAACCGCGTTGGAATGTACCCTTGGTCGGGTCCATGACGATTTCGTGCCAGAACGCGCAGTCAGCACTGGTGACAGCCACACCATCTGACCACATCATGCCTTCACGAAGCTTATAAGTAACCTTGGTGTTACCGGCTTCCAACGTCTCGACCATACCGTTTTCCGGGGTCGGGACTTCGGCGACCATTTCCGCATAAATATCGCGGTTGGTGTCCCAATTCCATACGTCACGCGCATAGAAGTTGGTCAACATGTTCGCAAAGGCGAGGTCGCTGCGGGGGGTGAGGAGCGGGGGTTCCTGCTCCCAACCAATAACCAAGGTCTTTCCATCCTGAGCGCTGGCGCTGAGACCCAAAGAAAGGCTCAACATTGCGATCAGGGCAACAATCATGAAACGAAACGAACGCTTCATAGGTCCTCCTGAATGTCGGTAAAGGAAAAAACTTTTGTAAGGGAAAGTCGCGCCCGACAAACGGTTCTATCCCATATTAGCAAAAGCTAACGAATAATAGGATAACACATCCCTGTATCAGTTTCAACGCAAATGGGGTGTCAGAATGTACCGAAATCGCTTACATACCTTGCATAACACAAATCTAAACAAAACCTAACAGGCGTTAAAATCACCCTACCCCTCTCGGTGAGCGCCGCGTATAGGGCGTAAGCGCACAAAGTCGGGTTGTTAGGTTTGGTTCATTTTTTTGGCGCATAATTCATACTGATAAATAAGTGCGTAGGAGTTTTCTTCACATGCGACGTTTGATGCTCTCACTGTTGTTATTCGCCCTAATGTCGGTGCGATTGATAGGCGCACAGGCGCAGGACAAGCCGATGATTCTACCGGTTGGGGTACAACCTGGCGCCGCGACATGGCTGTTCGGCCAAGCCTATGGCAATACCCCCGGCGCGTACAATTTCGGGGATGAGTGGTACAGCGCCGGTCAGGGGTTGCACTTTGGGATCGACCTGAGTATGCCCTGCGGCACGCCGCTAGTGGCTGTGGCGGATGGAGTCGTCGCATTCGCTGACGACCTCGGTTTTGGCGCGGGGCCACATAATTTAATTTTGCGCCATGACGCGCTCAACGCCACCAGCCTCTATGGTCATTTACAGGGCTACCCGCCTGTCAGCCCCGGCCAAACCGTCAAACAAGGCGACCTCGTGGGCTATAGCGGCGACCCCGATTCGACCTGTTTCTCGCGCCCACATCTGCACTTCGAGGTGCGCTCGATGGATTATCAGGCCACCTATAACCCGGTGACGTGGATTCAAGCCGATTGGAACGCCTTAGCGCTGGTCGGGGCATATAGCGGACACCTATTCCAAGGGGATATGGACAACGCCCACCGCTGGATGAGCCTTGATGACCAACCGGATGTGCGCTTCTGGGGTCAGCGCCTGAACGACTACCGCGAGGTCTATCCGCCGGGGAATGCTCAAAACGCGCCGACCAATGCCCTACTCCCGCGTGACCTGCCACCGTTGAATTTCAACGCCGCGTGGACGGCGCGTACTATAGGAAGTGGGCGGTGCTGTTGGCAGAATTTCTGGCATCCCACCGACCCACTCGGCCTGTACAGCATCGACGGCGAAGCCAGTCAGCGGGCAAGCATCTACCGCTGGGACATCACGCAGCCGATGATGGCGGAAGTCGTGGAATCAACCCCGCCCGCGCATAAATCGCCGGACTGGACGTATCAGATGTGGATGGACGCTGAGCAAGTCGTCATGATTCGCCAACCCGACGGCGCAGAGTTCCGCACCGTCACCGGGGGCGAACTGCCATCGCTCAACCCGGCCAATACGCGCCTGCTATGGGTCGAGAGCGCCCCCATCCTGCCGGGGGAGCAACGTGCCGCATCCAGCGTGAAGATAGTGAATTTCGGCGGGGTCGAATCGCGTGAGATTTTCTCCGCACCGGGGGCAAACGCTCAATGGGTCGATGAGTCCCGCGTGATTGTCATGATTCCGGGCGATGAACGCGCCACCCGTATCGTCGTGATAGATACCGACGGCGGCGGTCAAATCGACCTCGGCACGTATTCATGGATGCGCGCCCTGAGCGTCAGCCCCGGCGGACAATGGGCGCTGTTTATCCTGACCAACCAGCCCGATCCCGCCGCGTCGGGCGTATATGCGCTCAACTTGGATTCCGGCGCACCCCCGACTCAACTGCCGTGGTTCGGGGGTTGGCGCTGGCGCGACTCTGACGAAGTATATGTCATCCTAATGGAGACGGATGTCAATCCGATACAGACGCTCACCCATTATGACCTGACGACGGGGACGCAAACCACCCTCACCACCCCGCCTTTCACGCTCATGAACGGCGATTGGTCGGTTTCGGCGGACGGGTCGCGCATCGCCTACCGCGAGGCATCTGCCAATGAATTAACGTTGTTGGAATTGGGACAATAAGGGCATTAGATGGCGGGCGGGGACATAGCCCCGCCCCTACAAATCTGCCGGTCTTCGTAGGGGCGCACCCGTGCGTGCGCCCGTCTAAACACCCACGACATGCAAAAAACGGGTGACAAATATATCGTCCTATCTCATTCCGGTTTGCGGTTTTGGCGGGCGGCCTCGAACAAGATGACCGCCGCCGCCACCATCGCATTGAGCGATTCGGTCTGCGCGGCCATCGGGATGCTGATAATGCGAGTTGCCAGTTCCCGCGCCCTCGGACTCAGGCCGTGCGCCTCACTGCCGACAATCAGCGCCCAGCGCCCTGTCCAGTCGGATTGGTCATACGCGACCTCGCCGCCCGCGTCCGCCGCGCAGACCGTCAACCCATCCAAGTAGCCGGTGATTTGCCCCCAGTCGGCCTCGACTACGGGGAGGCGGAAATGTGCGCCCATGCCCGCCCGTAGCGCCTTCGGGTTATACGGGTCGGCGCAATTGGGCGATAGAATCGCGACATCGACTCCCGCCGCCGCCGCGCTCCGCAACAGACCGCCCATATTGCCGGGGTCGCCCATAGCGTCCAAAATCAGCACGCGGCTGGGGTGCTTAGGCAGTGGCGGCATCGGGATAGGGAATATCCCGATGATGCCTTGCGGTTCCTCAGTCGCGCTGACGTGCGCCATGACTTCAGCGCTGACCGGCAACATCTGAATTTTGATCTTGTGCAGCAACGCGACCAGTTTTGCGTCCGAACCTTCGGGCGTATACAGCACGAAATCGGGGCGCTGACGGCGGTCAAGCGCATCGCGCAGCAAACGGTCTCCCTCGACCACAATCTTGACGTGCTTGCGGCGGGCGCGTGGGCGGTGTTGGAGGGTATGCGCCAATTTGACGCGCTCATTTTGTAGGGAGGTAATCAGTTCCATGGGGTTTTCACAGGTGGGTAATCGAACATAGACTTCTATTATAGCGGATGTGCCCTACCTCATGTTTTTATCCCAAATTTATCCCAAGTTGACAATTCTTCCCTCACGGGGAGATAATGACCACATATCCCAAGCTATATCCCAAATTGGAGGCATTATGCGGGCAAATTTGACCTTTTCGGACGAGGTTGCGGACGCAATCGCGTCGGGACGGCCTGTCGTCGCGCTCGAATCAACCGTCATCAGCCACGGCTTACCTTATCCTGACAACGCCAAGACCGCGCTGGCAATGGAGGCGGCTGTCCGTGAGGGCGGGGCTATCCCCGCGACGATTGCCGTGTTGGGCGGCAAAATCACCGTCGGATTGACCGTCGCACAAATCGAACATCTGGCGCTCGCCCCAGCGGGCAGCGTCCGCAAATGCAGCCGTCGCGACCTCCCGATTGCGGTAGGTCTTGGCGAGGACGGCGCGACTACCGTGGCTGGGACGATGATTGTCGCGGCATGGGCGGGAATCCGTGTGTTTGCGACGGGCGGAATCGGCGGGGTACATCGCGGCCACCCGTTTGATGTCAGCGCAGACTTGATTGAGTTGGGGCGGACGCCGGTAGGCGTGGTGTGCAGCGGCGCGAAATCTATCTTAGACCTGCCACTGACGCTAGAAGTCTTGGAGACTCAGGGCGTTCCGGTGATTGGCTACCAGACCGATACCCTGCCCGCGTTCTATACCCGTTCGTCGGGTTTGCCCGTGACGGCGCGGGTGGATACCCCGCAACAGGCTGCGCAGATTCTGGCCGCCAGCCATCGCCTGAATATGAGTCACGGCATCTTGTTCACCGTCCCCGTGCCGGAAGCCGACGCCTTGCCCGATGACATCGCAGAGGCGGCCATCGCTCAAGCCACGCTTGAGGCCGAAGCAGCCGGAGTCCACGGCAAGGACGTGACGCCGTTCGTGCTGGCGCGGGTCTCGGAACTGACCGACGGCATTAGTCGCCGCACCAACACGGCCTTCTTGGTCAATAACGCCCGCGTCGCCGCGCAAATCGCCGTGGCATATCACGGGTAATACTAGGTCGCTGAGGGTACACAAAAAATCCCCCGTCGCCAAATTTTGACGACGGGGGATTTTTTATATCACAGGACGATTATTCGTCGTCTTCCTTACGGCGCTTGAAGGCCGGACGCGGCGGACGTGAGTCGCTGCTGCCTGCCGGACGTGGCGGGCGGCTATCCCCCTCACGACGTGGCGGACGCGAGTCGCCGCTACCACGGAATGGCGGACGGCTACTGCTGCTGCCTGCCGGACGTGGCGGGCGGCTATCCCCCTCACGACGTGGCGGACGCGAGTCGCCGCTACCACGGAATGGCGGACGGCT
>Ga0163144_10017091_pt1 | contig 14800 bp, 10 predicted proteins | sample OliLak19BULKMAT1_FD_123175 | JGI IMG/M metagenome (GOLD analysis project Ga0163144, IMG submission 123175) | Freshwater microbial mat bacterial communities from Lake Vanda, McMurdo Dry Valleys, Antarctica - Oligotrophic Lake LV.19.BULKMAT1 | ecosystem: Environmental > Aquatic > Freshwater >... | reverse complement strand
CATCGCCCTTGATTTTAAAGCAAAAAGGTCGAAGTCATATTTAAGAATGTCATGGATAGCTTTCTAAAACCAATCCTACAATCTACTTTGTATTATCTGTTCCCAAATCACTGATAGCATTGCCCAATTCATCCATATCATGGTTGAATTCACGTTTAAAGGATTCCCATTTTTCTTTACCCGTCTTACTATATTCAGCCATTCTCTTATTTAAGTCAGCATTCTTTTTTTTCAACAGGTCAATCTTCTTTTGAATGGAAATTCTGGTTTCCTTTTTACCATTTGCTAGTTTTACCTTCAGACTATCGATTCGCTGTTCATTTAATACTATTTTATTTTCAACTTCTTGTTTAAATTCATCAAATTCAGTGGCAGAATCCTGAAGGGCTATCTCAAGATTTTCGTTCGCTTGTTCCAGATTTTCCTCTGCTTTATCAACATCCCCTTGAGCCTCTTGAGCCTTTTGTTCAGAAGTTTGACATCCTGATAAACCAAAAAATGTTATGAATATGCTTAAAGCTAAGGTGTAGATATGTTTTTTCATTTTTTTTGAGATTAAATTTCGTTTCAAATATTTGGTATTTATTAAGTTTTCAGCTTACATTCTTTTGATTGTTTGTTACAGAATTAACACTTTCTACCTTTTTTAAAAATGAGAAATGATTACTGCCCCATTTTCCAAATAACCTTACCTGAACGGTTTATGTAGCCGAAAACACCCTTTTCAATATAACAGGGAACCGCCCCATCCCAAAATTTCATGGCTTGGGTATATGAATAATTGGCATAAATAGTGGTGGGAATAGCCAAAGTGCCACTGTGATCAACAAATCCCCATTTCTCTTCTAGAAATGGTCCTTTAGAAACCGCTGCAAGTCCATGATGAAAAGCTTCGGCACCGTTATACCTAGGTTTAATTACCCAGTTTCCTTTAATATCTATATATCCATAAAGACTATCCTTTTTTGCAGGGGCCAGGCTTTCAGAGAATTTACCAATAAAGGCTAATTTATAATTTAAAATCAATTTACCTGTTTTGTCAATCACGCCAAATTTATCGTCTTTTTGAACAGCCAAATATCCACCACTAAAATCTCTATCAGAATAATCATATTCACCATTAATTTTAACAGAGGCACCCATCTCGAAAGTTGGTTGAATTACCCAATCACCTTTGGTATTGATGTAACCGTATTTATAGCCATCTTTAGATGCCATGCACAAACCTTCACTAAACTCACTGACTCTCTCAAAGCTTGGGTAAATAACAGTATCCCCTTTGGTATTAATAAATCCATAAGTAGAAAATAGACTTCGATCAAGTTTGAATCTTGCTAAGCCATCATGAAATGTAAGCGGTGCGGCATACATTGGTTCAATAACCATTTCGCCTTTGGCATTTATAACACCCCAGTCCTCATCCTCCATCACCCCTGCAAATCCTTCATAAAAACTATTAGCTGCAGGGTATTTGGCTTTAATCACTTCCCTACCAGTAACGTCAATATAGCCCAAAACTTCGCCTATTTGAACATACGCAAAACCTTCGGAAAAGAAGCCAGCTGTTGGATATTTTGGCGAAATCACTTCCATGCCCAACGAATCAATATAGCCCCAAAGATCGTTCACCTTGAAAGGAAATAATGATTGTGAAAATGTCAAAGATGAATAGAGAATTAACAGGAAACTAAATATAAATTTTAGCATTGTTTTAAATTAAGGTGTAAAAATAAAATTTCTCTTCGGTTATTTGTTATAAACTCAAAAATAGTAAATTGCTCAAAATAATTTCATGAAGTTTGTACTTAGTTTAATTCTTATTTTCATTTGCCGACTCAGTTATGCGCAACAAGAATTATTGGTTCAATTAGGCCATAGCGATCGCGTGAAATGTATAGATCAATCGGTTTCCGGCAAGTACATTCTCACCTGTGGAAACGACCAAATGATTAAGCTTTGGCAACGAAATACTGGCATGCTTGTAAGAACTTTTAAAGGCCATCGTGGTATGATCTATGATGCAAAACTTAGTTTGGATACAAAAAATATTTATAGTTGTAGTTGGGATGATAAGCGCCTTTTAAAATGGGACATCCTATCGGGAAAAATTGTGAAGCAATATTTTAGTTCGGCTTCTCCTGTTACAAATTTTTGTCTGAGTCATGATAATAAACAGATTGCCTGTATTACCAATGAAGCAGTTCTGATTTTGAGGTGCAGTGATTTTGGATTGATTAAAAAAATACCCTTAAAGGAGCCTGCTTTTGCCCAGTTTACAGGCGATGATAAGCTTTTATACATTGTAAATAAGGAATATAAAAAGGAAAAATTGTTTGTATATGATATGACAAAACTTGATCTCAAAGAACTTTTTGCAAGCATTTACAGTCCTGAATCTTTTATAATTTTGCATGGTAAAGCCCTAGTAAGCAATTATGAATCAGTGGTTTGTTTTGATCTTTTAACCGGTTCAAAAATATTGTCTCTTCAAAAAGATACCTTTAAAATTACGACATCTACCATTTCCAATCAAGGCGAAACAATAGCTTACGGATTGGAAAATGGCACAATTATCTTGTCAGACCTTTCAGGTAATAAACGAAAATTGGTGAAACGGCATACCGGAATTCTGAATCATTTACAATTTAGTGAAGATAATCAATTTTTGGTAACTGCCTGTAACGATTGGACGTCTAAAGTCTATAGCCTGAGCAGTGGTGAAATTGTGAAAGAATTTAGAACCTACAGCGAGTTTATTCAGGATATTAGCCTCAATGGAAGCGGTTCTAATCTGGCATTTGCTTCTGGAAGTTTACAAAAGGGAAATCATATTGGCGTATGGAATATAACACGAGGAAAACTTTTTCCCTATTATAACAGCACTGAGGTCTATGAATTCTTTAACTCAGTTGCATTCAGTCAACGAAACAAAGCTATTTGCGCTTCAAATACCAATGGGAGTCAATATTGGTATGCCTTTCCCTACAATGGAAATTCAGCAAGTTTAAGTCTAGGAAGTGTTCCGGTTACTTGCTCAGTTTTTACCCCAAACGGCAAAAATATTGTAAGTGGAAATAAAACGGGCAGTATGATTTTTTGGCGCCCCGACAGAAATAAAAATGAATCCATTGAGGTTGACAAGTCAGGAATCGCCTCTTTAAATATAAGTCCAGATGCCTCCAAAATTGCTGTTGGAACGTATGATGGTAAATTGCTGATTTACGGATATGAATCTAAATCATTGCTTAGAACCATTAATTCCCACGATATTTTATCGGGTTATTATGATACCAACTTTGTGATGGCTTACGGTGCTGTTACAGGCATGAGTCTGGATGGTAGTTTTGCCATGAAGTATGCTTCTGTAATGCATGTAGCTTTTAGCCCAGATAATACTTTGGTAGCAGCCTGTGGTGGAAGTTGGATTAAAATATTTAAGGTTGAAAGCGGTGAATTGGTAAAACACATCGTTCAAAATGGAGCTGGTTTTAGTACAATAGATTTTAGTGCTGATGGTAAATATTTGTGCAGTGGTGGCGCCGATTTTTCTGTGCGTCTTTACGAAGTGGCTTCAGGTAAATTAATCAAATCTTTTGAGGGCCATCAGAACGAGGTACGTTCAGTACTGTTCAGCTCGAATCAAAAATATATAATTAGCGGAAGTTTCGATACACAAATAAAAATTTGGGATATTACGTTGCAAAAAGAAATACTTAGTTATATAGTGATTGAAGGTGGAAACGATTACGTAATCTGCAATCCTCAGGGTTATTATTTTGCTACGAAGGGAGCCTCCAAGGTGCTTTCATTTAGAGTGGGGAACGAAGTATTTCCCTTTGAACAATTTGATTTGAAATATAACCGCCCAGATATTATTTTGGATATTATTTCAAAATTTGTTTACGGTGAAAGCAAAGATCATCCTAATGTATCATTGATTAAATCATACTATGCCGCATATCAGAAGCGACTTAAGAGACTTGGTTTCACAGAAGCGCAACTGGGTACTGATTTTCACGTTCCAACTATAAAATTGAATTCCAACAATCTTCCTTTAAGTACAAAAGATGTTTCACTTCATTTTGAGATAAGTGCTGAAGATGATAAATATGAACTTTCAAATATTAATGTTTGGGTAAATGATGTGCCTGTCTATGGTTCAAAAGGCATTGCGGTTACTGGGAAAAGTTATAAAAGAAATTGTGAAATCAGTTTAAGCAATGAAAGAAATAAAATAACGGTATCATGCACCAATGTAAAGGGTGTGGAAAGTTATAAAGAGAGTTTTGACATTGTGTATGAGGGTGGAACTCAGAACTACAAAACCTATTTCATTGGTATTGGGGTTAGTCAATATAAGGATACAAGCTTTAATTTGAAGTATTCGGTAAAAGATGTGGAAGACCTAGCAAAAATGATTCGCGTTAGATTTGCAGAGGCTGATATAACCTTACTTACAAACAAAGAAGCCACAAGGAGTAATATTCTAAAAGTTAAAGAGAAACTTCTAAAAACCGGAGTTAATGACAAAGTTATCATTTCCTTAAGCGGTCATGGCCTCCTCAGCACTGATCTTGATTTTTATTACGCCACGTATGAAATGGATTTTAGCGCCCCCGAAAAAAGCGGTTTGCTGTATGAAGATCTTGAGGCTTTGTTAGATGGCATACCAGCTCGAAATAAACTTTTGATGGTAGATGCCTGCCACAGTGGAGAGTTGGATCGATCGGAGATGGTCTTAGAAAGGGCTGATACAACTTTGAAAACCGATGTAAAAGGTATTGAAGCAAGAGGTGCCGGTTTGATTTTAAACAAAAAGGGAATGGGCTTAGAAAATAGTTTTGAATTGATGCAAGAACTTTTTAGCGATGTAAGTAAGGGCAACGGCACTATAGTTATAAGCGCAGCCGGAGGTAAAGAATATGCGCTCGAAAGTGCCCTCTGGGATAATGGTGTTTTTACTTACTCGGTTCTTAATGCCTTCAAAGATTTAAAAGGCGATACAGACAAAAATTCAAAAATAAGTGTGAGTGAACTAAAAAATTATGTTGGAATAGAAGTTCAGTCTTTAACCGGAGGCAGACAGAAACCAACAAGCAGAAAGGAGAATTTAGAAAATGATTGGTGGATATGGTGAGGGAATTCCTTCCTTTTATTCATCCATTGCAGTTGGCTTAAGCCAACTGCAATGGATAAATAAAAGCCAACTGATAGCAATCGATTATCCCAACAATCTCTTCACAACTTCAGAAACTAATTTCCCATCGGCTAAACCGCTCGTTGCTTTCATAGCTGCTGGCATTACTTTACCCAAATCTTTCATTCCTGTTGCGCCAGTTTGATCAATAATTTCTCGCACTTTCGCTTCAATTTCAGCTTCATTCATTTGGGTCGGAAGCAAAGTTTCTATAATGGCTAATTCTTCTTTTTCTTTATTGGCTAAATCGGTTCTGCCTTCCTTTTCAAAAATTTCAATACTATCTTTAATCTGTTTTGCCATTTTCTGAATTGCTTTCAAAAAGGCATCTTCTCCGTTTTCATTTCCTGAAGATTGAAGGAGTAAAAAAGCCGCTTTTATATTTCTAAAGGTACGCAAACGGGCTTCATCTCTGGATTTCATTGCCAAGGTGATTTCGGTATTTACTTTCTCTGCTAAATTCATAGTGCAAAGTTAAGATTTTAAAGTAAGTTTAAATATTTTCGCTTCAATTTTAAACAGCTTCAGATAGAAATCCTTGTCATTTTATAATCTTGTTACTTTAAAAATCCAGTATTCTTCATAAGGTTCTATTCCAGCGGGAAAGTAAACCAAGGGTGTAAATAAGTAATTCTGAAATTTGAATTCAGAGGCTGGTAAATGTTTTTCAACGTTATTGTTGAAACATGTTAACAATTTGATTTGTTTACTCGTAATAAAAATGAAGGGTTCACCATTAGGAGCTGTTGCTAGTGCTAAAGTAAGATCATTACTATCAATTGCAGAATGGCGCTTTTGATCGTATCTAGTATAACTGCCAAGTGCTTGACTTTCGATATAGTATATTTTACGACGAAGCCGTCCTGCAATTGGACTCAATTCATAATCTTTCGTCCCAATGATATAGGAGTTGGCATAAACGTTTTTTATAAGATAGGTTGAAGCATCTTCACCTCTTGAAAATTTTTGTTCATAATCTGCAATATACATCATTATACCACCAACAGCTTGTACAAGTATAACACATGTGAAGACGATTGAACTTAATTTTTGGAACAACATATTCTTTTCAGAATAAAGAGTCATTAACCAGCAGCAGGTAAGCCATAGCAAAAAGAAATGTCCGTAATATCGTGCGTATCGAAATCCAGTATAGTATTGAAAAAACAGGATCAGCAATACCCCGCTTAGCCATAATAGGAGGATAGAAGATTTTCGTATGAAGGGAACACTTACGAAAATAAATAGGACTAGAACCCAAAACCAATGCACCAAACCCTGCAAATTCATCGCGAAGTTTGTATTCCAAAAATAGTTGTGTTGAAATCTGCAGATAGGAACAAAAGCACTAAAAAACTGGGTTATGGCCTCCCGCAATCTGTAGTCATCAATTGGATAGGTAACAAGATGAATTGGAAATGAATTTTCTGGATCAGGAATAATTTGGAATGATGAAATAAGAATTCCGGCGCCGATTAATAAAAAAACTGGCAACTGCTTAAGAGTATTGGTCCACCAGTCTTGTTTATCATTAAATATCTGGTTGAAGAATAGCCAAGCTGTTAATACTGACGTAATCATCAAGGCATAAATAGAAGTATTTGAGAGCAGCAAAAGAAGAATACCTCCTGACCAGGTAAGTTGCAGAAATCGGGAATAATTTCTAGCAAATAGAAACAAAAACAATACACCAAAGGCATAGCACCTGCTGATGACTGCATATTCAAAAAGCAAGAAATAGCCTGCCAAAAGGATGGCAGATTGCCAAACCTTAAACGGGCTTTTAAACAATAAAATGTATGCAAATCCTGCCGCGATGAATCCATGAAAAACCTTCATAGAAACTGGATTTTCAGAAAACCTGTTAATGAGCCAGAGGCAACTGCGCCAAATCATGCCATGTCCGGGTGACATTGTTTTTCCTAAGTCAAAGAAATTAGCAGTATCTCTTGCCTGCAAAAACCAGTCGTATTCATCGCGCCACATTTCATGGTTGTATAACCCTACAATTAAACAAATAACATAGAGGGTATAAACAATAAATTTAATACTGCTAGATTTCAACATTCAAAAGTAGAAATTATCGATTTGATTGCCTAATTCTGAATTTTAGATTTGGGTTTTATTCAAGATTTGATACATCACCTCTGTTCATAATAATACGTTTCAGTATGTGGAGGTTATTTTATACATTTTGACATTTTTAAAAATATTTATAAAATAATTCAAATAAATACAAATTCATTTATGGTAAACTTTCTAACACTAAAACCAATGATTTCTCATTTACATTATACTTTTTGTTCCTCTTTGCATATTATAATTTAAAAATCTATATTTGCAGCGAAATAGAGGAAAGTTAAAGAGGGGAATCAAATCCCCTTTTTTATTGTAAAATGGTTAATCTTGTATCGAAGTTGAAAGAATGGTCGTCAGATTTTTTAGAAGGATCGGATGAGTTTCTTGTAGAGGTTGAAAACAAAGAAGGTTCAAGCAAATTCAGGATAGTGATTGATGGCTTGGAACCTATTTCGATAACACGCTGCGCAGAACTGAGCAGACATGTATCAAAATTAATAGATGAAGATACAAGTTTGGGAGAAGATGATTACTTTACGTTTGAAGTGTCTTCACCAGGGGCCGATAAACCTCTAAAATTGTTGAAGCAGTACTATAAACACCTTGGCAGACAGATAGCAATCGAAACCAAAGAGGAACAAAAATTAACCGGCACCTTGAAAGCCGTTGATGGAGACAACATCATTGTAACCACCATAATTTCAAAAAAGGAAACTGTTGAAGAGCAGATTGCATTTAAAAATATTAAAGAAGCAAACATTATTATATCATTTAAAGAAACAAAGAAATGAGTTTAGGAATTGGGTTAGTTGAATCGTTTTCGGAGTTCAAAGAATTTAAGAACATAGACCGTGCCACGATGATTCGTGTAATGGAAGACGTATTCCGAAGTATGTTGAAAAGGCGCTATGGTGATGATAGCAATTTTGATGTTATTGTAAACGACAAGTCAGGTGATGTAGAGATTTATCAACGCCGTCTTATTGTTGATCAAGGTGAAGTTGAAAACGAAATTGCCGAAATAACCTTGGAAGATGCGCGAAAGATGGAACCTGATTTTGAATTAAATGAGGAAACCTACGAAGAAGTAACCATGGAAGCTTTTGGTCGCCGATCAATTCTTGCCGCACGCCAAACATTAATTTCAAGAATACTCGAACTTGAAAAAGACGAGGTTTACAAAAAATACAAAGACAGAGTAGGAGAAATAGTTACAGGTGAAGTATATCAAATCTGGAAAAAGGAACTCATGGTTCTTGATGATGAAGGAAATGAACTCCTTTTACCGAAAGGTGAAATGATTCCACGAGATTTCTACAAAAAGGGCGATACCATTAAAGCGATTGTTTTAAGGGTTGAAATGAACAATGCCCTTCCAAAGATAATTCTTTCACGAACTGCACCTATCTTTTTGGAACGTCTGTTTGAATTGGAAGTTCCTGAAATTTTAGATGGTTTAATCACCATTAAAAAGGTTGTTCGTGAACCAGGCGAAAGAGCAAAAGTAGCGGTAGAAAGTTACGACGACCGCATTGATCCTGTTGGAGCTTGCGTTGGTATGAAGGGTTCTAGAATTCACGGTATTGTTAGAGAATTGCGCAATGAAAATATTGACGTCATCAATTATACTACCAATACCCCATTATTTATTACTAGAGCTTTAAATCCAGCCAAAATATCAACAGTAAGTATTGATGAAATTAACAAGAGGGTTGCAGTTTATTTGCCATCTGATCAGGTTTCACTTGCTATTGGAAAAGGTGGATTTAATATTAAACTTGCAGGTAAACTTGCAGGTTACGAAATTGACGTTTATAGGGAAGATTCAGAAGAAGAATACGATGTTGATTTGGACGAATTTAATGATGAAATTGATGCCTGGATTATTGATGAATTGAAAACAATTGGTTTGGATACTGCCAAAAGTGTATTGGCTATTTCCAATGAAGATTTGGTTCGCAGAACTGAATTAGAAGAAGAAACCATTGTGGAAATTAAAAAAATACTGGAAGCTGAGTTTTCTTAAATCCAAGTATGTTGATCAAAATATTAACATATAAAGGAGACTCAAAAACCAAATTAGAATTATGAGACGAACAAATTAATCTGAAGGACAATGGCCAAATAAGGAAATGCGTCCTTCTGTGAGGTTGAAAAAAATACGAATACAATAAAAGGGACAGAACAGAAGATGCCAGAAGAAAAATCATACAGGTTAGCCAAAGTAGCCGGAGAGCTTGGAGTCGGTGTGCATACCTTGGTAGAGCACTTACAGAAAAAAGGCCATAAATTAGAGGATACTAGGCCAACCTCAAAACTTGACCAAGCCACTTATGAAATCTTGCTACAGGATTTCCAATCTGATAAAAAGGCGAAAGACCTATCGAAGAACATCGAAATTCAGATGAAAAGAGACCGCGAACAAGTGGTCGAAAATGTGTCTCATAGACCAAAACCTGTTGTTGAAGATGTTGATGAAGATACAGTTTTTGTCAAAGATTTAGGTTCTTCTAAAAAGCCAATTTCTAGCAGAGAGGAAAAACATGCTGAACCTTTAGTGCCAGTTCAGGAAAAGACAGAGGCTATACCAGTTTCCCCACTTTATGAGAGACTAAACAAGGTTGATGGGTTAAAAATTGTTGGGAAAATAGACCTTTCTCCAAAGGGACCTAAGCAAGCCCCAGTGGAGGTAAAACCAATTGAAGAAAAAGAGGTTGAAATTATTGCTGAAGTAGTTGAAGAGAAAATACCTGAAATAATAGAGGCCATTGAGCCTGAAAAACCTGAGGAAAAACTCGTTGTAGCTGAGATTCCTGCAGTGGAACCAGAAATAGAAAAAACAGATGAATTGGTTGTTTCTCCAGAATCAGATTTAATTCCAGCCAATGACTCAGCTCCTGCTGTGGTAGTTGGTGAAGCAGTTCTTGATGGGGACAATATCATAAGAGCAAAAGCACCACAACTGAAAGGGCTGTCGGTAATGGGTAAAATAGTTATCCCTGACCCCATCATAAGAAAAAAGGTTGTTCACGAAGATCCTCTAAAGAAAAAACGCAAACGCAAACTTACCGGCGAAAAAATAGATACCAAAGCTGTTGGGAATCAATTTGTGAGAAAACCTGAGATAAAACCAGCTGCAGGTATTGTTAGACCAAAGAAGGACGATGTAAGTGGAAAACAGGTTCAAGAGCAAATGAAACAAACATTTGCTAAAATAGGAACTCAAAAATCGAATGCTCAAGGTGGTAAAATTCGCCAAAAAGCTAGAAAAGACCGCAAATCAAGATTCTTAGCTCATCAGGAAGAACAAGTTATACAAAGACAAATTGAAAGTAAAAAAATTCAGGTGACTGAATTTGTAACGGCAAATGAACTTGCATCCTTAATGAACGTAAGAGTAAACGATATCATTACAGTGTGTTTCTCTTTGGGAATTATGATTTCAATCAACCAGCGATTGGATGGTGAGATCATAACTTTATTAGCTGAAAATTTTGGATTTGAAGTAGAATTTGTTTCAGCAGATGATCAGGAAGATTTTGAAGAAGAAGTTGATGATCCAAGCACTTTGGAAGAGCGACCTCCGATTGTTACCATTATGGGTCACGTAGATCATGGAAAGACATCCTTATTAGACTATCTGCGAAGCACCAATGTTATAGCGGGTGAAGCAGGTGGAATTACTCAACACGTTGCAGCTTATGAGCTAACACTTGAAGGAGATAAAAAAATTACATTTATAGATACCCCTGGTCACGAAGCGTTTACTGCCATGCGTGCTAGGGGAGCAAAAGTTACTGATATCGTTATTATCGTAATTGCTGCCGACGACAGTGTAATGCCACAAACAAAAGAGGCCATTGCTCATGCGCAAGCAGCAGGGGTTCCCATTATTTTTGCTTACAATAAAATGGACCGAGAAGGAGCAAATCCTGATCGTATCCGCGAACAATTATCGGCTATGAATATTTTGGTAGAAGAATGGGGTGGAAAATATCAAAGCCAAGAGATTTCTGCTAAAAAAGGAATCAACATTGATAAATTATTAGAAAAAGTATTGCTAGAGGCTGAAATTCTTGAATTAAAAGCCAATTCGAATAAGCGTGCCAAAGGAACGGTAATGGAAACACATCTTGACAAAGGCAAAGGGGTTGTTGCTTCTTTGTTGGTTCAGGAAGGTACCATTAAAGTAGGAGACTTTGCGCTCGCTGGAAGCCATTATGGGCGCGTAAGAGCTTTGCTCAATGAACGTGGCCAAAGAATTCAAAGCGCAGGACCATCAACGCCAGTGAGTGTACTTGGTTTTCAAGGAGCACCTACAGCTGGTGAACTTTTCCTAGTATTTGAAGATGAGCAAAGTGCTAAAGAAATTGCAAACAAAAGAACACAATTACAGCGTGAGCAGGGAATTCGTGCCTCAAAACATATTACCCTCGAAGAAATCGGACGTCGATTGGCAGTTGGTTCATTCAAGGAATTGAAACTGATTGTGAAAGGTGACGTGGATGGTTCAGTAGAGGCCTTAAGTGATTCATTGCTTAAACTTTCTAAACCAGAGGTTCAAGTGAGTGTAATTCACAAAGGCGTTGGACAAATTACTGAGTCTGATGTGCTTTTAGCTTCCGCTTCCGATGCCATTATCATTGGATTTCAGGTTCGTCCTGCACAAAGTGCTAAAAAATTAGCTGAAGATGAAGCGATAGAAATCAAAACATATTCTGTAATTTATCATGCTATTGAGGAAATCAAAGCTGCCATTGAAGGTATGCTTGATCCTGAATATGTGGAAGAGATTACTGCAAATATTGAAGTACGTGAAGTCTTTAAAATTACCAAAGTTGGTGCAGTGGCAGGTTGCTATGTATTGGACGGTAAAGTGGAAAGAAGCAACAAATTGCGCATTATACGCGATGGTGTTGTAGTTCATGAAGGCGAAATTGATACCTTAAAACGTTTCAAGGATGATATGAAAGAAGTTTCTAAGGGTTACGAATGTGGTATTCAAGTGAAAAATTACAATGACTTGCGCGAAGGCGACATCTTTGAAACATTCAAAAATGTTGAAGTAAAACGGAAGGCATAAATAAAAGTAGCCCACCAATCATAAAACAAATTTCATATTAATCGATACTCACAATTTAGGAATAAGGAATTCCCACTTACAACGCACCACATACCACCTACCACTTATTTCAACAAAAACCGACATACGCGCCCTCTCCTTCGAGGATATAAAAAAGACCTTACAATCTTTTAATGAACCTACATTTAGAGCAAAGCAGGTTTATGAATGGCTTTGGCAAAAGAGTGCTCGAAGTTTTGATGACATGACAAATCTCTCTAAATCTTTGAGAGAAAAGCTTGCTGATAAATATGAGTTCAATGCCGTTAAAATATTAACCCAACAAAGAAGTAAAGACGGCACAATTAAAATAGCTTTCAGCTTATGGGATAATAATGTAATTGAAGGGGTACTAATTCCAACAGCTACAAGAATGACTGCCTGTGTGAGCAGTCAGGTAGGTTGCAGTTTGAGCTGTTCATTTTGTGCAACAGGTTATCTTGAAAGGCAACGCAATCTTGAACCTTATGAAATTTACGATCAGGTAGTAATTATTGGTCAATTGGCTATGAAAAACTATAATATCCCATTAAGTAATATAGTGTTTATGGGCATGGGTGAGCCACTTCTTAATTACTCCAACGTGATGAAGGGAATAGAACATATCACCAAACCTGAAGGCTTGGGAATGAGTCCGCAGAGAATTACTTTAAGCACAGCCGGTATTACCAAAATGATAAAACGATTGGGAGATGAAAAGGTTAAATTCAACCTTGCCCTTTCCTTACATGCTGCCAATGATGCGCGCAGAAGTTCCATGATGCCAATTAATGACTCTAACAATCTGGAAGCTTTGGCTGAGGCCTTGAATTATTTTTACGAAAAAACAGGAACCCGCGTTACTCTTGAATACTGTGTAATAAACGACACCAACGATCATGAAGAAGAAGCACTTGAACTCGTGCAATTTGCCAGAAAGGTTAAATGCAAGGTGAATCTTATTGAATACAATCCCATTGAATTTGCAAATTTTAAAGCTTCCTCCGGAGAAAAAATTGAAAAATTTGCTGCGATACTCGAGCAGCATAAATTAATCGTCAACATCCGCCGCAGCAGAGGAAAAGACATTGATGCGGCCTGCGGGCAATTGGCGAATAAGAAGAAATAGTCATACTTTGGCTTAAGACTCAATGTTTTATTTATTCTAAGTAAAGCTGTCAAAATAACTTCGACTATTCTAATACGCAGAAGCTGATTTTTAAATGATAATTTTAGATAGAGTATTGCGTGATATTCGGTTTTTTATATTGAATATGAATAGACATGCAACAATGATTTAGTTCTTACAACGGAATCAAAATAACGATAACTCCGTCATTTTTTGAAAAGTTGGTTCGAAGCAATGGTGCGGTTGGCCATCCAAGGGAAGAACAAACTACAAAATTTTGGACCAATTTAAGTGAGCTAACAGATATCTGAAAAATTTTCGAAGTTGGTTATGTTTATGCCTTTTTTCTTTATTTTTTTGTAAAAAAAAGTAAAGTAAGCAGGCTGCAAGGCAAAAACTATGAATCATAACAAATCTTGACATTACTTCTGATATTCCAAATTTACTTTGTAATCCTTCCTTATTAATAGAAGTTCTTTCGCGAGCTTCCTAGTCCTTATTACCCATAAATTTTATTGGCAAAGTAAAATGTACTGGTGTCTCATTTTTACCTTTTTTAAAAGGCTCAAATTCTAAAAGCATTACCACACGCAATACTTCTGAATCTGCTTCTGGAGACAAACTTCTTAATATTTTTGGTTCAGCAACACTGCCGTCAGGGCTTACCTTAAAAGATACAATCACCTTTCCAAAGACTGAATCATTCGATATTTTAATTTGTTCACCCAGAAATTTTGTCATACCTTTTTCTCCACCATTTTTATATAACGGTGTTTTTATGTCCATTGCAATTTCGCCAACAATGAAATCACAATTTTTTTGGTTTGAGATATTTATTTCAGGAATTGAATCATTGATAATGATCTGCGCTTTTGAATCATTTATGAAACCACCTAATCCAACCGCTAAAAAAAATCCAGCCCAAAATCGATTAAAATGCCAGTTTTTAGAGCTATTATCAAACATCTGATCTTTGGTAAATCGGCCACAAACACTCCTGTTTTCTTTCAAGGTGTTCTTTAAATCTGAGGCCTTGGCGACTGTAAAATCAATAACGGTTTTATGACACGCATCGCAAAAATTTCCGTTTGTACCCGGTTTCATATCCTCATAAAGTTTGTCGCACACAAAAGAAAGTTGTGCATTCCTTATTTCTGAATTTTTAGTCATCTGATTTATATTTTTAAAATACCATAAGCATTCAAAAATGAATTCTTTATTTTGGAAAATTGATTTTTATTTTCGGAATGGGACTCTTACTTTACCAAAGGCCAACATCCTATTCATTATACTT
>Ga0163144_10017087_pt1 | contig 14802 bp, 13 predicted proteins | sample OliLak19BULKMAT1_FD_123175 | JGI IMG/M metagenome (GOLD analysis project Ga0163144, IMG submission 123175) | Freshwater microbial mat bacterial communities from Lake Vanda, McMurdo Dry Valleys, Antarctica - Oligotrophic Lake LV.19.BULKMAT1 | ecosystem: Environmental > Aquatic > Freshwater >... | reverse complement strand
GGTGGCTGTGGGCTCCTGCAGCATCGCCGCCAGCCAGGCGGGCAGCAGCACCTTCGCGCCCGCCACGACGGTGTCGCGTGTGATCACCATCGCCGCGGCGCCTTTGACAGCGCAGACCATCACCTTCATTGCGCCCGCCAGCCAGTACATCACGGGCCACACCGCCGCGCCGGAAACCGCGCCTGCCGCGCTGGCAGCCACTGCCAGCTCGGGCCTGACGGTGAGCTTCGCGTCGACGACGACGGGTGTCTGTACGGTGAGCGGCACTGCACTGCGGCTGCTGACTGAAGGCAGCTGCAGCATCACGGCCAGCCAAGCTGGCGACGGCAGCTTCAACGCGGCGACACCGGTTGGCGTGACTTTCGCGGTCGCGAAGCAGCTGATCGCCAATGGCGGTTTTGAAAGCGCGCCGACCATCTTTGTGGCCGGCACCCAGCCCGGCCCCGGGCTTGCCGGTGCCGGCTACTGGCTAACCAACGTCACCAACCCGGTGACGAGGTCGAGCGATGCCCGCACGGGCTCGTTCTCCGCCTCGCTGACCTGCCCAGCACTTTGCGCCTCGAACCTGTTCGGCAACTCGTCCGACAACGGCGGTCTGACCCTGCCTGTCGCGAGCATCGGCACCTCGCCGACTTTGACCTTCTGGATCAAGGGCTCGCCAGGCACGACCGGCAACATCAACTACTCCCTGCGCTATCTCAATTCGTCCGGCGGTATTCTGGGCCAGTCTGCCATCGTGACAAACACCAACACATACGCCGACTGGACCCAGATCACCATTTCGGGGGTGGTGATTCCGGTCAACACGACGGCCGTCTTCTTCGAGGCGAACTACGCCCTAGGCCCAGTCGGCGTGCAACCGAGCGGGCTGATCTTTACGAGCGGTGGGTACGTGATCGACGACATCCTGCTCGTGCCGTAATCCAGCGGTCAACGCGCCAGCGCCTTGCCTGACGTGGCCTGCGCGGCCCGCAGGCGCCGTTGCAAGGCGTCGTCCAGCCCGCGTTGCTGCGTCTGTTCGGATTCGATCCGGCGCTCTTCGACCGTCAGCGGCCGCACCCGTCCGCTGGCCAGCGCGGCCTGGTCGAGGTTGCTGCCCCAGGTCAGCCCCGGACGCATGGCCAGCGGCGGCGCCAGGCCGGCTTCGATGCCAGCGCTGAGCCAGGGCATCACATCGGCCAGCACCAACGCCACACGCGGCCGGATGGCTGCTTCACCGACGCGGCCTCGCTGGCCCCAGCGCACCACGCTGTCGGCACTGCTGGCGCCCGTGGCCAGTTTGTCGGTGAAGGCCTGGTCGCGCAGCACGCCGTAACGCAGTTGCATCATGGCTTCTTCAGCCAGCATTGCCATGTCTTCGCGTGAAAAGCCCTGGCCGCTTGGCGTGGTGTAGCTGTAGTGGTCACACGCCCGGTCGGCAGTGAAGAATCGTGCCACGTCGTCTGGGGTGTAGGCCGCTTGCTGCGGCGTTGCCGTGTCACCGAGATACCGCACCCGCGCCAGCGCTGTCATGTCTGCCGACAGCAGCGGCAACCGCTGCGCCAGGTCTTGTGACGCGGTGAGCGCGGGGCTGGCTTCGTAAACCCGCAGATCGCTGCGCAGCGACGCGTGCACGCGTGGCGGCAGGAAGTCGTTGGCGTGGGCGAGCTCGTGGTACAGCAACCAGCCCAGCTCGTAACGCAGTGCGCCGATGTCGCGCGTCTTGCGCTCGCGCACCGGGTAGCTGCCGAAGGCGTGGCGGTTGTTCAAGACATAGCGCCAGGGCGCGGCGTAATTGAGCGCTTCGGCAAAACCGCTGCGCGGATCGGCGGTCTCGCTGACGCTGTCGCGCTGCTCGGGGGTCAGCCAAAAAGAACTGGCGTCGAGGTAGATTGCGCCCGTCGTGTTCCAGTAGAACGAGGGCCGCACACGGCCACCGATGACGATCGCCGTGGTGGCCGCCAGCAGACGGCGGAAGTCGCCGAAGGTGTCCTGCGTGCGCAGAAAGTTCTCGAAAACTTCGCCCATCCAGTCGTTGGAGACCAGCACCCGCTGCATCACTTCTTCAACGCTGGGTACACCACCCACCGCAGTCTGGCCCAGCAGCGGCAAGCGACCCAAAGTGCAGAGGTTGTTGGGGCTGCTGAAGCTCAAACCCGGTGCGTAGACGCAGTCAGTCAGCGCGGCGGCATAGGGACCTTGTTCGATGTAAGGGTAGACGCGGGTGGCGGCATTGCTGGCAGCAAACAGCGGGTTCGCAGCACGTTGCGGCAGCGGCTGCACCAGCAGGCTGAACTCCTGTTGCGCGCTGCGGCCGTCAGGCAGGCTGAGTTCGGCGCGCAGGCGCAGCAGGCTGTCGCGCTCGACCTGCGGCGCGCTGAACTTCAGACTCCAGCCGGTGGCGCCGGGCAGCAGCGTTGCAGGCCCTTCCACCACGCTCCAACTGAGCATGGCGCTGTCTTGCTCGGCCACGCTCAGGCCGCTGGGCCAGGCGCGCAGCGACAAGGCGCCACCAGCCCAGACCAAGGGCTCGCCACGCACGGTCAAGGTGATCGGCGCCAGGTCGGCAGCGCCGACCTGCAGTTCCACGTCACCCTGGTGCTGCTTGCCTTGTTCGTCCTGGAAACGCAGCGCAAAACGGTAGTTTCCCGGCTGCTGCGGCTGCAGGCTCAGCGCTGGCGAGCGGGCCGATGTCAGCGTCAGCGTGGCTCCCGCGGTCTGTGTCCAGCGCACGCCTGTCAGCACGGGGCCGCACGAGATCAGGGCGACCTCTGCGTTGCGCCCGGCCCGGGGCTGAGTTGCAAGCGCCAGGCGTGCAACAGAACCCTCGAGGCACTGGCTGCCCAGCGGCGGCACGACGGCCGCGGACCCACCACCACCACCACCACCACCGCCGCCGCCACCGCCACCGCAAGCCACGAGCACCAACATCAAACCCGTGGCGCCCAGCGCGCCAGTCGTGGTGAACGGCGTTGGTGCGCCGCTGCGGTTGTCGGGTTTCGGAGCAGGCGGCATGGCGGTTCGTGAATGAGCATAGACCGAAACCCGGCCGCAGCAGGCACCCGCAGGCAACCAGACGTCAGACCCGATTCAGCGTTACTGCGCCACCTGATAGACGCGTACGTGGTCGATTTCCAGCGTCACCGGGAAGATGCGCTCGTCGACCGCACCGCCCAGGTCCCCACCGATGGCGATGTTGAGCAGCAGGTATTGCGGCGCATCAAAGGGCCAGGCGGCCCGGCCCGTGCGCGGGTTGGGGTAACGAAAGTACTCGACGCCATCAACGGCAAAACGGATATCGCTGGTGGTCCAGGTCATCTGGTAGTTGCGGAAAGCGCTGCAGGCGTCGGCCACCTCGGTGGCGCCGCCGCGGCTGTTGCCGCCAAAGCCGGCCTGGGTGTGGACCGTGCCAAAGACACGGCTCGGGTTGCTGCCAACCTGTTCCATGATGTCGATTTCGCCGTCTTCAGGCCAGCGCCCTCCGGTACCCAACATCCAGATGGCGGGCCAAGTGCCCACACCGCAGGGCAGCTTGGCGCGCACCTCGAAGAAACCGTAGGTCCAGCTGGCCTTGCCGCGTGTGACGAGCCGTGCCGAGGTGTAGCGCTGGCCACCCCAATCGCTGGCGCTGCTGAGGTCTTCCCGGCGCGCGGTGATCACGAGCTTGCCGTCGGCAACGCCGCTGTTGGCGAAGCGCGAACGCGCGTAGTACTGGCGTTCGTTGTTGTACCAGCCCTGCGCGTTGCGCGCGGTGTCGTAGTCCCATCGTGTGGCGTCGGGCAGGCCGCCGGTGGTGAACTCGTCCGACCAGACCAATTGGTAGCCGGGCGGCGCCGTCGTCGGGACGGGTGCAGGCCCGGGCGCTGGTGTGGGCGCTGGTGTGGGCACAGATGGTGGCGCGGGTGAGGACGGCACTTGGGGCGCGGCCGTGGGCGTATCCACGCCGCCCCCGCTGCCACCACAGGCCGCCAACAGCAGGCCCGCCAGTGCGACGGTGAGCGCGCCGGCGCCTGGCGAACACAGTATCTGAAGTGATTTCATCCTGAAGGCCATTGCAGACTGCACCGCTGCTGAACCGACCCATGAAAACGCGCGCCGGGCAACATCCGATCAGGGCTTGCGGCGGCGCAAGACAAGCCCGACCCCGGCGACACCGGCCGGCATCATCGCCAGCGCGTGCCGCTCTGCAACGGCGGTCACGTCACCATCGCGCACGGCCACTGCAAACTCCAAGCTGGATTTGTCCGATCTCTGCTGGTTGCCGTAGTTGGGATAGAAGTACCACGCAGCGCTTGTATCTGGCGCGTATTCCGTGCCTGACCGGTAGGAGGAGGACTGCATGTTGACGAAGTCGGCCGTATTGGCCAGACCCGAACCCGTTTCGGGGTACGGCTTGTTGCCCAGGGTCAGGTAGTACACGTGAGCCATCTCAGAACTGCTGGGGGCGACGTTGAAGCCGCAGTCCGTGCCGCCCCGGGTCCGGGGTTGCTGTAGTCGCAGCCTGGCAGGCCGGTGTCGTTGGTGCTGGGCAAGCGCCAGCCCGTGACGCCATCAAGGTTCACGCTGGCGGCCCAGGCCGCCACTGTGTTCCAGCTTTGTGTGCCGTTCGTATTCCAGTTCGCCAGCCAGGTGATGTTGAGCGCCGTGTCGTAGTAGGCATCGATCCCGCCGTCGCCGTTGATGTCGCGCGCCTGCAGCGTCGTTTCCCAGCTGCCCTGCCCGGAGACGCCGGCCGACTGGGCCGACAGGCCGACTGCTGCGAGCGCAGCGGCGTAAAACGACGTTTCGATGAGCGCGCTGAGTGAGTGCATGGGGTTCTTCTCGGTTGATGGGTATGAATCGAATTCGGATTCGACGGGTCGCCCACGCTTCAACGCCAGTCGGTCATCACCAGCTTGGGCAGCCGGTCCACCGTGTACAGACCCCAGTGCTTTTCCGGTTCCAGCGGGTCGGGCGAGCCCTTCCACGGTTCGTCGAAAGCTTCGAACACGAAGCACAGGATGCCGGCAGCGTCGGTCCAGTCCATCAGGTCGCGCAAGTAGATGGCCTGCAGTTCCTGCACGGCGTGCTCGGCGTTCATGCCGCGGCCGTTGCTGTTGGTGCACCAGCCGGCTTCCGTGATGATCACCGGCTTGTCGGGGTACAAGCGCGCCACGCTGTCGTAGTTGTCGCGCGTGTAGGCCAGTGCCTCGTGCACATGTTTGTATTCCCACACCGGGTAGGTGTGCAGCGAGATGAAGTCGAGCTCGTTCACCAAGTCGCGCAGCTTGTGCTGCCAGGGCACGTAGTTCTCGCAGAAGGTGACCGGCTGCCCGACGTGCTGCTTGACGCGCCGCACGTGCTCGACCATGCGGTGCACCGTCACGAAGTGATCGCTCCAGTCCACCGTCGCCTCGTTACCCACAGCCACCGAAAACACCACCTCCGGGTAGGCCTGTGCGAGCGCGATGAGGCGCCCGACTTCGGCTTCGTTTTCAGCCACGCTGGCTTCGAGTTGTTCTTCCGTGAAGGTCACGCCCCAGGGGCAACCGAAGTTGTTCATCTCGGCGCCGATGTAGGCGCCCAGCATCACTTGGAACGGCAGCTTGTCGCGGCTGATGACTTCCAGCACACGCTCTGCATGCGGGCTGCAGTCGTACAGGCGCAGCAGCGGCCAGTGCGGCGCCAGGATCAGCAGGTCTTCGCGGATCTGATCCAGCGAGGGGTAGGTCTTGCTGTCGGGGCTCTGGCCGTGGCGGTATCCGGAATAGCAGATCGCACGACCAGCGGGAAGCTTGAGTTTTGTCATTCGGGTCAGGCTGATGCGGTGAACTTCGGCCGCGCGTCTTTGTCCCACAGGCCCCAGAAAGCGCCGACATCGCCCTCGGCACCGACCTTCCAGGCCTCGTCGAAGGCGGCGAACCAGAAGATCTCGATGTCGTCCTGCTGCGCCCAGCGCATGGTGTCGACGAAGTACTGCATCGCACCGTCCTGCGACGGCACGGCGCCATGGAAAGCGCTGCCCTGGTCGGGCCAGCCGGTTTCACTGATGACGATGCGCTTGCCCGGTGCTGCCGCTCGCGTGCGCTGCATCATGCTTTGCATATAGGCTGGCGCCTGCTCGCGCGGGCAGCCTTCCCAGAAGGGGTAGCAGTTGGTCAGCACCACGTCGCAGGCAGCCGTGATGCGCGGGTGCTTTTCGAACAGGTAGTAGGCATCGACATAGCCCACCTGCACACCCGGCAGCTCCTCTTTGACACGCTGCAGGTAGGCCAGCAGCGCGTCCTCGGACATGTCTTCGCGCAGCATGACCTCGTTGCCCACGGCGACGATGTCGGCATGGCCGGCCTTCGCCACCGCGATGACGCCTTCGATCTCGCGCTCGTTGATCTCCTGGTCGGTGCCCAGCCAGGCGCCGACCAGGGTCTTCATGCCGAGTTCATGCGCGATGCGCGGCGTCTGCTCGTGGCCATCGGTGCACGAGAAGCTGCGGATCCAGCGTGTGTGGGGGCGGATGATGTCCAGTCGGGCGCGGATCTGCTCGGCGCCGATCTGCGCGCCCGGCGCCTGGCCTTCAAGGTAAGGGCTGAAGCACAGGCCGTGCACGCCGGCTTGCAATAGGGCGCGAAGGCGGATGTCCAACGCTGCCCGCGCCGGCGGCGGCAACGCCAGCGGCAGGGTGGCGCTTGGCATTGCACCAGTGTTGCCACCAGGAGCGGAAGTACCGCCCGGCGCAAAGGCCGGCGGCGTCGGCGCCGATGCAGGCTGGGTCCGCGCTGCGGGCTCTGCGCCAGTGAGGGTCTTGGTCATCGTGAACTCCGTCTGTGGGCCGAGCGGCACTGGGCCGAGGGGCTCAGCGTTTCTTTTGCCAGGGGAAGCGGCCCTTGCCGATGGGCTTGGCCTGGCCATATCCGCCGACCTTGTCGTAGACCCGCACATAGTCAACGACCAGCTCCGCCGGGAAGTGGGTGTCCGGGTTCGGTACGCCAGGAAAGTTGCCGCCCACCGCAACATTCATCAGCAGATAGAACGGCTGGTCGAAAGGCGCAGGCCAGGGGTTGAGGTCCGATGCACGTTTGGCTTCGAGGCCCTTGCCCCCGCGGGTCTTGCTGCAGCTCCACCAGAAGGTCTCGGTCGAAGTGTGCACGTCGTCGACGAAGAAGCGTATCTCGCCGGGTTCCCACTCTGCCGCGTAGACATGCCAGTCCGACACGCTGCTGCCATCCGGCAGTGGATGCACATGGGTGTGCAGCGTGCGCCTGGGAAATCCTGAACCGTAATGCAGGCTGTTGAGCACTTCGTATGGCTTCTCGCCGACGATCTCCATCAAGTCGATCTCACCCGACGCCGCCCAATCGCCGTAGCGGTCGTGCTCCGGCAGCATCCACAGCGCCGGCCACAGGCCCTTGCCCCAAGGCACCTTGGCGCGAAACTCGACGCGGCCATAGAGCTTGCTGAACAGCGTGGTGCCGTTGCGCTTTCTGGTCTTTAGCCGCGCCGAGGTGTAGCCGCAGCCGTGCAGCGACTCCTTCACCGCACGGATCGTCAGCAGGCTGTCCTTGACGGAGACGTTGGCCGGCTCCGCGGTGTAGTACTGCAGCTCCTCGTTGCCCCAGCCCGGAATCCAGGTGTGGCTCTTGTAGTCAAAGAAGCCATTGCCCAGATCGAAGTCCCACTTGGCGGGATCAACACGGTCGCCGTCGAACTCGTCACGCCAGACGAGCACCCAAGGACTCTTGCCCTTTGTCCTGGCCATAGCCTCACCCTGTCCCACGACGCCCTAAGCCGCCATACGGCTATCGGCGCCGAAGGCCAACGCCCATCTGGCATCGGGCGCCAGGCCGACGGTCTGCCCCGCCTCGACCTGGTTGTGCTCGGTGCCGACCTTGGCCGTCAGCAGCTCGGCCACGCCATCGACGCGCAGGTGGATGATCGACGAGTCGCCCAGGTGCTCGGCCAGGGCCACCTTCGCCGGGATGCCCTGGCCGGCAGGCCCCAGGTGCAGGTGCTCCGGCCGCAGGCCCATGCGTTGCACACCAGCGTTGGCCTGCGGTGCCAAAGCGGCCCATAGCGCCGCATGCGGGGCCGCGGCTCCAGAGCCCGGCGGCCGGGGGATAAGGTTGATACGCGGCGCGCCGATGAAGCCCGCGACAAACTCATTCGCCGGCTGGTTGTACAGCGCCATCGGTGGGCCCAATTGTTCGACGATGCCCTTGTTGAAAACGGCGATACGGTCGCCCAGGGTCATCGCCTCGACCTGATCATGGGTGACGTAGATCATCGTCGTGCCCAACTCCTTGTGCAGCCGCGACAGCTCGATGCGCATGTTCACGCGCAGGGCCGCATCCAGGTTGGACAGCGGCTCGTCGAACAAGAAGACCTTGGGCTTGCGCACGATGGAGCGGCCGATGGCCACACGTTGGCGTTGGCCGCCGGAGAGTTCCTTCGGGAAGCGTTGCAGCAGTTCGGTGATGCGCAGGACTTCGGCCGCCTTGCCGACCTGGACGGCACGTTCTGCCTTGGCCACGCCGGCCATTTTTAGCGCGAAGCCCATGTTCTCGCCCACGGTCATGTGCGGGTACAGCGCATAACTCTGGAACACCATGGCCGCCCCGCGGTCGGCCGGGCGCAAGTCATTGGCGCGCACGCCGTCGATCAGGATGTCGCCGCCAGTGATGGTCTCCAGGCCGGCGATCATGCGCAGGATGGTCGACTTGCCGCAACCCGAAGGACCGACGAAGACGATGAACTCACCGTCGGCCACATCGAGATCCACGCCTTTGATGACGTCGACCTTGCCGTAGCTCTTGCGGACGCCCCGCAGCGATACCTGTCCCATTTCAAACCTCCGTTGCCGCCGCAGTGCGCTCTTGCCACCCGGCCTTTTGACGCTGCAGGAACCCCCGGTACCACAAGGCGCTGTCCTTGAGCGTGCGATCCTGGGTCTCGTAATCGACATGCACGATGCCGAAGCGCTTGTCGTAACCCGAGGCCCACTCGAAGTTGTCCATCAGGCTCCAGACCATGTAGCCCTCCATGCGCACGCCCCGACGCATGGCTTCGCCCACCGCCGCGATGTGGCGGGCGATGTAGTCGGTGCGCTGCACATCGTGAACACGGCCATCCACCATCTGGTCCTTGAACGCGGCACCGTTTTCCTTCACATACATGGGCGGCACCGGATAGTCGTGGTGCAGGCGCAGCAGCAGGTCGGTCAGTCCTTCGGGGTAGACCTCCCAGCCCATGTCGGTGACGTCGTAACCGCTGTCGCGCGCGTCCCAGGAGTCGTTGGCGCTGACCATCTGACGCGTGTAGTAATTGACGCCCAGGAAGTCCATGGGCGTGCTGATGTTCTGCATGTCGCCGGGCTCGACCTTGGGCCCATCAGCGCCCAGGAACTCCAGCACGTCGGCCGGATAGCTGCCCTTGAACAGCGGGTCCATGTACCAGCGCACCGAGCGGCCGTCCTCGATCAGCGTCTTGGCGTTGTCAGCCTCGGTGGCAGTGGCAGGCAGCAGGGGCGACAGATTGAGCACGATGCCCAGCCGGCTCTTGCTGCCCTGGGCGCGTAGCGCCTGCAGCGCCAAGCCGTGGCTGAGCAAGAGGTGATGTGAAGCCTGCATGGCCAAGGCGCGGCTCTTCAGGCCAGGAGCGAAGACGCCCTTTTCATAGCCCAGCGTGGCAATCACCCAAGGTTCGTTGTGCGTGGTGATGCAGGCAACGCGGTCGCCCATGCGCTTGGCCACACCGCAGGCGTACTCCACAAACCGGTGCACCGTTTCGCGGTTGGCCCAGCCACCCGTGGCCTGCAACTCAGACGGCAGGTCCCAGTGGTTGAGCGTCAGGTAAGGCTTGATGCCGCGTGCCAACAAGCCGTCGATCAGCCGCTCGTAGAAGTCCAGACCCTTGTCGTTCCAGGCGCCGGTGCCGCCTGGGCGCACGCGGGGCCAGGACACCGAAAAGCGGTAGGCATCCACGCCCAGGCCGGCAATCAGCCCAAGGTCGGACTCAAGGCGGTGATAGTGGTCACAGGCGATGTCCCCGTCGCTGGCGTCGGCGATGGCGCCCGGTCGGCGGCAGAATTCGTCCCAGATCGAAGAGCCCTTGCCGTCTTCGACGGCAGCGCCCTCGATCTGGAACGCGCTCGTGGCCACGCCCCAGACAAAGCCGGCAGGAAAAGGCGACTGCGCATCGCTTGCAATGGATGGGGTCATGACTTCCTTGGGATCACTTCACGGCACCGGCAGTCAGGCCGGAAATCAACTGCCGCGACGACAGCATGAAAAGGATGATCAGCGGGATGGTCGCAATGGCCGAACCCGTCATCAGCGCGCCCCACTCGGTGTCTACTGGGCTTTGCAGACTGCGCAACGCCAGCGGCAGCGTGTAGTTCTCGGGGCTGCGCATCACGATCAGCGGGCCGATGAAGTTGTTCCAGCTGGCGATAAATGTGATCAGCCCGAGCGTGCCCAGCGCGGGCTTGAGCAATGGCAGCACGATGCGCCAGTAGATGCCGAGTTCGCTGCAGCCGTCCATGCGCGCTGCCTCGATCAGGTCCTTCGGAATCGACGTGATGACGAACTGGCGCATCAGAAAGATACCGAAGGCGCTCGCCGCGCCGGGGATGTAGAGCGCGCGCGGCTGGTCGATCCAGCCCAGCAGATCCATGATCATGAAGGTCGGGATCATGTTCATGAAGGTGGGCAACAGCATGGTGGCCATCACCAGCCCGAACAACGCGTTCTTGTAGCGAAACTCAAACAGCGCGAAGGCATAGCCTCCCATCGAGCAGAACAGCAGTGTCAGTGCGGTGGACAGGACGGCGACATAGACGCTCCAGCCGAGGTTGCGCCAGAAGGGAATGCGCTCGGTCAGGATCTTCAGGTTCGCTACGAGATCATTGCCAAACCACAGCGGAGGCGGCAGGCTGAAGATCTCGGTGCGCGAGTGGGTCGCGAACACGAACATGAAGTAAAACGGCGCCAGCATGATCAGCGAGCCGATGCCGACGATGGTGTAGGCGGCCCAAGGTGCGAGTCGATCATTGTTCATCATGGTCGCCTCAGACGGATCCCTTGCGCGGGCGGAACGCAAGGTTGGTCAGCCATGTCAACAGCGCCACCAGAATGAACAGCAGCCACGACATGGCGCTTGCTGCGCCGAAATCGTTGAAGTCGAATGCCATGCGGTAGAGGTAAATCGCCGTCGTCATGCCGGCCTGGTCCGACCCGCCACGGCCGCCGGTGAGGATGAAAGGTTCCTCGAAAATCTGCAGCCCGCCGATCACGCTGAGCGTGACGCCGAAGAAAATCATCGGCCTGAGACTGGGCAGCGTGATGTAGAAAAACTGCTGCAAACGGCCAGCGCCGTCCATTGTCGCGGCCTCGTAGATGTCCTTCGGGATCGTTTGCAGCGCCGCGAGGTAGAGGACGACGTTGAAGCCGACGAAGCGCCACCAGACGATGATCGCGATTGCCGGCTTGATGTTTTCGGGCTGACCGAGCCAATCGATGGGCTGCGCCGGAACCAGCCAACCCAGACCCGGGACCTGTGACAGGGCCCCTAGACCGACGTTGATGAGCCCGAAGTCGGTCGAGAACAGCGAACTGAACATGATCGCGATCGCAACCGTCGATGTGATGTAGGGCAGGAAGTAGGCGCCGACCACGCCGTTGCGCAGATGTTTGAACGACGTGTGGATGAACACCGCCAGCGGGATCGCTACCAGATGCTGCGGCACACCGGAGGCGACGGCCAGCCAGCCGGTGTTCTTCAGCGACTTCCAGAACCATTCATCGTCGAGCGAGAAGGCGAAGTTCTCCAACCCGACGTAACGCATTGCGCCCATGCCCGCCGTCGGCTCCCAGCTCTGGAAGGCGAGATACAACGAGAACAGCAGCGGGAATACGCCGAAGACGCCGAATAGCACCAAGAACGGGCTGATCAGCACATAGGGCGTCCAGCGAGGCGACAGGCGCAAGACCGCAGGCAGTTTCATGGCGGGCTGGTTGTGAATGGGTACGGGCGATGGATCGGGCGTGCGCGTCGCGGTCAGCGATGCGCACGCTTTTGCAGCAGGCGCTGCGCGTCGGCCAGGGCAGTCGCGATGTCCTTGCCGCGGTCGAGCACCTTGTCGAGTTCGGTGTTGATCACCTCATCGGCAAACGCGTCCTGCTTGTGCACGCTGACCGCAGTGATGCGCCTGGCGGCATCGCGCCAGCCGACCCGCGCCTTCTGCCCACCGAGGAATTCGATCGGCAGTTCGAAGAAGGGGTCGTCGTAGGTTTCCAGCAAGGCCGGGAAGGCGTCCTGCGACTTGAAGGCACTGAGCTGCACACCGCGGTCGAGCGTCATCAGTTGGATGAACTGCCAGGCCAACGGCTTGTTGGCCACCGGCGTGCCGCGCGGGATGGCGAAGAAGGTGCCGCCATACGCGGCGAAGGCGCCTTCCGGCAGTTGCGCCGCGCGCCACAGCCCCTTGGTGTTGGGCGCGAGCCAGTTGTTCATGTGGCCAGCGAGCCAGGCCCCCGTCAACTGGGTGGCGATGGTGCCGCGCTTGAAGCCTTCGGACCACTCGTTGGACCAGGCGCCGACGCGAGCGTCGAGCTTGCCCTGGCGTACCTTGCGCGCCAGTTCGAAGGCACGTACGAAGCGCGGCGAGGTCACCAGCACGTTGGACTGGTTGTCGAAGTACAGGCCCTCACCAGGCTGGATGCCGGTGCGGATGATGATGTCTTTCATGTCGCGCGCATGGGCCATCAGGTACGAACCCGTGGCAGCCTTGATCTTCGCGCCTGCGGCCACGTAACCTTCCCAGGATTGCGTCAGCTCCGCCTCGCCGACGCCGGCCTTGCCCAGCACGTCGATGCGATACAGCAGGGTGCCAGGGCCGATGTCGGTGGGTGCGGCCACCACCGCGCCCTTGCGGTTGGTGGCTTGCTGAAGTGCGTATGGCACCCACCGCGACTGGAAGCGCAGGATGTCGTAAGGCGCTCGGGACAGATCGTCCAGGCCGCCACCTTGCGCAAAGCGACCAACATAGCCAACCTCCAGCGCCATCACGTCGGGCAGGTAGAACGAGGTCGACAGCGCCGTCGTCATCGCCGTGTGGTGATCCGTGAACTGGCGACTGACGACCTTGATCTCGACCGTCGGATGCAGCTTCTTCCAGGCCGGAATGGCGGCCTTGACGATCTCGTCAACCGCCGGGAAGGCCGCGACGACCAGTGTCTGCTGCGCCTGGGCGCTGGTCATCACCAGACCGCACAACGCGAGTGCGGCACAACGCCAGACCAAGCTGCACCACGGAGTTCTCTCCCCCATCCTTGTCTCCAGTTCCGATCACGCAAGGCCCCACCGAAAACGACCGGAGAGGACGGAGCCATGGGCTCGGCCAGGCAATCTTGAAATCGCTTTCAAACTATAGGGATACTGCGGATGTGTGTCAATCGAGGGAAAGCACCCGGGCGAGGCGAAGCAGCACCACGCCCGCGCGCTGCATCAACCGCGCAGACGCCGGGTGGATTCGCGCGCGATGAAACTCGGCGCCGGGCTTTTGGCCGTCGGCTTGTTGCCCGCCAGCAGTTCCAGCATCGACATGGCCGCCTGACGCCCGATGTCATAGGCTGGCTGGTGGACCGTGCTCAACGGTGGAATTGCGTACTGCGATGCCGGCAGGTCGTCGAAGCCGACCAAAGAAATGTCCTCGGGCACGCGCAGCGACCGTCGATGCAGTGCCAAGGACGCACCCAAGGCCATCTGGTCATTGGCGGCGAAGATGGCAGTGAACTGCTGCCGACCCTCCAGCAGCCGGTTCACGGCCAACAGACCGCTGACCTCGTTGTACTCGCCTTGCACGACCAGGTCGGGCTCGTACGGAATGCCAGCGGCTTCCAGCGCTGCTCGATAACCGCGCATCCGTTCCGGCGCATCGGGATGCCTCGGATCGCCAGCGATGAAGGCGATGCGCCGGTGGCCAAGCAGAATCAAATGCTCGGTGGCCATGCGCCCACCTTCGAAGTTATCGAAGTCGAGCGAGAACAGGCCTGGCGCTTTCAGCGCGCGTCCGGTGATGACCACCGGCAGACTCTTGGCGTGGGTCTTCAGCACCTGATCGGACAAGCGACCAGTCAACACGATGATGCCGTCGACACGGCGGCTGCGCAGCACGTCGATGCAACGGGCTTCGTTTGTAGCATCCCAGTGCCCGCTGACGAACAGGGGGCTGTAGCCCGCCGGGTCCAGCACGTCTTCGATGCCGCGCAGCTTGCCGCCATAAAACGGGCTGTCCATCACCTGGGCCACCACCCCGACGCTGAACGTGCGCCCGCCGGCCAAGCCGCGGGCCACCGGATTGGGCACGTAGCCGAACTGGGCGATGGCCTTCTCGACGGCCTGCTTCTTGAGTTCACTGACGACCGCGGTCCCGTTGAGGATGCGGGAGATCGTGCTGGCCGACACCCCAGCCGCCCGCGCAACGGTGCCGATGGTGACGGGAGCGTTTTCGCGGCGCTCCGACGATCGAGGCCCTGCGCCCTGCTTGTTGTTGGTCTTCATGTGTGGCCGAAACGTCAAAAGCAACGTGGTCGAAGGGCACAGAGTTGGCCAGCCGGTTGCCAGCCATCGCCCGCTGCATTGATGAGAGGTCAGCCCGGTCGGACCCATGCACCAGTCATGAGCAATTCTGAGGCGCTTTCGACCCAGGCTGAAATCGTTTTCAGTCTGAGCGTACTTGCGAACAGTTGCGCTGACAAGCGGAAATGCATCCAGGGAATGCAACCAGCGGGAGTACATCCAGCGAAAGTGGGGCTCGGCCAGCAAGGCAGCCCGTGACCACAGCCTCCC
>Ga0163144_10017085_pt1 | contig 14804 bp, 10 predicted proteins | sample OliLak19BULKMAT1_FD_123175 | JGI IMG/M metagenome (GOLD analysis project Ga0163144, IMG submission 123175) | Freshwater microbial mat bacterial communities from Lake Vanda, McMurdo Dry Valleys, Antarctica - Oligotrophic Lake LV.19.BULKMAT1 | ecosystem: Environmental > Aquatic > Freshwater >... | reverse complement strand
GTCGTCGACGTAAAAGGGCCAGTGATCGCTGTTCTCTTTGTATTCCCAGGTGAAGTCGAGCCGCAGATCATCGGGTAGTCGCGGCGAACTGAACAGATGCCGCAACCCCTCCGCGGTGCGCGTGCCCGCGACTTCGAGTCGGCCGTTTGTGAGCCGGCCGACCATATCGGCGTTGATGGCGAGCTTCACTCCCTCGCGCGGCACGGTCGGCTGGCGGACCCAATGGCGAGACCCGAGCAGGTTGATCTCCTCGCCATCCCAGAACGCAAAGATGATCGAACGCCGCGGCTGCCACCCGCTGCGGTGGAGGGCGTCGATGATTTCGAGGAGCGCCGCGACGCCGCTCGCATTGTCGTCGGCGCCGTTATGGATGTAGCCGAACGGACCGTTGCTGTTGGACCGATTGCCGTAGCCGACATGATCGTAGTGAGCGCCGACAACGATATATTCGTCGCGAAGCTTCGGGTCGGTCCCGCGCAGCATGCCGATGACGTTTTGATAACCGGGATTGAAGCGCTGAATGTACGAACCGCGGTCTCCGGCCGGTTCGAACCCCGCCTCTTTCAGCTTCTTCTCGATGTACTTGGCGGCCGCGATGCCGCCGCGCGAGCCGGCAGCGCGTCCTTCAAGCGTGTCGTCGGCGAGAAGGCCGGCATGCTCGCGGACTTCGCCGTCGGTGATTGTGGCGATCGCGGCTTCGATGGCAGCGCCTTGATCGGCTGCATGAACGTGTGGAGTTAGCGTAGGGTGGACAACCAACGCCGCCGTCATTACGGCCCAGGTCGTTAAAGCGATGCGTAAAAAGGGTGGGCGGTTCATAGCTACCATTTAGCATTTAGAATGTCGTCAGCGTTTCGGCCGGTAGGTGAGAGTGGCCGGTGCGAAGGAGATCTTCGACCTGGCCGCCCACACTCCTCAACACGCCGCCAACGGCGACGATTATGCCGCGCTGCGGCAACTACCCGCAATCACTTTCCGATGCAGAATTGGCCGAAGACGCGGTCGAGCACGTCGTCTGCGCAGATGGCGCCGACTATTTCGCCCAGGGCGTCGAGTCCATGCCGGATTTCAGCGGCTAGGAGTTCGTCGCTGCCGGCGCCGACGAGTGCGGCGGCTGTCGCCAGCGATTCCAACGCCCGCCGCAAGCTGCCGTGGCAGCGAGCGGAAGTGGCAGCGACGGCGCTCGCTCCTGCATGGTTAACGTCGAGTTGGCCGATCTCGGCGCGAATTCGGGCCGCCAGCGCGTCGAGTCCTTCGCCCGTGACACTGCTGCAACGGATTGGATGGGTCGCCAACGACACGTTGCTTGAATCCTGCGTAACATATGGCGAGCCGGAATCACACACATCGATCTTCGTGAACACGACGACGTCTCGGTCGCCGCGAGTCTGGGCGGCGCCGCCGGCGGCGTCGACGCACATCAACCGAAGATCGGCGGCGCGGCGTTGTTCGCCCGACGTCGCTTGGGCTGCCTGCAAGACCCCTGCTTGCTCGGCGTCGTCAACGCCGGCGGTGTCGACTAACTCGCCGAGAAGTCCGTCGAGGCGAAGTCGCCCGACAACGTAGTCGCGCGTGGCGCCAGGTTGCGGCGAGACAATCGAACTCGTCCCGTCGCCGTCGCCAAACCGTTCCAGCAGCGCATTGAAGAGGCTGCTCTTCCCGGCGTTCGGAGCCCCAACGAGAACGACCCTGGGCGCTTCGCTGAGTTGGTCACGTTCGCTCAATTGCGCCTGCGTCGCTGCAACCACGGCTTGCGCATTTTCGATTCGATCCGCCAGCGACTGCCGGCTGATGAACTCGATATCCTCCTCGACGAAGTCGAGTCCCGCTTCCAGCTCCGCGAGTAAGGAAAGAAGGTCTTCGCGAATCTGGTGGAGGGGTCGCGACAGCCCGCCGGCGACCTGGTCGAGCGCGGCGTCGAGGTCGCCGCGACCCTGCGCATCGATGACGCCGATCACGCCTTCGGCCTGCGTGAGATCGATGCGGCCGGCGACGAAGGCCCGCAGCGTGAACTCGCCTGGTTCCGCGGGCCGAATCCCGTGGCGTCCCAACTCCTCCACCACGGCCGCAAGCAACGGCGGCGAACCGATCGTGTGGAACTCAGCCGATGGTTGCCGCGTGTAGCTGTGCGCACCGGGCCACAGCAGCATGGCGCCCGGCACGCTCAAATCCTGACCGCCTTCGGTTCCCGCCACTCGAACAGCGCCGCGAAATCGCTGCGGCGTCGACACGTTCGTCAGCGCCTCGAAATCGTCATCAGAAGATTGAAAACAGCGAGCGAGCAAACACACGGCATCTGGCCCGCTGATACGCACCACCCCGCGCGCTGCGCCGCCTGCCGCGGAAGCGACGGCGGCAATCGTGTCGTGGAGGTCATACGCCATGGCGCGTTACCCGGCAGGACGATGCGGTCGACCTACCGTTTCTTCTTCGAGCCGTAGGGCCCGCGTCCTTTGATCTCGCCATTCTTCGGCGCCCGCTTCTCCGGATACGTCCCGCCCGAACTCTTGCTGCGCGACGGCGGCGAATCGAGAGTGGTCGTCGTCCCCTCGCTGGGCGTCGTCGGCGGGGGAATCATCTTCTTCTCGGCGATGCCCCACAGGCTCGACGCGATGAAGTAGAGGCATAACCCGCTCGGCACCTTGTAGAACATGAGGCCCATGAACACCATCATGTACTTCATAATCTTCTGTTGCAGCGCGGCTTGTTCGTTCGCCGGCTCCGGCATGAACATCTTCTGTTGCAGCAGGAACAAGCCGACGGTCACTAGCGGCAACACGTTCAAATACGGCCCCAGCCCGAAGAAGCCTTCAGCCCGATTTACTGTATTGGGCATGAACCACGACCAGTCGTAGAGCATGTCGGGCGCCGCGAGATTCGAGCACCAATGAGTCCATTCGCCGAACAACGGCGCCTGTCGCAGTTCCACGTCGACCGCGAGACCGCGATAGAGGCCAATGAAGATCGGCAACTGGATCAACGCCGGCAAGCAGCCCGCCAGCGGATTGACGCCATGCTTGCGATACAGTTCCTGCATCGCGGCGCCTTGTTTCTGCTGGTCGCCCTTGTAGCGTTCCTTCAGTCGATCCATCTCCGGCTTGAGCGCCTGCATCTTCGCCATGCTCTTCGCCTGGCCGCGGCTCACCGGGAACATGCAGCCGCGGACGAGCACCGTCAGCATGATGATCGCGATGCCGTAGTTGCCGACCCAGCTGTAAAAGAAATGCAGCAAGCCAACCATCGCCTTGGCGACGGCGCCGAACCAGCCGTAGTAGACGAAATCTGACAGGGAGTACGCCTGCAGCTTGGCGAACTTGTACTCGGCGAGCAATTCAGGTCGTTTAGGTCCTGAAAAGACGGTGTACGCATCGCTTTGCGACCCGCCCGCTTCGAGTGTGAAGCGTTTGCTGGTGAACTGGGCGGTGACGTTCGCAAACCGCCCTTCCCCCTTCGTAAGATCGGGCGGCGTGCCGGCGACGACGCTGCGAACCTGGGTGATCCAATCCGACTGCTCCGGTTGCTTTACGTCCGGAATCAGCGCGACGCAGAAGTATTGGGCGTCGACCCCCATGTAGGCCAAGCCGGGCCCTTGGAACGGCGCCGCGTCGCCTGCCGCAATCGTGGCCGCTCCCTGTTGGGTCGGATCAGCGCCGTAATAGCGGCCGATCACGTCGCGTAAGCCGACGCCGCCCCAATTGCGGCCAATCTTTGTGGCGTACCACCATCCCTCGATCGGCAGGCCGTTCGGCCCATCGAGCCGATAGGCGACGTCATGCTTCGCGTCGCCGTCGTTCTTGAGCGTGATTTCGACCGTCAAGTCGTACCCCGGCAGCGTCTCGCCGTCAGTTTCCTTCTCGGGGGCTTTGCGGAGGGTGTAACGCTTGGTAACGACAAGGCCCGAATCGGGCAGTCGCCGTTCAAACGCCACCGACTCGCTTCCCTCCTTGGCATCATCCGATTCGACGCGCCGCCAATTCGCCTCTTCCAGATCGACGCCTGGAATCGGTTTGTCAGCGGCTAGCTTCTTGTCGTCGAGTTCCGCGAGCGTCATCAGGAACGACGGCGGCGACTTGAAATCGTCGGGGACCTTGCCGTTGCGAAGCGCCACGTTCTCCGACTCGGGCCTAATCAGTTCCAAGGGACGTCGCTGCAGCTTCGCCGTGAGCGTTTGACGCTGCCCCGCGCGTTCGACCACGAGCGTCAGCGATTGGTTTGGCCGCACGCCGTCGAGGACTTTGTTGAACTCGTCGCGCGTCGTGACCGCAGTCGGTTTGTCGCCCCCCGCTTCCAGCAGTAGGTCGCCGGCCTGCAGTCCCGCGGCCGCAGCGGGCGACCCCGGCACGATCGCACCCACAACCAACCCATCCGCTTCCTTCAGTTCCAGTTGCCCCAGATAGCCGCGACGGTCGTGGAGGTCTTGAAAACGGGGGCTCGCCAATTCGATGCGTCGCACCGCGGCGCCATGATTGGTGAGCGTGACGCCCATCCGGAAGCCGCTCGCTTCGTCGATCGAACCGAGCGTGACGTATTCCTCTGGAAGATCGATCTCGGCGTTGGCATCAGCCGCGGCGGCGGCGGCGGGATCGGCATCAGCTGCCGCGGCCTCGTCGGCCGCCGGCTTTTTATCGTCGGCTGCCGCTTCGCCCAGCTTCTCTTCCGCAGCCTGGCCATTCGCAGCCAGCGCAGGGTCGATCGGCTTTTTCGGCGGCGGCGGATTCAGAATCTGCCATGCCGCCATCACGCCGAACGACAGCACCAAAAACGTTAGAAAGCGGCGTTCCACGTGTTGCGATCCTCGCGTGGGTCGACCGCTCCGGGCCGACCAATGACGTCCGGCGCGGCCGCCAGACGAGAAAACTCTTGGTGAGGGGAGTCTCCGCTAGACTCCCAAACAATGCAGGCGTCGATCTCTTAAGCAGATCAATCGCCTGAGGGGTGCGGCGAGACTTGCTTGGTCTACCGCCCCTCCTTGATTCGATCGCCCAGGAAATTGTCGAGGTCGGGCGTTCGGTAGATCTTGTCAGCCGTCACGCCCCAGTCGTATTCGACGCGGTGGAACGTGATCTTGTCGTCTTCTTGAACCACATAGCAAGAACGGGGATCGCCGTCGCGGGGTTGCCCCACCGACCCGACGTTCACCATAAAGCGTTCCTGCCCAATCTGATATTTGTATTCCACCTGTTCCGGGGTGATGAACTCCAGGCTCTCGAGAAAAACGCCAGGCACGTGGGTATGCCCTTGGAAACACCCCTTGCTGATCAACCCGAACAGCTTCTCCATCTTCTTCTGGTTGTAGATGTCTTCCGGAAAGACGTACTCGTTGACCGGATTGCGCGGCGAACCATGGACGTACAAGTACGGATCGTCCCGATGAACCCGCGGCATGGTGCCGAGGTAGTCCCACCGGACGTCGATCTGGCTCCGATCGCCGCTGGCGCCCTCCAGCTGTTCGCGGGTCCAGAAAATCGCCCGCTCAGCGCCGCTGTTGAATCCTTCCGGATCGAACATCGCCCCCTGGTCGTGATTTCCCAGGAGCCCCAGCTTGCAGCGGGCGATCACCAGATCGAGACATTCGCAAGGGTTGGGGCCGTAGCCCACGACGTCCCCCAGGCAAAATATCTCATCGACCCGCTGATCGCCGATATGCGCAAGCACGGCCTGCAAGGCTTCGAGATTGCCGTGGATGTCGCTGATGATCGCGCGCTTCACCGTCGTGTCGATCCCATGGTGGAAAGCTGCCGGCTCTATCCCCCTCCCTCGAAGGGAGGGGCTAGGGGAGGGATTATCGCCGCCAGTCACAAAGACTACTCGCCGAGATCCAACAAAAAGCAGGATGCCGCGACGACGATTTCTCCCTAAACCTTGCTAACCCGCCAGTTTAAGTCTCGCTCAGACCATGGTCAAGGATCGACCAGACCGTGTGGAACGGGACAGTGTGCCGAGTCAGCCGGTAAAACGCCCCTAGCAGGAAGCGTCAGCGCCCGGACTCCCCGCAAATGAGGGTTCGCCTCCGGGCGCTCACGCTTCCGGCTAGGGTCTTGATTTGATGGAAAAGTTGTCGAGATTTAACGACAGGCGCGCTGCCGGCGGACTACTTCTTCCGCGTGTAGTCAGCCGTCATGAACGTGATCATCTTGCCATCCGGCCCTTCCATGGCCGAGGTAAAAACGTAGTGATCCTTGTCTTTCACCTCGATCGTTTCTTGATACTTCGAGGTCGTTCCGGGCGCCATCATGTTTGGGCCTTCGGTATCGAGCACCAGCTTCTTGCCGTCATCGCTGACCTTTCCCTCGTAGGTCCAGAGTTCATTGCCGCAGGAGGCGATAAACGTACCGACGTACTTCTCCTTCGCCGGATCAAAACCGAGGGTCAGCACCGACGTCATCGGCGTACCCATCATCACCCCCTGCCCCGTCGCGGCGAGCCAGCGGCCGCCGATCATCTTGGCCGATTGCGTCCCTTCGCACTTCATCGGCGGCTGGTCAGGGCCCATTGTCGCTTCCATCACGGAGTTCCACTCGCCGGCGAGTTGCTCCAGCCATTGATGCTCCTGCTGCGGCTTCGGGATTTCGGGCGATTCTTGCCCGTGGGTGAGCGAGCCAGTGCCCATCAGGGCGAACGCCGTCAGCGCGATTAGCGAAAGTCGCATCGTTACATCTCCCTAGTTAGGTTTGAAATAGTGCGAAGGATTAAAGATTTGCGGACAGCCATCATACAGGAAAAGTCCAAAGTCGTTTTGATTGAACCGCCAAGGACGCCAAGAGCGCCAAGGGAATGCGAAGAAATATTGGAACCGCCGATAAACGCGGATGAACGCAGATGGTTTTGATCGGCGTTTATCCGCGTTTATCGGCGGTTCCACGTTCTTCATCCTTTCTTTCGTCGTGTCCGCCGTGCCGTCGTGGTAGAAATCCCGTCCCTGCATTCTCTTGGCGCTCTTGGCGTCCTTGGCGGTTACTTTTATTCTGCAAAAACCGAGCCGGACGCGCCGCTTCCCAGACTCCCAATTGCGAGCCACTCCCCATTCCGGCTATCGTAAACCGACCATGAAAATCCTCGCTTTCGAAACCAGTGGCCTGCTCGGCTCCGTCGCCCTGCTTGAAACGGCGGACGGCAAGCTCGTTTCGACGATCGAGCGTAAAACGCCCCCTGACCAGCGAACGGCCCGCTCGCTGCTCCCCACGACACACGGACTCCTGAGAGATAACGGCTGGCGCCCCGCCGATATCGAGTTGGTCGCCGTCACGACTGGCCCGGGCTCGTTCACCGGGCTGCGCATCGGAGTCGTCGCGGCCAAGACGTTCGCTTATGCCGTCGGCGCCAAGCTCGTCGGCGTTCATACCTTGGCCGCGATGGCTGAGCCAATCGAAACCCGCGCGCTGCGACTTTGGACGATCTTCGACGCCCAGCGTCAGGAGTTGTTCGCGGCATCATTCAATCCCGCGCGGTCGATCGTCGACCAAGCTGAACCGCCGACGGACATCATACCGATTGACGAATGGATCGCGCAGCTCGCCGCTGGCGATCAAGTCGCCGGCCCGCCGCTGGCAAAACTACGAGACGCGCTTCCCGCCGAAGTCTCGATCGCGGACGAACGACTCTTGAATCCGACCGCCGCCGCCGTGGGTCGGCTGGGGATCGCCCTCTTCAACCGCGGCCGAGAGATCAGCCCGTTAGAACTTGTTCCCGATTACTTCCGCAAAAGCGCGGCAGAAGAGAAAGCAGAAGCGGCCCGCGCCACCTAATGACGTTCATGTGGATAATCGAACATTTGGGTGCCACTGGCATCCTGCCAGTGCTGAAGTGGGTACTCGCTCGGCACTTCTCACTGGCAAGATGCCAGTGGCACCCACTTAATTGGCTTTATGAACATCAGCAATCATCAGCAGGCTTTCAACACGTCCTCCGCCGCCGCAATCGTGGCGTCGATCTCCGCTTCCGTATGGGCCCCGGAGACAAACAGCGCTTCGTACTGGCTGCACGGCATATAGACGCCGCGATCCATCAATCCCCAAAAGTAGCGACCGAAGCGCGCCGTGTCCGATTGGCTCGCTTGGCGCCACCCATGAATCGGCCCCGGGTGAAAAAAGAGCGTGAGCATGCTTCCCACCCGCGCGATCGTATGGGGCACGCCAGCGCTCTCCGCGGCTCGTCGCAGCCCGGTCGCCAGCCGCGACGTTAGCGCATCGAGTCGCTCGTACGGCGACTCTTCTTTGAGCAACCGCAACGTCGCCGCTCCTGCCGCCGTCGCGAGCGGATTGCCGCTCAGCGTCCCCGCCTGAAACACTTTGCCGGCCGGCAAAATATGCTGCATGATTTCCTTCCGGCCGCCATAAGCTCCGACGGGCAACCCGCCTCCGACGATCTTGCCAAGCGTCGTGATATCGGGTCGCAGCCCGAACAGCGATTGCGCGCCGTTAAACGCCACGCGGAACCCAGTCATCACTTCGTCGCAAATCAGCAGCGCCCCATGTTTCTCCGTGAGTCGATGCAGGGCGTCAACGAACTCTCGGCTCGGCGCGACGACGCCCATATTGCCGACCACGGGCTCCAGAATCACGCCGGCAATCTTATCGCCGTGAGCCGTGAACGCCTGTTCTAGTTCCGCGACGTCGTTGTATTCCACAACCAACGTATCGCGCGACGCACCAGCGGTAACGCCGGGCGAATTTGGCGCCCCCAGCGTGGCCGCCGAACTTCCCGCCGCCACCAGCAAACTATCGACGTGGCCATGGTAGTTGCCGGCGAATTTAATGAGCAGATCGCGACCCGTGTAGCCACGCGCCAATCGCACGGCGCTCATCGTCGCCTCGGTCCCTGAACTTACCAGCCGCACCATCTCGATCGACGCCACCGCATCGATGATCCGCTCGGCCAGTTCGCTTTCGGCTTCCGTCGGCGCTCCGTAGCTCGTGCCATGCGCCAGCGCGCGTTCGATCGCCGCGATCACCTCGGGATGGCGGTGCCCCAGAATCATCGGGCCCCATGAGCCGATGTAATCGATGTAGCGATTCCCGTCGACGTCGTACAAATAGGCGCCGTCGGCTCGATCGATGAAGATCGGCGTTCCTCCCACGCCGCCGAACGCCCGCGCCGGACTGTTCACGCCGCCTGGCATCAGCTTCAGGGCTCGCTGAAACGCCGCGACGCTCCGCGGCCGATCAACCTTCGTCAATTGTTCAGACATGCAACTTCCTTGATTCGCGCCTGGCTGGCGTATTATTGAGATTCAGATTGCCAATCGAATGGGCGCCACTGGCATCCTGCCAGTGAGAAGTGTCGAGCAAGTACCCACTTCAGCACTGGCAGGATGCCAGTGGCACCCCATTGTTCGGTTCTTAAGCTGAACCTCAATACTTACTTTGATTCAAGTGACTTCAAATGGATGCGGGCTTCGCTCACCAACTCCGCGGCCCATGGCTGCTCGCCATACAAATCGATGAGCGCCCGATACATCGCCGCCGCTTCCGCCGGCGCCGTCGCTTGCAATCGCTCCGCCGCGAGCAAGCGGTCTCGCAGCATCGGGAGTTGTTCCTTCGCCCGCGAATCAATGGCCTTGCGCAACTTCGTCAACTCGCGATCGGCCAGCGTCAAATACTGTCGCATCTCCTCCGAGAGCGCCGCCGACGCCTTCCCTTCGGTCGGATAGAGCGTTAGCAAGTCTTGCAGGATCGCCGCCGCCCGTTCGGGATTTGTGTCGCGCAAACTATTCGCTTGGCCTAAGAGCTCGTCGATGGGGTGCGTTTCGGACTTTCCCGTCACGCGGGTCCTAAATCGGAGTTTCCGCTCCATCTTCCGGAGTTCGAGCTCATCGGCGTACGGACGGAGGTTGCTTGTCCGCTCGTCGTCCGGAAATCGGTACATGAACTCAAGGATTGGCCCTTCGATCGTAGCCAAATCTTCGTCGCCGTTGTCGGCAATGTGCGTCTCGATGCGGGCGTACAAATCGTCCGCGGAGGCCGGTCGCGTGAGCCACCAGCCAAGCGCCACCAGCCCCATCAACATCCCCAGCGTGCCGGCCAGCTGGCCTCCCAGCAGCCAGTAAGGCGAAGGCTGCTCGTTGCGGAGTCGGGCCGCCTCTTCGTCGACGGTCGTGAAGTGACTTGCCTTCGGCGCCACGACGGTTTTCGGCCCCGCCGGAGCCGAGATCGACGGCGCCAGCGGCGACCCGGAATGGACTGGCGCCTCTAGCTCCAACTGCCCTTCGTCGGCCAACGTCGGCGCGTTGTAGACGCCGCTGTCGGTCGTCTCTCGCGGCGTCAGCATCATGTCTTGCGGCGATAACGTCGCATCGGCGTTGAAGACCGCAGTCGAATCGAGCCGCGTGTCGCCGAAGCAGTCTTTCGCTGGCAGACTCTCCGGTTCAACGGCCTTTGGCTTCGGCGGCCGTGAGAGCGCACGCTGCATCGCCTCCATGTGGCGTCCAAGCACCAACACGTTCGGGAAGCGGTCGTTCGGTTCCTTGCTCAGCAGCTGCCCAATCAGCCGATCGAGTTCCTCGGGAGTCTGCGGCGCGAACCGCCTCACTGGCTCCGGTTCGGCGAAGCGTTGCAGTTGCAACATCTCCGGCATCGTCTTCGCCCGAAACGGCGGTCGCCCCGCCAGTAGCGCGAACATCACGCACCCGAGCGAGTATTGATCGCACTTCTCGGTGACCGGCCGGCCGTCGGCCTGCTCCGGCGACATATAGTCCGCCGTCCCCAGGACGCCGCCGGCTGTCGTCAGTTGCGTCGAGCCAAACAGCCGCGCGATCCCGAAGTCGGCGATTTTTACTCTGCCATCGGTGGTCAGCAGCAAATTTGCCGGCTTGATATCGCGATGGACGACGCCATGATCGTGGGCATGCTTCAGCGCTCGGCAAATCTGCACGGCGAGCGACAGCGTTTCGTTCCAATCGAAACGGCGACCGTCGTTGATCTCCTGCTCGAGGCTGGGGCCGTCGACCAGTTCCATCGAGTAGAAGAGGATGCCCTCATGCTCCCCGTATCCCAGCAGCCGGACGATTCCCTCGTGCTGGAGCTTCTTGAGCGACTCGATCTCCGCCTCAAACCGCTCGCGAAATCCCTCCGCCATCGCTAGCTGCGGGGCGAGCGCCTTCACGGCAACCCGCTGGCCCGTTTTTTCGTCGACCGCCTCGTAAACCGAGCCCATTCCCCCTTTGCCGATCTTGCGACCGATGCGATAGGGCCCGAGTTGTTCAATCTGCATGATGGCGCCTCACGTCGGCCCCCGCGCCGTGAGTTGGCGGGAGAAAAAGAGCCGGCATCCCCATCTTAACGTTGGCCCGGTCGACCAGCTAGCAACGCCGTGTCGACGCCGGTCCGCCCTTGAGCCCCGACTGCCAATCTCCTATAAGCCCCCACGCCAGCGCACAAACTATTAGCCGGAGGGCCACGCCCTCCGGGCAGCGCCACGCCTCAGACTCGGAGCAAGCAATGCTTCCCTCCTTATTCTTATTGAATGTCATTCGCGCGCCCCAACGCAGCGCGTTCGTCATCGCCGCGCTCTTCGTCGCCGCGCTCGGTCAAACAGCCCGCGCCGCCGACGCCTTCCCTTACGTCGCCTACGTCACGCAAGACGAATCCTACGTCCGCAGCGGTCCCGGCGGAGATTTCTATCCGACCGGACAGCTCGGCACCGGTTACGCCGTCGAAGTCTACCGACACGACGGCGACGGTTGGTGCGCCATTCGCCCGGTGGAAGGCAGCTTCTGCCTTGCCCCCGCCCATCAACTCCGCGTCCTCGACAGCCGCACGGCCGAAGTGATCGCGCCCAGCGTGCCGGCGCGCATCGGATCGTCGCTGAGCGAAGACCGCAAGGCGGTGCAAGTTTATCTCGAGCGTCGTGAAATGGTGCAGCTCCTCGAACCGCCGCAGCCGAATCAGCCCCTCCTGAAAATCGCTCCTCCCGCGGGCGAGTTCCGCTTTATCGCCGCGAGCCGGCTCTCTCGCACTCCGCCCACCGAGGGAGGCGGCGCAACGAACGCCAAGTGGCAATCGACTTCCGCCGGCGGGTCCTCGGCCACGCCAGCGCAATACAACGAACCAGTCCCGGCGCGCGACGGCAACCCATTCGCTCATTTGGATGCGGCGCTCGGCAATAATTCGACCGCCGCCGCGACGCCGATCCCCGCGAACCCGGCGTGGCATCCCAACACGGTCGGCGCCGCCCCTCCCGCCGCCGCGGGTCAAGTCGCTAGTTCCCCCGACGCGATTACCGTCGTTCCCGGTTCGCCGGCAGCGAGCCAACTCGCGTCGCCGCCTCCCACGGCGCCGGGGCTGCTGTCGAGCGCGTCGGAAACGACTGCAGCGGGCCAACCTCGCATTCGCTTCGAAGGTCTTTCCGCTCCCACCGGTCCTTTCGACTCCCGCGTCACCGAAATGCAGCTGCGGTTGTCGCAAATCGTCGTGCAACCGCCGGCCACATGGCAACTCAGCAGCCTGCGCGAAGAAGCGGCGTCGCTCCTCGCTCAAGGCGAGACGCCCGAGCTGCGCGATCAACTCCGCGACCTTCTCGATCGCATCGCCACGTTCGAGAGCGTTCAAAGCCGCTACCGCATCGCCGGAGCCAACCTGGCCACGGCCAATGCCTTGCCGAATGGACAACCACGCGCTCCGCAATCTCTGGCCGCCACGAATGGAGCCGCTCCTCCGGAGGCAGGCATGACCGGTCAATCGGCCGAAGTCCTCGCCCGCATCCGCAGCGACCTCGGCGGCGATCCCTCAATTACTCCCACGCCCGGCGCCGCGCCCCCGACTGCCGACCTCGCGGCCAACGACGCCAAATACGACGCCGTCGGGACGCTTAAGCCGGTCGTCTCGAAGCGCGCCCAAGCGCCGCGCTTCGCGCTGGTCGACGACCATGGCGACGTCGTCACCTTTGTCACCGCCTCGCCCGACGTGAACCTCCAGTCCTACGTCGGCCAGCGAATTGGCGTCCTCGGCAACCGCGGCTTCATGCCGGAGTACCGCCGAGCCCACGTCACCGCCAGCCGCGTGACGCCGCTCGAAGAGCGCCTCGTCCGCTAATAAATAGCCGCCCCATCCTGGGGCGAAGACCACCGGCGGCATCAGCTCCGCAACTTCCATCTATTTTTGGACAATAACGAATATCGCCGACCAGGATGGTCGGGCTATCTAGTCCGCATCAATTCCGAAGCGAACGCCGCCACGCGCGGGTCGACGTCTTCCACCGCTCGCTCGCGAGCTAGTTCGCCGAGCTTCGGGTCGCCGGTCGTGGCGAGAATCGTCAGCGCCTGGAGACGGACTTCAGCGTCCTCGTCCGCGACGAACCACCGCAGCACCTTGCGGGCATCGGTCGGCGGGAGTTGAGCCGCTCGCTCCAGGGCGTCGCGACGCTGTCGCGGCGACAGAGCCTCTAACTGGCGAGTCAATTCCAACACGCCGTCACTGAACCCTCGTTCCCGGAGCGCCTGCCGCGCCGCGGCGGCTTCCGCGCTCGCGCCGTCGTCGGCCCTGGTCACCAAGGCTCGATCCGATAATTCGCGCATCGCGCGAGCATTGATACGGACGTCTTGCGGCGAAGGGACGTCGATCACTGGTCCAGCAGTCGGCGCCGATGCCGCTTGCTGGTAATCCTCCTCCCGCGACCTGAGCAAGTTGTTCGCTTGCTCAGACAATCGTCTGACAGACGCGACAGGCATCGGCGGCTCGACGAACGACAAGTCTGCCAGCGGTCGGGCGCTTACCGTCCGCGGCGCGGACGGCGCGGGCTTTGGTTCCGGCTTCACTGGGGCTAGCGTCGCCACCGGCTTCGCGTCTGTTGCGGCTGAGTCGACCGAAGGGGGTTCCACAGTCGCCATGGCTCGCGGCTTCGCCAGTGGCAGCAAAGGTCGACTGAGGACTCGATCACAGCATGCCAAGATTGCCCACGACTCGGCCGTGGGGAACTGATCGCTGTGAACTGCCAGCCGCCCGGCGAGCTGGTTCACCCAACGCTGTCCTTCCGCGCCGAAGTGATCGCCGTGGGCATCGAGCGCCGCCGCCAGCACCGATGCTTGTGCTGCGAACGCCGTCACGTCGCCGCGCTCGGTTGCGGCGATCTCCCAACTGGTGAGCATGCGGCTGACCGTCTGCTGAGCCGCCGAAGCCACGTCGATTCGCTGGGACGCGGCCAGGCCGACCAACGGCTCGACCCCGGCGGCGCTGAGTTGCTCCAACTCCGCAATCGAAGCGCGCAGCGATGCACCGCTGGAGGCGAGCGCCCGATCGGCCAGTGCATCGGCAACGTGAACGCGTTGCCGGTCGCCGATCTCGTACCAGACGCCGCAGGCCGCGGCAGTCATCCAACCGACGGCCGCGCTGCCGACCACCCAGCGGCTGATCAGCGGTCGCCTTCCTGGAGTCTGGCGATTCATCACGTTCGTGTAGGCCCGGGGAGGCAACCTGGAAGGAGCGACATTCGACCCGCTACGACCAGTTCTGCCGGCGCGAGCGGCCCGATTGTCGACAAAGCCTCGCGCAGCAACAAGATCAGACTGGACGCCGCCGCCGTTCCGATCGAAAATCGAGGCTACGCGTCTCATCTCCCAGTCCGCCCAGCGCCGCCAATTTCCCTGAGCCCCCATGGCCGACGACTCCTTCGACATCGCGAGCCTGGCGGCGTACCTCCACATGATGCCGGCGCAGGTGTCGCGCCTCGCCGAGCGAGGCAAGCTCCCCGGTCGCCGCATCGGGGGGCAATGGAAGTTCACCCGCCCCGAAGTGAGCCAATGGCTGGAAGAGCGGATGGGGCTCTCGGGCGACGAAGAGCTCGCCGCGATGGAAAGCCGCCTGCGCCGCGAC
>Ga0163144_10017080_pt1 | contig 14806 bp, 13 predicted proteins | sample OliLak19BULKMAT1_FD_123175 | JGI IMG/M metagenome (GOLD analysis project Ga0163144, IMG submission 123175) | Freshwater microbial mat bacterial communities from Lake Vanda, McMurdo Dry Valleys, Antarctica - Oligotrophic Lake LV.19.BULKMAT1 | ecosystem: Environmental > Aquatic > Freshwater >... | reverse complement strand
TAAAAACTATATGTGCCCACAGTTTACTAAAAAACATATACGTCGACCTCGAGCCCATCTAGAGAGTCCTGCACAGTATGTCGGGTTAACGAGTAAGCTGCTAGAATTCGGTGATGTTTTTCAAGAATTTCCGATGCGTAAGCATTCCGCGAAGATTCTTAATGTGGAGTGGCGGGCTTATTTTGAAGGAAAGGTGCCGAGGATTTATCAGAGAAATAAAAAATTCCTTCGTACTAATGCTTGATTTTTTCCCCTATGAGGTCCTTTTCCCCGCGCACAGTTAAAACTTCTCGAGGGCGGTTTTTAGGTTCCAGTTTGATTCTTGTAGGGCGTCTAGGGCTTCTTGTTTTGAAGACTCACTGAGCTGGCTCACGATCTTGATGGCCCTAGCTCGTAGCTTCATGTTGGTGGGGTGAAGGTCGATCATGTAGTTGCCCCAAGCTTTGCCTGTTTGAATCATGGCGAGGGTGGTGAACAAATTGAGCACCATCTTAGTGGCTGTTCCCGCTCTAAGACGTGTCGAACCCGTAAGTGTTTCGGGACCGGTGTTGAGGTGAATGTTTACATTCGTTTTTAGGGGATACTTCCCACTCATTTTTGGATTGCAGGAAAGAATAATTGTTTTGGCGCCTGCTTTTGTAGCTTCTCGGAGAGCACCTTCCACAAAAGGAGTTCTTCCTGAAGCAGAGATGCCACACACCACATCGTTTGGGCCGAGTTTTTTTACTTTAAGGGCGCGATGGCCCTCGTTGATGCTGTCCTCTGCGCCTTCCACTGCGGAGTGAAGGGCTTCAAAGCCGCCAGCGATGACACCCTGAACTGTTTCGGGCGATGTGCGGAAAGTGGGAGGGCACTCACTAGCATCGAGCACTCCCAGGCGACCGCTGGTTCCGGATCCCGCATAGAAAAGGCGACCGCCTTTTTTGAAAGATTGAGTGATGATCTGAATGGCTGCGACAATGTCTTTCTTTTCAGATTGTATTGCGGGAAAAAGATTCTTTTTATCTTCGGCTAAGAAGAGATCAAACGCTTCTTCGATTTTTAGTTTGGAGAGATTTTTTGTTCTCGGGTTGGACTCTTCAGTCTGTATTTTGTCGAGGTTAACTTCGCCTTCGATTTCTTTAAGTGTATATATTTTGCCTGCAGAGTCCTGTTTGGACTTTTTGCTTTTGGATAGTTTTTGGGTGCCGACTTGTTCCCACCCCCAAATAGCCGCGCCCATTCCTCCATCGAAGAGAGGTTTTTGAACGGTGTAGTTGGGGAGAAACTCTTTAAGCGCTTTTTTGTAGGCTTTGAAGTAGGGATCTTGTTTTTCAAAAACCCCACCCACGACGCAGATAGGAAGAACTTTATTTTTGGGGATCTTCAATCTTTGGGTAATAAGGAATGTGTTTCGTGCTAAGGCACGTGCCGAGCCGAGGATAATTTCTCTAGCGCCTTTATGGCCTTTGAGCGCGGCATCAAAAACAGCCGAAGAAAGATGGGCGATGCTCTTTTTGTCCGCATTGGAAACAAACGCTGCGAGTTGTGCAATCGAGCGAAGCTGTGCCTTTTTAAGAACGGCTTTGCCTAAGGCATCCACCTCTCCCGTTTTGTCATAGTGTGCCACCATCCATCGCAAGGCTTTGTGGGAAAGGTAATAGGCGCTACCACCGTCTCCGAGGATGTGTCCCCAGCCGCCAGCTCTTACTGATTTGAGATCGTGTTTTCCGTAAACGCTTGCGCCGGTTCCAGCGATGGCCACAATGCCATTCCCATGGCCTAATCCCCCATAGAGACTAGAGATCAGATCGTCGGCAATCCAGATGGGAGTGTCTTTCCAGACTTTGCTCGCTGCCGACAAAACTTTTAGGCGACGGGTCTCGTCGATCATGCCGGCGAGACAAAGTGCCACTCCTTGAAGTTGGTATGCGGAACCTAAGGCAGACTCTTTTTGAATTCTTAGAAATATCTGTGTCATTTCTTCGGCAGAACGCAGGACTGCGTTGCAGGCTTCGCCTTTAACGCGGCAGAGTGTTTTTCCTGTTGAACTTAAACAAACGGCCTTGGACGACGTTGCGCCGCCGTCCATTCCTAAAATGTAGGGAGTTGCTTCCTTTGACACAAAAAAATCTTAGCTCATAATTAAGAAATGTCGATTGGCCAACCTCTTATCTTAGGTGTCCCCGGAACAAAATTAGATGCTGACTATGCAAGAGTCATTAAAGACATTCAGCCTGGGGGATTCATCATCTTCTCTCGCAATATCGAGAGTCCTCGGCAGCTGAGAACTCTGATGGACGACTTGCGTTCGCTTCTTATCGAAGAACCCATTCTTTGTATCGATCAAGAGGGTGGACGAGTCGCGCGCCTGAGGGAGTTGGGTTACGAGCCACCGAGCGCCAAAGAATTGGTAGCTAAGGGAAGTTTAGAACTTATCAAACGACATGGAGAGTTAACTTCTGAGATGATGCGTCTCTTCGGGTTCAATCTCAATTTGTGTCCCGTCCTCGATTGCTCAGTTGATGGCGACGAAGACAACAGCTTAAAAAATCGTTGTTGGGGCACGAGCCCCAATGAAGTGATACGCAATGCGCGTGCCTTTTCAAATGCGATGATGGAAGGGGGAATCCTCTCCTGCGGAAAACATTTCCCCGGATATTCCAATGCTCATATCGATCCTCACCACGATCTTCCTAAGATCGAACGCTCTCGAGCAGAACTTGAAGAATTCGAATGGGTGGCTTTTAAAGAGTTTGTATCTGAAATGGACACGGTCATGATGGGGCACGCTTTCTATCCCAAGATCGATGATAGTGGCTTGTCGAGCTCGCTCTCTCCCATCTTTATTAAAGATCTCCTTAGAAAAGAATGGGGATTCAAGGGTGCCGTAATGACGGATGATCTGGACATGGGCGCCATCGTGAACCGTTATGGCTTGGATGATTCGGTTCGTCTTTCTGTAGAGGCTGGCAATGACTTTGTTTTGATTTGTCACCGCACAGGCATGGCTCGCCAAGCCTACGACACTCTCACCTCTATGAATTCTTCGCTTTTAGATGAATCTCTTGAGAGAATTGGCGATTACAAGAAGAAGCTAAGCGCGCCCACGGCCTTCAGTGAATCCCGCCATGCTGAAATCGATCGAAAGATTTTTCAATTGCGATCAGAAGTTGTGGGTGAAGAAATGGCTCGTCAGAAGAGTCCAGAAAATGCCAAACGATCTCCCGTAGAAGATTTTTAATTTGCTTCTTTAGAAAGTTTTCGAAGTTGCTCAGCATAGAGACTCACTGGATGCACAAATTTCATCGACTCCCCTTGGGAATCAGAAGATTGAGATGAGGAAAGATGAGCGTGGCATCCGGGGTTGGCAACGGCAACCACTTGGGCCCCACTGTTTTTGATGTTTTCTAGTTTTCGTTGTTTGAGGTTCTGAGCTGTTTCGGGTTGTGTGAGACTGTAGATTCCTGCACTTCCACAACAGAGATCGGCTTCTTTCAGGGGGACCAGCTCGTGGGTGCCCATGCTTTTGAGAAGTGCGATCGGTTCTTGTTTGATTCCTTGAGCGTGGCAAAGATGGCAGGCTTGGTGATAACAGAGTTTTTCTTTGGGGGAGTCATTTGTAAATGGTGATGCCTCTAGATTTTTAATTCCGATGCTAAAGAGCCACTCGTGAATGTCTTTTACTTTATGACTCCAGACACGGGCTTTAGCTGCATATTCTTGATCGTCAGCCAGAAAAGAATCGTAGTGTTTGAGATGGGAACCACACCCACCCGCGTTGGAAATGATGGCATCAATGCCTTCAAGTGAATCCATCATGTCGAGATTCTTTCGGGCCAGTTGTTCGGCGCCTTTCGCATCTCCGTTGTGAACATGTAGTGAGCCACAACAATGTTGTTGGGCGGGGGTGATCACTTCACAATCATGATGAACAAGAACTTCCATAGTGTCTCGATTGACGTGGGAATAGCTAATGTCTTGTACGCATCCACTTAGAAGAAGGACTTTGTGTCGAGCTTGGGTGGGCTTCTCGTGTTCGCGAAGCAATTCGTGGGTGAAATGATTTTGAATTCTAGGAGCCTTTGAAACGAGATTGGCGAGACTCTTGGGAAACAAATGCCACTGTTGAAGTTTTAGGAGGGCTCGGTCGAGCTTGAGGCTTTGGAATAGGCGAAGTGTTCGAGCCAGAAAACGAAGTTTTCGCAAGTCTTGAAAAATGATTCGGAAGAAGAGATGGCGAATCGCTTTACGGAATGGATTCTTATTAATCCCCGCCTCTTCAATGCTTGAGCGAGAAGTTTCAAAAAGTGTGGTGTAGTCGACGCCCGCAGGACAGTTCGCTTGGCAGGAGACACAGCCGAGGCAATAGGACATTTCGTCGGCAAAATTTTTGTTGAGCTCAAGATTGCCTAGCGAAATCTGTCGCATGAGTGAGATGCGACCTCGAGGACTGTTTTTCTCATTGAGAGTTTCTAAATAGGTGGGGCAATGCGGAAGGCAGAGCCCGCAGTGCATGCACTGTTGCACAATTGAAAAATCGAGTTCCGAAAGTTTTTTCATGCGTCGAAAATTTTCCCCGGATTGAGCAGGTTGTGCGGGTCGAGAGATTTTTTAATGTCTCTTAGGAGCCTCATCTGAATGGAACCGATAGACCGAGGAAGAAAAGCTTTTTTAGCTGTTCCTACGCCATGCTCTCCCGTGATGGTTCCTCCTAAAGAAATTGCGTAGTCGAAAATGTCGACCATGGCTTTTTCGACCCGCTCCATTTCTTCGTGATTTGTTTCGTCTGTGAGAAAGGTGGGATGCAGATTGCCATCGCCCATGTGCCCGAAGGTGCCAATGCGCAAGGAATACTTTTCTCCCACTTCAGAAATGAAACGAATCATCTTCACGAGTTCACTGCGAGGCACGGTGGCATCTTCCAAAATTGTTGTAGGAGAGACACGGGCCAATGCAGAAAAGGCAGAGCGACGAGCTGTTGTTAAAGCCTGCGCTTCCTCTGCGTTCTTGGCAACCTGCACCGTGGTGGCGTTGTGAATTTTTGCGAGAGAGGCCATAGCTCGAATTTCATCTTCAACCGCTTGGGGGTGCCCATCTGTTTCCATCAACAAAAGAGCGGCAGCATCGCGGGGAAGCCCCACATGAGTGAAATCTTCAACGCAATTGATGGTGATGTTGTCGAGAAATTCGAGAGTGCAGGGAATGATTTTTGCTTCGATAATGGCAGACACTGTAGCCGCGGCATCTTCCATTTTTGAATACGTTGCGAGCAGTGTTTGTCGAGACGCGGGCTGTGGCAGAAGTTTGATCAACACCTTGGTGATAATTCCCAACGTGCCTTCCGAACCAATAAAAATATCTTTGAGAGAGTAGCCCGCAACATCCTTTACACATTTGTTACCGAGCCAACAAACGGACGCATCTGGCATTACCACTTCAAGACCCATTATGTAGTCGCGGGTGACTCCATACTTAAGCCCTCTAAGACCACCCGAATTTTCGGCCACGTTGCCGCCAATAGTAGAAATTTTCATGGACCCTGGATCGGGAGGGTAAAAGAGTCCCACTTCGGCAGCAGCATCGAAGATGCTTTGAGTGATGCAGCCACTTTCGGCCAAGAGAGTTAGGTTTTTGGAATCGACTTCGAGAATTCGATTGAGCTGTGTCAGGCAAACAACCACCGAAGGATCGCTAGGAACACTCCCTCCGCTCAGGCCCGTGCCCGAACCACGTGAAACGATCGGGCATTTGTGTTCAATCGCCCATTTCATGAGGGCCGCGACTTCTTCTGTGCTGTGGGGGAAGGCTACGGCAACGGGCATTTTTTCGAGAGTGGCGGTGCCGTCAAAACTGTAGGGAATCAAATCTTCTTTTTGAGTGAGAAGCTGCTTCGGGTTTCCGAGCAAGGCTTTGAGTTCTTTGAGCGCCTCGGGAGAGAATTGTTTTTCGACAGTCATCACAGTCTCCCAGTTTACAGGAGTGCCCCTATAAATCTAGAATCACGCCATGTCGGAATTCCGCGTTCAAAATTCACACAGTTTGTTGATTGGCTATATTCTCTGGATCTTCGGGTTTATGGGGATCCATCGCTTTTATTACGGAAGGCCAATTACGGGTACTATTTGGTTGTTCACTGGCGGCTTGCTGGGAATTGGGTGGATCGTGGATGCCTTTCTGATGAAGAGCTTCGATGAAAGTGCTGATCGCAGGTTTATGATTGGGCGAGTCGAATACAGCCTAGCGTGGCTTTTGTTGGGCTTTACGGGAATTTTCGGATTGCACCGCATGTATATGGGTAAGTGGGGAACCGGAATACTCTGGCTTCTTACAGGCGGTTTGATTGGGGTGGGAGTTGTTTACGACTTTTGGACTCTGAATGACCAAGTTGACAAAATGAATCGCCTTCAGCCGAGCCATTGATATCCATGTGGCTCAACTGAAGGCGTTTAAACGGAAGATTAATCTTCAGAAGATTCGTCTTCGTCGATCTTTTCACGTTTTGCTTTACGCTTGGAAAGTTTTTCAGGATCGGAAGTTTCGGCTTCTTTTTTGCGCCAAACTTTGTAACCTTGGGGGCCAGTTACCCATTCGCCCTTAGCCTGACCGTCTTCAGGATTGAGTCCCATGTTGATCAAAGCCGTTTTGTGCTTTTGTTCACAAATTTCAGTGTCTGTTTGAATGTCGACTTTTCTTTCGGTGAGAATTTTTCGGTAACCTTGGAAACGATCAATGCGATCACGCAACATTTCTTCGCTAATACCCACGAGCTGATCGTTCTCATCGATAACAAATTTAAGCTCTTCTTCTTTTTTTGTTACCAAATCCGCGGGGGGAAGGGGTTTGAGCGTACCGCTTCCGCCAATGCGGGGGTCTGCGAGTTTGGTGTGACATTCTTTAAGAACGCCGTAGAGGCCTTTGCTTCCGTAGTGTTCGTTGCCATAGACATCATTCTCTAACGAAAAAACTTCTCGTTCTAGCTTGCGGAGGTTTTCAGCGAGCATGACTTTCTTTTGCACGACAACGTTGCCTTTTTTAAGGCCGATCGTTTGACCGTTCACCTCTTGTCCTTTTTCGAGGCGAGTGTCCTCTTTTTCGGCCTTGTTGCGTGAGGAGCAGGCTCCAAGGCTAAGAAGTAGGCCGGCTGAGAGACAAAGGGCTTGAGTGTTGAATTTGTTGAACTTCATCATGGCGTTAATTTATCTCATGCCTTCGAGAGGAGCCAGCCAGTAAAAGCCAAAAAACATACGAAGCGCACACTTTGTCTCAATTCAATAATTCCTATTGATTTCGAGCTCTCCCAAGGGGTAGCTTGGCGGCGTCCGGAACTCATTAGAAGGATTCGAATTTATGAAGCCCCAAATGAACACCCTCTTAACTCTCTCTTTAACCCTCGCGCTGCCTTTAGCTTTATCTTTCAACGCAAACGCGTTTGATCTTCAAAGTTATTTGAAGAGTTTGGATAAGGACCCTTACGCGGTGATGTCGACAGAGCGTCCTTTGTATCGACGTGTAACAGATCGCAACGGTGTCGAAATTTCTCAAACTCATTTGAGTTCATCGCCGCAGTCTGCAGAAACTTCAATTCTCAAACAAAAACGAGCCCTGCGTGATCGAATCTTGTCTGACAAGATCTCAACTTTTTCCAATCCCTCTAATTACGACCAAGCTGCGGATCTGGTGGATGCTTATGATTCGCAAGGACGTCCCATAGTCGTCAAATCCTCGGTAGAGTCAATGGACGCTTGGAAAGAATTTTATCTCGACGAAGAGCACGCTCCGTGGTCAGGCGACTACTGGGCAACTTATCGAGGTCTCACTGCCGTGCGATATTCAGACCCTAACTACATGTCGATTGGTCACTGGTCGCGCACACGCGAATATTCTTTGAATCAAAAACCTGTATCGAGCATCGTTCAAAAACATTTGCTGGGTGAGTTGAGTTACGAATCTATTGATCAGCTTGCTCCAAGTGAAAAATATGAACTCCTTGTTGGAGACTCTTCTCATTCTCTGACTCGTTACAACTGGAGTTGGGGCGAAGGTCTTCAGGGCAGTGATGGAAATATTGAAGATTGGATGGGCATTTGTGATGGCTGGGCTTCAGCCGCGATCATGCTCCCGCGCCCCAAGCACTCTGTGAATGTGCGCGCTTTGGATCAAGAAATTCCTTTGACGTTTTACCCTGCGGACATCATGGCTCTCTCTTCTTACCTATGGGCTGAACGTTCTCCTGATGTGAAGTTCATTGGTGGTCGTTGCAATTCCAAAAATCCACGTCGTGATGCCGAGAGCGGTCGTATTTTGAATGAAGATTGTTTCAATAACAATCCTGCGACTTGGCACGTAGCTTTGTTGAACCAGCTCAACCAAGCTCAGCGTAGCGTGATTATTGATGTGTTCTTTGACTATGAAGTTTGGAACCAGCCTGTTGCGGGTTACAAGATTCGCTATTTCAACCCCAAGACAGGTGAAACTGTAAACACCCTTGAAGAAGCTCGTGTGGCTTATTCTGAAATGGGACAAGAGGGCGCACGTAAGGACATCTTTGCTAAGTTCCGTAAAACTTCCTCCTTCACTCACCTTGTAGGTGTGCAGATGGATTTAACTTATGTGGGCGAAGTCGACGCGAGCCGTTTGACTCCGTTCACTCCTGCACATGATTTTCATGAAACCATCACTATGGTTTACGACCTTGAATTGAAATATTCCATCGATGCCGAAGGCAAGCCTGTAGGTGAAGGGGAAATCATGGGTGGTGAATGGTACAACGGCAAACACCCCGACTTCATGTGGGTTCCTTATGAAAATTCCGTGGCTCAAGGAAATTACGAGTCCACTATGTTGGGTGATTGGGCGGCGACAGATGAGCGCATGCCTTCAGCTTGGAGGGGCACCGCTGTTCGCAATTCTCAAAACGGAACACCCGTTAATAAGGTGCTTCGCGCCCTTATCGAACGATCCAGACAAGCTCAGTAAGCTTTCTGGATCTACCACTTCACATCAAGAGGAGGCAGCCCTTTGCCGTCGAGTCTTGATGTGATGACTGTGTTTCTAAGATCAATGCCGTTGGCAGCAAATCCTGAATTCCGAAGAGTTCCTTCGACCTCAAACCCTACGCGAGTCATGACTGAAAGACTTCGACCATTTTTTTCATCACAACGTATTTCAAGTCTTCGAGCTTTCAACACTTCAAATGCGTAGCGGGTGAGTGCGTTCACTGTTTCGCTGATAAAACCTTGTCCTTCGTATTCCTTGGCAATCCAGTAGCCAATTTCAAAGGATCGAAGCTTCCAATTGGGATCATGAAATCCGGTTGATCCAATCAGGGCATCGTCTTCTTTTCTGTAGATCGACAATACAATTTCTTCTCTTGAGATGAATTGGGTGAAGCTTTCGCGGCAGTGGGTTTCACTCTCCTCTAGGCTTTGAATCTCTTGTGCCCATGGCATCCAAACCTTTAAATGCTCGAGGTTGCGGTTCACTACAGGATTAATGATGGCACCTTCGCCGATGAATCGAGGTTGAATGCGTAGGCGAGGGGTTTCGATAGGCATGGGTAGGTCGATGAGAATGGGGAGTGATTTTGAGATATCTGCCATATAAAAGCTAAGTTCCTACAAAAAAATCAAAACGTAAAGGTGCTTGATTTTAAAGATCCTTTTTAGGAATCCTTTCAAAGTGGCGCAAATTGTCCTTTCCAGAGTGCTCCCATATTCTTTAAAGGTTCAATGTTATGAAAAACACGTTGGCATCAATAGCTGCATTGGCCCTAACATCAATCGTTGGATTTTCATCAAACTCGCTTCAGGCGGAGATGGTAGAAAAGAACGCGTTTAATTTTCCGACTCCTGTTGCGGAGTTGAGTTCGGGCAACATTAGCTACCATTACTATTTGTCGGAGAAAGACCGTCCTTCGGAATTGCAAAAAAAAGACGCTCTTTATGCTCAGGTTGTCGATGCACTCGGGATGAAGGACGATTCTGGAGATAAGCTTTATGCGTTGATTGTCAGAAACGTGTATGTCATCTCGCGTTCTATGGATCGCTATGTTCGTAGTGAAGTGCTCAACGATTTGAACTATTTACGTTTTGTTATCGATGCGACCGATATGCGTCGTCTTTCGTCGACCGAGTTTGAAGTGCCTCGTCGAGGAAACAGCCCCGGATTTAAGATGAACCGAGATCTGCTCGTTTCGGCGAATCAAGTGGAACGAAATTTAGGGGCCAAGCTTTCTAAGCTGCCTTTGAAATCCTTAGAGGGAGATATCCCTTTCACGGTTCAAGACTCTTATGAATTCAGTAAAGTTCTGGGTCAGAACACTTCTAAACAGGCACGAATGATTACTGCCTACTATCCAATTTCTGATTCAAGCTTTCTTGTGGATTCATATATTCTTTCCCATTTGTACAATGTGCCTCCCGGATTCATGGGAGGAACTAAGCGTCTTAAGGAAGATTTCTTAAAGGCTGTCGAAGGTAGCATTCAACGAGGTCAGTCTTTTAAACCGTAATTGCCGAATAGGCCTCAGTCGAGGCCATATTCGACAGTTACGACGGCACGGATAACTTTTTTAAGTGACGAAGTGTCGTTCTCTCCATATCCTGAAACTTCAATAGAGTTTTCAGGAGTGATTTGAAACACTCCCTGCTGAGCCGAACGCAAACCCCCAAGTGAAGAGCCGCTGTTTTGTGCCATTGTTGCGGCGCGCGCTCGTGCATCGCGTGTTGCCTGTGCGAGCATTTCGACTTTGAGTTCTTCAAGACCAGAATAGTAGAAGCGTGGAGATTTGGAGCTTACCTCGATACCACTTTTTAAAAGTTCGGTAGATTCGGCAGCTACTCTTTGAACCAAATCCACGTCAGAGCTTCGGACGTTGAAGCTTTGTTCGAGCTGGTATCCTTCAATGACGTTTGTCTCACTGTAGCCTTCTTTCTTGCGCAATATTTCAGTTCGGGTGGCAGAAAATTCCACCAACTTTAGGGGCACTTCGAGCTTCTCAAGAAAAACAACAACGGCTTTTCTGTCAGATTCCAAATTCCTGTAGGCGACGCTCAGATCGCGATTGCGAGTTCGGATCACTCCTTCCCAATGTGCGAGATCGGAGACGATGGCCTTGGCAGCAAATCCTTTTACGGTGATTTGGCTTCGCTGAGTGTATTCAAAACTCTTTGAGGCGATTGTGGTGGCAAAGACTAGGGCGGCGGCTAGCGCTACGCCAGCCACCGCAAGTCCAAAACCGGGGGATGTTAGGGGGTTCGGTTTTTTTTCCATGAATTCACTTTATGCAAAGCGAGCCGCAAGGGGTATGTCGAAATACTGTATATATGAGGCCTGCGCACAACGTGTGCGTAAGGCTTATTCGGCGGAGGTGTCTTGTTTAAAGAGAGGTGTCTGCGTAGTCGAAGCACTTTACAAAACGCATGTGAATCCAGAAGGGAATGAGTTCTGATTTGTTGGCCCAAATCTCTTTATTCTTTTCATCTTCGAACACACACGGCACACGATAGAGGTCGGCGAGGGCTTCGGAGTAGAGTGGCATCGACGAGTAAGAATTGTCCTGAAGGGAGAGTCGAATTTCTTTCACACTCTCAGATTGATCCTGATCGGAAATCATTTTTTCGATAAGACGTAAGCATGAATGTGAGGGAAGTCGAAGTGAGTCTTTGCTGGCCAATTTTTCAAGAAACACAATGATCTCATCAAGCAGAGTGATTTTGAGCTGAGATTGCGAGTCAATGATGCCAGAAGTTGTGGCTCCTCTTACAAACGCTTTTGAGTTGAGGAGATCTGATTGAAGGGTGTCGGAAACTTCATCAAGAATTTTTAGGTAAGAGCTTTCTGGAAGTGAATCTGATGAATCTTGTTGGTGGCTCTTCAAGAAGGTTTTTAGGGTTTTGCAAAAGCGAAGTGTTCCGGTCACGACATGAGAAGCGCTGGGATCGCGTTTGAAGGCTTTCTTGGAGAACTCATTGAGATTTTGAAGGTTTGCAAGAGTTTGGTTGGCGACTCGAAGGCGCTCTACGACCACTCGTAGGACTGGGAGTATCCATGCGGGAGAAAGTTTTTCTTGAAGCCCTACCGTGCTCACGGCGAGTGCCACAACGGAAGTTGTGGCAACTACGCTTGCGCTTCGTGGTGTGGAATCAAACAGTGCAAGTTCTCCGACAAGCTCTCCGGGGCCAAGGAGCGCAAGGGGAATGCGGGTGTCTTTGTAGTTCTTGAAGACTCGAACCTGACCTTGAAGGATCACATACATCTTTTTCGATGTAGAACCTTCCTCAAGAATGGTGGCGTTGGGTTCAAATTTTTCGGCCTGACTGTCTTTGATGAGATCTTGAAGTGTGGCGACAATCGAATCGTGTGTCATAGACTCTATCTTAATGGGGTCTATGACAGATGCAAGGTGCTAGAAAGTCCTATTGTTCGCAGACGGGGGCTTTGCAGAAGAAACCGTTGCCATCGCGAGCTACTTTGCAGTTATTGATAACCTTGGATTTTGCTTTGGCCATAGTGTTGCCAGTTGCTGAGTAGGTTTCACCCATGGCTTCAAGTGTGCAGATCCAAGTTTCTTTAGGAACTTCAATTTTTTTAGTCGTTTCAAGTTCAAAGACGCGTTGTTGGAGCTGCCATACGGCTCTCTCGAGCATCCACACACGGCGTTCAAGTTCGGAGTTGGAAGTTCTTCCATTCTTTTTGCCAATTTCGATTCTATAAATTTCTTCAGAGTGAGCTGCATTCGTGAATGCAATGTTTGTAGTGACGAAGAGGGCGAGTCCAATGACGATCTGTTTGAATATGCGTTTCATGTTTAGGGCTCCTTATTCTGATTCTGAGAATAAATGGCTTCAATTAGGCTGTCGATTGTTGAAGGGACTAAAATCAATCAGTCCGCACAGTTTGTGTGCGGCGTTCTCGGTATTCGTCGTAGCTGCCATCGAAGATGCGCATTTGTCCGTGATCGACTTCAAAGACCTTGTTTACAAGGGCTTTTAGGAAGAATCGGTCATGGCTTACAATCATGAGTGTGCCGTCGAACGCTTGAAGTGCCTTTAGGAGAACTTCTCGCGATTTGATGTCGAGATGGTTGGTGGGCTCGTCGAGCACTAAAAAGTTTAGGGGAGTGGCGAGTAGGGTGGCTAGAACCACTCGACTCTTTTCTCCTCCAGATAGAACGGAAATTTTCTTGTGAACATCGTCACCGCTAAAAAGAAAAGCTCCGAGTAAATTGCGCACAAATCCAATACTCGGATCGGGAACACGATTAAAAACTTCGTCAAAGATGGTGCTCTGAGGATTAAGAACTTCGAGAGAGTGCTGAGAGAAGTAGCCCATCGACACACTCGCTCCAACGGTGGCACTTCCTGTGGTGACATCGGTTTGTCCCGTGATGACTTTTAGAAGAGTTGATTTGCCGGCTCCGTTGACTCCGGTCACAGCTACTTTTTCGAGTCGTCGAACCATTCCAGAAATGCCGCTAAACACGGGTTTTTCACGACCATCGTCAGTCTTCCAAATTTTAGAAAGGTCTTTGAGTGAAACGACATCGTCACCACTCCGTGGAGCTGTCGCAAAATTAAAATGCATGACTTGCTCTTCTGGAGGAATTTCGATGCGGTCGATCTTGTCGAGTTTCTTAACCCTTGATTGCACTTGTGCGGCATGAGAGGCGCGGGCGGCGAAGCGAGCAATGAAATCTTCTTCTTTGGCGAGCATATCTTGTTGTTTTTTGTGACTCGCAAGGAGCTGTTCGCGGCGAATGACACTTTCTTTTTCATAGAAATCGTAATTGCCCGTGTAGTTGGTGAGGGTTTTGTTTCCGGCCTCGACAATGCGATTCACAATGCGGTTCATGAACTCTCTATCGTGGCTTGTCATGACGAGGGGAGCGTCGTAGCTCTTGATCCATTCCTCAAGCCACTCGATGCTTTCAACGTCAAGGTGGTTGGTGGGTTCGTCCATGAGCAAGACGTCGGGTTGCATGGTTAGAATTTGCGCCAACGCAATTCGCATTTTCCAGCCACCGCTAAAGGATTCGACAGGACGATCGTAGTCGTCGGGACCAATTCCTAGACCTGTGAGATTGCTCTTGGCGTTGGTTTCGAGTTCGTAACCCCCGCGTGCTTGGTATTGGGTTTGGATCTCGCCGTATCGTTCGAGAAGTCTTTCCATGGCATCGTCAGCTATGGGTGTAACGGCGCTGTCCTCGAGTTGTTTCTCGATCTTGGTAATTTCTTCTGCGAGTTGGGACACGGGGCCAGCTCCAGCCATAACTTCTTCTAAAGCTGTGCGTCCGCCCATTTCTCCTACTTCTTGAGAGAAATATCCGATAACCAATTTGTCCGGAATGCTCACGTGGCCCGAATCGACGCTCTCTTGGCTTGTGAGAATTTTAAAAAGTGTCGATTTGCCGGCTCCGTTGGACCCCACAAGACCGACCTTCTCACCTGAATTGACAAAAAAACTAGCCCCCGAGAAGAGGACGCGTTGCCCGTAGGATTTATTGAAGTTACTAAGTGCGATCATGTGAGTGTCCTTTGGTGGGCGATCCTATCTCACGAGTTGAAATTTCTCGAACAAATGAAGGGATTCTTCGATTTTTTTCTTCTGGTTGGAAGATCTTTGCTTCGGAAGCCAGCGCCACTTCTGGATGAGGAGCTTTTGCCGGAGGCGATCTGTTTTGAGGTCGAGAATGGCCACGATTTCATTCTCTGAGAGCACGGGGAGGGCGAAATAGCCAAAGACGCGTTTGGCTGGAGTGACATAGGCTTCAAAGAGATGCTCGTAGTTAAAGATGGCTTTAAGTCGCTTTCTTTGAATAATCAAC
>Ga0163144_10017078_pt1 | contig 14807 bp, 10 predicted proteins | sample OliLak19BULKMAT1_FD_123175 | JGI IMG/M metagenome (GOLD analysis project Ga0163144, IMG submission 123175) | Freshwater microbial mat bacterial communities from Lake Vanda, McMurdo Dry Valleys, Antarctica - Oligotrophic Lake LV.19.BULKMAT1 | ecosystem: Environmental > Aquatic > Freshwater >... | reverse complement strand
ACGATTCAGCCCTTGTAAAAAATGGCCAGTTCAAGTTCCAAGCCAAAACACCAACCCCGAAAGGATTTTACCAATTTGGTACTGGTAAAGAAAATTCGTTGATGCTTATTCTTGGCAACGAAGCGGTAGAAGTAGAAGGCGATTGGAAGAACCTCAAATCGGGAATAGTGGTGAAAAATTCGGTAGAAAACACACTTTTCAATCAAATGATAAACTATAACATCCAGCTAGGTGGGTTTGAAAACAAGGTGAAAGACATGACAGCCAAATACGCCAATGACCAACAGGAATACAACAGGCAACTTTCAGTAATGCAGAAACAATACGATTCGTTAAGCACCGCAAGCAACAATTTTAAAAACGAGGTGATAGTAGGCCAAAACCGTGGCTCATTTTTTGCTAAAGTGCTGACGATGTTTGCTATAAGCAACGAAGCAGGTAAAGAGACTTTTTTTACCTACAATGAGTTGAGCGAAGAAGAGTTTACCCGTGGCGATATGCTTATGAATAAGCTCAGCTTTTACCTGCAAAAGTTTGGGCAACAAAACCCTACCGTTTGGGCCACTGAGGCAGAAGATTTGATTTCTCGCTTTCCTGAAAATTCTAAAAACAGAAAATTGGCCTATATTAACCTGATACAGATATTCATGCAAAATCAAGTGCCACCTTCTGGAAAGCTGGTGAAGGGATTGAAAGCTGAATATGGGTCAGAGGCTTATGTGAAAGAAATATTGGCAGCGGTGCCCAAAGGCGAGCCGCAGGAAGGCGATGATGCTCCGGAAATAAAACTATCTGATGCTGAAGGCAAGATACTACCATTATCTTCATTGAAAGGCAAATACGTGCTTATCGATTTCTGGGCATCGTGGTGTGGCCCCTGCAGAATGGAAAACCCAAATGTGGTAAGCACCTACAATAAATACAAGGAAAAAGGATTTACAATATACAGCGTTTCACTCGATAATAGCAAGCAAAACTGGCTTGCCGCCATTCAAAAAGATGGTCTTTCGTGGAGCAGTCATGTTTCTGATTTGAAAGGCTGGCAGTCTGCGGGGGCTGCATTATATAGTGTCAAAGGAATTCCCGCTACTTTTTTGCTTGATAAAAATGGCGTAATTATAGCTAAAAATTTGCGAGGCTATCTGCTAGAGCAGAAGTTGGCAGAGCTGATGCCCTAACCTTAAAACATGTTGAATGCGCTGCTATCTACCAAAACTATATTTTACTCATTTTTTATTAGTACCGCACACATTTAAAGCACTTTTGATTGCTTTTAGCCCAATCTTTTTTCGCGATTTTCATTGCTCCCCTGGCGCCTCAATTAGCTACTTCATGCCAGCTCCTGTAATTATTAGCAACACGACTACTTCCTTATTTACGAATGCACGCATAGTTGCAAGGGCAATTAATTTATACCATCCTAATTTTTAAAGCAAAACACCATGAAATACAAAGAAAAAGTTAGAATCTTGATTGCAGATGATGAAGAAGATATATTGGAAATATTGGAATATAACCTACAAAAAGAAGGTTATCAAACCCGAATTGCAAAAAATGGAAGAGATGCCCTAGATATTGCCAAGGAATTTCAGCCGCATTTAATTGTGCTTGATATCATGATGCCAATTATGGACGGAATAGAGGCCTGTAAACGATTTAGAGAGACCACTGATTTTGCCAAAACTTTTATCCTTTTTCTCACAGCCCGCACAGAAGAGTACTCAGAAATTGCAGCCTTCGATGCCGGTGCTGACGATTTTATAACCAAACCCATAAAACCGAAAGCCTTAATAAGCAGGATTTCAGCTATTCTGAAAAGAGAAAAGAAGAGCGACAACAACCCAACTATTATCAATGCTGGCGATTTGGTTATTGATCGGAATACGTATGTAGTGACCCAAGGCGATGCTTTGCACAATTTGCCTCGCAAAGAGTTTGAGCTGCTTTATTTTTTGGCCGCCAATCAAAACAAAGTTTTCAATCGCGATGAGTTGCTTCAAAAAGTGTGGGGGTCAGATGTATATGTACTTTCAAGAACGGTAGATGTGCACATCAGAAAAGTGCGTGAAAGGCTAGGCGACAGCTATATAACCACAATAAAAGGCGTAGGCTACAAGTTCGAGTACGACAGCTGAAAGTCTCCTATTTCGGAATTATTTTTTTTGCGAAAGCGAAACACATATTATCAGACGATAGGCGCTACCTTTTGAAGACTCTCCTGTGGAAAAGAGGAAGTATCAGATTTATCATTTCATTTTTGTTGATAACCGCACAATCTGATTTTATAATTTTGCTCGATTCTATTCTATTCCGTTTATGATACACCATATTATCATTGCCGCAGAGCTTTCTGTTGCTCAAAGTCAAGTTGCTGCCACTGTTTTGTTATTAGATGAAGGCGGAACTATCCCTTTCATTTCCCGTTATCGTAAAGAAATTACGGGAAGTTTGGATGAGGTGCAAGTAGCCTTGATCCGCGACCGTATTACGCAATTGCGCGAGCTCGATAAGCGAAGGGAAGCCATTCTCAAGTCGATAACGGAGCAAGGCAAACTGACACCCGAATTGGCTCAAAAAATCAGTGCGGCACTCACCATGTCGGAACTGGAAGATTTGTATTTGCCCTACAAACCCAAACGCAGAACCAGAGCTACCATTGCCAAAGAAAAGGGCCTCGAGCCTTTGGCGGTTTTGATCTTAGCGCAAGGCAACACCGATATATATGCAGCAGCGGCACAGTATATTGATGCTGAAAAAGGGGTAAATTCTTTGGAAGAAGCCCTTGCTGGGGCAAAAGACATAGTTGCCGAAACAGTAAATGAAGACAAAGACGCCCGAACCAAAATCCGTAAGCTCTTTATGGATACCGCCATTATCAAATCGAAATTGATAACCGGTAAGGAAGCCGAAGGCATAAAATACAAAGACTACTTCGAATGGAGCGAGCCTTTAAAAAATATTCCTTCACACAGACTGCTTGCGATGCGTAGAGGCGAAAAGGAGGGTTTTTTGATGCTCGATATTTCTCCTGAAGAAGAAACCGCACTAGAAATTTTAATCAAACAATTTGTGCTATCGAAATCGGAAGCGGGCGATTTGGTAAAAGAGGCGGTAGCAGATTCTTACAAGCGGCTGATGCAACCCTCCATTGAAACTGATGTGCGATTGGGCACAAAAGACCATGCCGATGATGATGCCATCAAAGTATTTGCCGATAATCTAAGGCAATTGCTAATGGCCGCCCCACTAGGCCAAAAAAATGTGTTGGCTATCGACCCTGGCTTCAGATCAGGTTGCAAAGTGGTGGTGCTCGACAAACAAGGAAAACTACTTTACAACGATGTGATATACCCCGAAATGGGGAGCGGCAAAAGATTGCTGGCAGAGCAAACCGTGCTAGCACTTTGCGAAAAGCACCAAATCGAAGCGATAGCCATTGGCAATGGCACGGCTGGGCGAGAAACGGAAGACTTTGTGCGGAAATTAGGAATGCCTGCGGAAATAATGATCGTAATGGTGAATGAGAGCGGAGCTTCGGTATATTCGGCCTCTGATGTAGCTCGTGAAGAGTTTCCAGAACAAGACCTGACCGTTCGCGGAGCCGTTTCCATAGGCCGCAGGCTCATGGATCCGCTTTCGGAATTGGTGAAAATCGACCCCAAAGCCATAGGTGTCGGGCAGTACCAGCACGATGTAGATCAGAACAAGCTAAAAACTGCGTTGGATGATATTGTCGCCAATTCTGTAAATGCCGTGGGTGTGGAGGTGAATACGGCAAGCAAACAACTATTGACTTACGTTTCTGGTCTTGGCCCTCAGTTGGCAGAAAACATCATCAAATTTAGAAATGAAAATGGGCCATTTAAAAGTCGTGACGAATTGCGAAAAGTGCCACGTATGGGTGAAAAAGCTTATGAACAGGCAGCAGGATTCTTGAGAATTAGAGAAGCCATCAACCCGTTGGATAGCTCGGCTGTGCATCCAGAAACCTATGCTATTGTAGAAAAAATGGCAAAAGACTTGGGTTGCTCACTGCAAGACTTGATAAAAAACGACACATTACGCAAGCAGATAGATCTTAAGAAATACGTGACCGAAACAGTTGGATTGCCTACACTAAGTGATATTGTTCAAGAATTGGCTAAGCCAGGCCGAGATCCCCGCGAAAAATTCGAATCGTTTAGCTTCACCGATGGCATCAACAAAATGGAAGACTTAAGGGTGGGAATGAAACTACCCGGAATTGTGACCAACGTAACCAATTTTGGTGCCTTTGTAGATATTGGTGTGCATCAAGACGGTTTGGTACACGTAAGCCAGCTGTCGGATAGCTTTGTTACCGACCCAAAAACCGTGGTGAAAGTGGCCCAGAAAGTGATGGTGACTGTTAGCGAAATAGACATTCAGCGCAAGCGAATAGCGCTAACGATGAAGGGAGGCGGTGTAGCCAATGCCCCCACAAATAAAGTGCAGAGCCCCAAAACAAACCCTGGTCTCAAGCCTACAAGTAAGCCAACCGCAGCGGCAGTAAATACTAAAGAGGAAAGCTATGAGGATAAATTGGCACAACTGAAGAACATGTTTAAGAAACAGTAAACCAATGTATATTAGTGATTCCTGCGTCACCCATCTTTTTTGGAAAGGAGTAGGGGGCGAGGTCGATAAAATTGCGTAACTAAACGACTCCGAATAGTAAATTGTAATAAAAGCGTTTGACCAATGCTTAAGCTATTCGCGTATCTTGGCTTTGGTATTATGTTATATTCTAATACAAACAAACCAATTCACGTCCTTATCTTGTTGGCTCAAATGCTTTGAAACCCATCGGTTTTCATAACCAATTTGAAATAACTCATTATCTTTGATGTACTTCGACTTTAAATACGAATTTAATAATATTTGAAGGCTATGATGGGCTTCAAGACGATTTGTCGCCAGAAAAGGGCTCTACCCTCAGATTTAAGATTTTGAACGGGGGATCAAGCCCAAATGTGTAACGATCGCAACCAGACTATGAAAAATGCTTGATGTAGCGCAGACTAGTATTTATAGTCTGCAAATTGCTTTTTTAAATGGCTGAAAAAAGCTTCAAAAAACTGTAGACTTCGAAAACTACCTGAAAAACCGCAACAAATCACACACCCTAAAAATGGCAAAGTCAAAGTTGCTTTCGGACATTGACAGGCACACAAATCACTTGTCTTGCAAAAGAAACTCCCTTGCTATGGAGGCAGAAACTTTATGTAGTCGCAAAATTCATACAAACATAGAAGCCTGCTAACTAAAAATGCTCAAAAAACTTGCCTCACAAACGGCCATCTACGGACTTACCACCATCATCGGGCGTTTTCTGAATTATTTGTTAACGCCTTTACACACTTCTATTTTTCCCGCAAATGAGTATGGAATAGTTACCGAATTGTATGCTTACATAGTGGTGCTCAATGTGATATTCACTTATGGCATGGAAACTGCCTACTTCAGATTTGCCACTAAAGATACCGCCCAAAGCATCAAGGCTTACAACAATGCTCTCACGGCCATCTTTTTCTCAAGCCTTTTATTTTCTGGACTAATATTTACTTTCTCTGGCCAAATAGCTGATCTGCTCGGCTATTCCGGTACAGCTGATATTGTAAAATGGATTGCCGCAATTTTGGCATTAGATGCTGTGGTGGCTATACCTTTCGCACGTATTCGATTGCTCAACAAGGTATATCTGTTTGCTGGAGCAAAAATTTCTAGCATTTTTTTGAATATTTTTTTCAACATCTTTTTTCTATTTCTGTGCCCGCTCATCTCCTCCGAAGGCTGGTTTCCATATTTGTTGCCTTTTGTGCACTCGTTTTACCAACCTCACCACAGCATTGCTTATGTATTTGTGGCCAATCTGCTTTCAAATGTAGCCTACCTACCTTTTCTCATTCCCGCGTTCAAAGGGGTGAAATTCAGTGTCAATTTCAAATACACCAAGCAAATGCTAGTTTATGGATTGCCGATTTTGGTGATGGGCATAGCTGGCACTATCAATGATGTATTCAGCCGAATAATGTTGAAGTCGCTTCTTCCTGAAAATTTCTATCCTGGGCAAAGTTCTGAAACTGCTTTGGGAATTTTTGGGGCTTGCTATAAAATGGCCGTTTTCATGACATTGGCCATTCAGGCGTTCAGGTTTGCATCCGAGCCTTTCTTCTTTTCAAACGCGCAAGATAAAAATGCACCCGAACTCTTTGCCAAAGTGATGAAGTACTTTGTGCTGGTTTGCATGGCCATTTTTCTGTTTGTCTCGGTAAATGCAGGTTGGCTTTCCGATTTTCTCATTCGCAGAGAAGAATATAAAGAGGGATTAAATATTGTGCCTGTGCTACTAATTGCCAATATTTTTATGGGCATTTACTTCAATTTATCCATCTGGTACAAACTTACCGACAAAACCTATTGGGGCACTTACATCACCATTTTTGGCGCGGCAATAACGGTAGCAGGCAATTATTTTCTCATTCCATTGTTTGGCTATTACGGAAGCGTATGGGCAAATTTGGCTTGCTACTCTAGCATGGCAGTGTTGAGCTATATAATTGGGCAAAAGTATTACGCTATCAACTACCCGATTGTCACCATTTTAGGCTACATGGGAATAGGAATCGCTTTATATTTATTCCTAGATACTTTTCATTTAAAAGGGTTGCAGTCGCTTTTGGTAGGCAACGGCATGGTGTGTGCCTATTTGATTATCGCTATTTCCATTGATAGTTACTTGAAAAGGATGAAATTGTAAGTTGCGCTTATTCGGTCAATTTCTATTTCTCATTCCATTTCTAAAATATAATAGCGATATTTGAGTTAATTGTTGTGCGGGTGAAACAATCTGGTTTAAAATCATATTTGAAATACAAATTATAAAATCATGTCAAAATCAGTAGAATTTGTTTGGTCAGAACAAGCCGAACCACATCGTAGCCGTACCAAAGAAATGATTCGCAAGTATCCGCAAATCAGAGAATTGATTGGCCGTAATTCCAACACCATTTTTGTAATCACGTTTTGTGTAGTAATTCAAATTGCAGTAGCCTTTTTGGTAAAAGATTACCCATGGTGGGCAGCTTTGATAGCTGCCTATGCAGTGGGAGCGTTTGCAGATCACACATTGTTTATTTCAATTCATGAGTGTGCCCACAACTTGATTTTCAAAAATCGCACACTAAACACATTGGCGGGAATATTTGCCAACTCGGTGATGGTGTTCCCAAGTTCGGTATCGTTTCAAAAATACCACTTGAAACACCACACTTTTCAAGGAGTAGAAGAGTTGGATGCAGATATGCCTTTCCGTTGGGAAGCCAAGTTGATTGGAAGTTCCACTGTTGGCAAAGCCCTTTGGCTGTTATTTTATCCGGTTTTTCAAATGTTCAGGCCTCTGCGACTGAAAAATGAGATAAGCATATTTGACCCATGGACGGTTGTAAACTGGGTTTTCAACATCGTAGTCACAGGTTCTATTTTCTACTTTTTTGGGTTAAATGCTGGTATTTATTTGGTAGCAAGTCTTTTCTTTTCCATTGGTTTGCACCCCGTTGGGGCTCGTTGGGTGCAAGAGCATTTTTTAACACATGGCGATGAGCAAGAAACGAAGAGCTATTATGGGCCACTAAATGTGGTAAATCTAAATGTTGGTTTCCACAACGAGCACCACGATTTCCCGTCTGTGCCTTGGCACAAATTGCCCCAAATCAAAAAAATAGCCCCAGAATATTATGAGACGCTGGGCTTTCACACTTCCTACACGGCCTTGCTTTTTCAATTTCTGTTTGATAAAAAGCTGTCCGTGGCATCCCGAGTTGCGCGAGCTGATAGAGGCAAGGTAGCCTTGAACGATCTGCGCAACTACAATGTAGAAGAGGCTAAATCTAGCGAGATGGTTGGGGTTTGATATGATTAATTCACTAAGTAATAGCCCTTTATCATTGGCATGGTAAGGGGCTATTTGCGTTTGGTGCCATGCAAACAAATATAGTAGTAATGATTTTTTCTATTGCTAGCAAATGAGGCTACATTGTCACAATTTTGTGGCCTAAAGTCACATTTTTTCATGAGCGAAACATTCAAAAAGGTTGTACAAATTCTTATTTCCTTAGCCATAGCGGGAGTTTTATTGATCTATATTTTTTCCATTGTCGATTTCAACGCAATGCTGGTGGAGTTGCAAAAAGCAAACTACAGCTGGATTTTTCTGTCGATATTCATCTCAATGATAGCACACATAGCGCGAGGGCTGCGGTGGAATCTTTTGCTGGAGCCACTAAATTACAAGGCAAATCCTTTTCGCGCCATTCAGGCGGTGTTGGCTGGGTATTTGGCCAACTATGCTTTGCCCAGAGCCGGAGAGGTGGTGCGATGCAGTCTGTTGAAAAAAACAGACAATGTGCCCATAAATGTGTCGTTGGGTACAGTGATTACAGAACGCATCATTGATGTGGTGGCAATGGGCTTGATTTTCGGGCTCTCTTTTCTTTTAGAGTTCAGCCGTTTGCAGGAATTTGTGGTTGGATTTTTCGGGGCAAAATTTGAAAATTTAGGCGCTACACTTTTCGCAAATGCTTTTTTGCTGATCGCTATCTTTTTGGTTGTAATACTTGGTCTATATATGCTTTACAGATCAAGGGAAAAGCTAATGCAGATCGGCTTTGTGGCCAAGGTTTACCGTTTTTTCATCGGCCTGCTGTCAGGGCTTACCAGCATTACCAAGATGAAAAACAGCGGATTATTTGTTTTTTACACCGTGGTTATTTGGTTGGGGTATTATCTGATGACTTATGTTATATTTTTCGCCATTCAAGATACTGCCAGATTGCCGTTTCAATCCGGCTTGGTTGTGCTTGCATTGGCTGCTTTGGGTATGACTGCACCAGTGCAGGGCGGCATTGGGGTTTACCACATCATGGTGGCTACCGGCTTGCTGATTTATGGAATTCCGCAGGAAAAAGGTTTCGTTATTGCCACCATTTTGCATACATCGCAATTTTTGACGGTGTTGGTATTTGGGGGCATCAGTTTTGTATTATTATTGGTCACCTCATCAAAGAAAAAAGAAAATTGAATACAGAAGAGAAAATAGTAACAGAATCAAATGCAATTGACATTGTGTCTGAATGGAAAATGAGTGGCAAGAACGTTGTTTTTACCAATGGCTGCTTTGATATTTTGCATTTGGGGCATATCGACTATTTGGAGAAAGCCCGCAATTTGGGCGATAAGCTTGTGTTGGGCTTAAACACTGATGCTTCCGTAGGCCGAATAAAAGGGCCGCTTCGGCCTATCGTGCACCAAGAATCGAGAAGTAGGGTGATGGCTGCTTTGGAGTTTGTAGATTTGGTTGTGTTTTTCGATACCGAAACACCATACAATCTCATAAAAAACTTGCTTCCAGATATTCTCGTGAAGGGAAATGACTATTTGGCAGAAAACATCGTTGGCTCAGATGTTGTGATTGCTAATGGCGGAAAAGTACAGACTATTCCACTGGTGGAAGGTTTTTCAACCACCAGTATTATCAATAAGATCAAATCGTCTTGAGGTTTGATTTGGATAAATGAATGTTCAAACGTTAAATAATTTATAAGATGTTGTTAGTAATAGGTATCGCCACTTTATTGGTGAGCTGGCTGGTAAGCTGGCGAATGAAGAGCAAATTTAAGGAGTATTCGCAAATAGGCCTCCGCTCTGGCGTAAGTGGAGCAGAGGCAGCCACTAAAATGCTTAGAGACAATGCAATATACGATGTACGCGTGATTTCGGTAGATGGTCAATTGACCGACCATTACAATCCGGCCGATAAAACAGTGAACTTGAGTTACGATGTATTTTATGGTCGAAGTGCTGCCTCTGTTGCAGTTGCCTCCCACGAAGTTGGTCATGCGGTTCAACACGCAAAAGCATATGCTATGCTCAATTTGCGCTCTGCTATGGTGCCAGCGGTAAACATCAGTGCTACAATTCTAAATTATGTGAATATGGCCTTGCTGTTTGGTGGAGGCTTTATTTTCTATTCATCCGGTGGAGTGAGCACTACCATTTTATTGATAATTATTGCTGCTAATTTGGGCTTAACTGTATTTGCCCTAATAACGCTTCCCGTTGAATATGATGCTAGCGACAGAGCTTTGGCCTGGATGACAACATCGGGCGTGGTCACTTCGCAAGAACACACCATGGCCAAAGATGCACTTAAATGGGCTGCTTTGACTTATGTGGTGGCCGCTTTGGGCACTTTAGCGCAGTTGCTTTACTGGGTCTCCATATTATTGGGCAGAAGAAATGACTAAGCAAATAGCAAAACAACCATGTTTAAGGTTTAAAAACATAGTTGTTTTGTTACATTAGTCGATTGGGAATAAGGCAATTAGGATGAAAAATCTGCTTCTTACGGTGATCGCAATGTTTTTGCTACGGCTACTTAAAAACAAATTCTCTTGGTCCAATGCCCACTTCGGCAGAGTCTAAGGCTACCCCGTTGGTATTGTATCTGATCAGTTTTTGATTTGATATGAAGCCAAAAGTGCCAACATATATAGTGCCAGTGCTAGGTTGAATGCCCAAGCCATAAAAATTGCGATTGATTAATGGAGTTGTATTTATTGCCATGGCATTGATGCTTTGCTCAAATACTGCTCCATTGAGATAGTACAATTTATCGCCTGTGCTGTTAATCATCAAGTTGCTTGGGCTATCTGCTACATTGGCAAGCGAAATGGTTGTTTCAAGAGCTAAAGTAGTTGGATCAAATCGGACCAAAGCACCGGCAGTACTATTAGCCAAATCAATGCTAAAATCTGATTTGTAGCTTTTTGTTCCGCGACAAAGCACCCATATTTTGCCATTTGCATCCACTGCCATTCTAGCTGGTGCACCTGCCACCGTAATGGTGTTTTCTACAGCATCGGTGTTGGGGTTGATTACACTGATCGTATTGCCGCCATTGTTAGAAACAAATATTTTGGAATCGTGAACCAACAGATTTTCTGGCAAATATCCGGCCTGTATGGTCTTAGACACTGTATTGCTTGCCAAATCTATGACCGCTACTCTGCCATTTTCGAGGTAGCTTACGTATTCAGTTACGTAGGCTTTGTTATTGCCCACCTTGGCAAAATACCTTGGCAATTTCAAACCATTGATTACCCCTTTCGATGCAAAGGTAGAGGCATCAACTATTTCCAGCTTGTTGCTGTTGTTCACCACTATATAGCCTTTGTCGCCATCAAATGTTAAAGATTGCACCAAATCGCCCAACGGCACACCATTTTTATCTTTGTAAATATCGACTTGTGCTAGTTTAGAACCTTCATTGTACACACTAATGGCACCGTTTGCGGCATTAAAATTGCCTTCACAGACTACATACACCGAGCCCGACACTTGTTTTGTTTCCACCTTAGTGGGATCGCAAGCATAAAACCCAATAGAAATGGCAAGCAGTGCCGTGGATTTTAAAATTAAGAATTGTTTTTTCATTTAATTAATGGTTTTGATGGTTGATAAAATTGAAAAGCTACCCCAAATAGATAGTTGCGTTGAGGCATAGGCCGGTTTGGCAATACCTGATAGTCTTCGTTCCAGAGATTATTTATTTGTCCGAAAACTTTTAAAGAGAATTGATTTCGTACAAACAGTTTCGAGACTTGCACATCGCCCAATTGGTAGCTGGGCAGAAAAGTGTTATTATCTGCAACGGTGTATCTGTAGCCTTTAAAGCCGTGATTGTAACTGATGGCATAGTTTTTCCAAATCGCAGCAATGGTTGCATTGGCTCTGTGGATCGGAATGTAAATAAGTTGCTTCCCTAATTGATTTTCTTGCCCACGCTCCACTTTTTCGGCTGTAGATTGCGTGAAGTCGTAATTGGTCGAAATTTCAAGGCTTAATTGTTGGAAATCAATTACAGATTTTAGTTTTACTTCCACACCTCTTGCCCATACTTCTTGCATATTTTGTGGACTGAAATAGCCTGCATTGGTCGGCTGCCAAATAATGCGATTCTGCAACAGCGAACTGAATATGGTGAGCGATGAATTGAATTTCCACTTCAAATTATTCGCCTCTACCCCTTGCTTCTGGAAATGCAATCCTCCTTCTTGAGCCCAGCCAGTTTCGGGCAACAGCGTACTGTTTCCGCCCGGAATCCAGTATAAATCGTTGAAAGTAGGCAATCTGTATGCCCTTGAAAATGAATATTTGAGCTCAAGTGCTGGCATTAGTTTATATCCCAGTCCTACAAAAGGAATGATGGGTATAAATTTTCCTGCCACCCATTCATTTCTGATGGTGGCGTTTGCCTGTAGTTTTTCTGCAAATGCCAATAATTCATAACTGACAAAGCCGCCTATTCTGTGAATTTCGGGGAAATTGGGATATCCATCCGATACCGCTTTGCTGTAGGTATTGTTAATTCTAAAAGCCAAAGCATGATTTTTGTGCAAGGTGATTTTGTTTTCCACCTCTGTTACAGAACTTAGCGATCTGCTAAAAGAATATATACCGTAGGCGAAATCTTTGTACAATATCCTTTCATCAAAATAGGCTGAGCGCAAATACCAGTTTACATTTTTGCCGTGCCTTTGCCAATCTGCCATTATTCTGTGAAACCAATCTTGCTGCGAAGCTTTGCTTTCTGCTACCCCTATAATGGAACCCAACTGCCTCTCGCTGTTCATATACCAATATTTGAGGTTAATAGCTTGGTTTTTGGGCAATAGAAAAGACTGTTCTGCCAATATTCCTTGTTGCTCAATGCCCGCATTGTTTTGATAATCAGTGGGTTGTTCTTTCAATGAAGTATTTTTGTAAGGGAAATTATTGAGCACTTTGTAATTCAGTATTTTCACAGAGAAGTACCTTTTGTTTTGGCTGGTCGAAAAATGGGCAAACTGCCTGTAAGCATTGAAACTACCTATACTAGCTTGCAAACCAGCTCTAGTGCCCGATCCAAATCGGACGGGATTGAGCAATTGAATAGTGCCCCCAACCGACCCCGAACCCCATTTGCTTGCATTGCTTCCAGGTTGTACTTGTGCCTCTCCGATAAATTCGGGAGGCAAAAGGCTGAAATCTAAAGTGCCATTCATTGGGCTTTGTAAGTTGAATCCATTCCAAAGCACGGCAGTATGCTCGGCACTTGAGCCACGAAAAGCAGGTGTGGCCAAGCCGCCTACACCATAAGTTTTCACAAAAAGGAGGTTTTGCTGATTGAGCAAATCGCCAAAAAACGGAGATTGGAATCTATTAAGGCTGGCGGAATCTAAGACGATGTTTTGAAGCCCAATAGTTTCATGTTTCGACCTTGAGCTTTCTACCAACACATCTTTCAACACAATGCTCGAGTCGCCCAACATTTCACAATCTGCCCATCCGGTTGGACAAGCAAATGGAATCGAGAAAAAATATAGCAAAATGTTAACACCCAAGACTAATCTCATACCAAATGTTTAATCATTGATAATCAATGAATTACACATTCGCTTACTTCATAAAAAAGACGTAAGAACAAGGAGTAAAGGACAAAACAATACAGCAACTAAAGTAGATAAGAGAGGAAATCAAGAACCAACCAACCTATTGGCATGTTATGGATTGACTAAAAATACCTACTTGAAATTTGCCAAAAACGATCGACTAAACTCCGTTCCATCGCCTTTCTTCCCGAAAGCTGCGAACCGATAGATATGGCAGGTCTCCTGACTTACTTCATTTGTACGCCTTCCCAGTTTGGAGAGGATAGATAAAAAAATTAAACCGATATAACATGGTCTTTTTTCTTTGCTCTTTTCTTCTCTACACCAGTGGCTGTGGATGTACAAACACATTATGAAGCTTACAGTTGCGGGTACAGTCTTGGTTTTTCACCAAGTTCCCTATTAATTCCTTAGATCATCAAGAGACGAAATGGAAACCAAAATCTGATGCAAAGATAGAAACGGATTTTTAACACGCAACAGTAAAAAAAAAAAAAATTTTTGCACTCTCAAAAAATAGGAGAAGCGCAGAAATATGTAAAAGACGATCTGTAGCGACAATTGGACAAGGCAATGAGTAGAAATGGTAAAAGGCTTTTCAACTATATCGACCAATGCCAATTTTCAAATACGGCTGAAATTGAGGAATGAACCCATAGTACCTAGCTGGAAGTGGTGAATTTGGGCGGCCAATGTTTGGTAACAATACCCCTGTGATATTCAAAACCAACAGACAAAAATCATAATATTTTGGTGTGCAAAGTGGACAGAAATCTACAATTTTTTGATTTTCTTCTCTATCACCCAAGTATCACCAAGTAAAGACTTGTCAAATTTAATGTGGTATTTATTTTCTCCTACCTCGATAATGGTGGCTGGTTCAGGAATCATGCCATACTCAACTTCAACTTTGTCTCCAACTTTGAATTTTTTTGCTGCAGGTGCTGCAGGAGGTTCAGATTTAGGTACTGCAGGTTCACCAAATTTTATTCTATCTGTACCCACCCATTCATCCCAATTGTTGCCCCAATCTTCGTAGGTCACAAAGTACAGTTCATCATTGGCATTTACTTTTAAAATTTTTCCATTGTACCACTCACCGCTGTACTCTATCAGAACTTTATCATTTATTTTTTGTGCATTTGCACCGATAATGGCAAGCATCGAAATCAAAAAGAGGGTAAATAGATTTTTCATTTTCTTTGGTTTTAGTGTTACAAAAAAAATGTTTTCGCTTCAAAAATCCTAATTAATTAGCTGAAATTAAATGCAGTGAGGAACTCGATTTTACTTTATTTT
>Ga0163144_10017077_pt1 | contig 14808 bp, 14 predicted proteins | sample OliLak19BULKMAT1_FD_123175 | JGI IMG/M metagenome (GOLD analysis project Ga0163144, IMG submission 123175) | Freshwater microbial mat bacterial communities from Lake Vanda, McMurdo Dry Valleys, Antarctica - Oligotrophic Lake LV.19.BULKMAT1 | ecosystem: Environmental > Aquatic > Freshwater >... | reverse complement strand
GAATCCTACTGTACGTAATCACCGGTATCCGGGCCAACACAGGAATAAACCCCACCTTACCCAAAGGCTGCCACATCATCACCACCATTGGTGCTATGAGCACATTTATTTTGAATTCTAAACAAGTTGTAGAATCTGCTTCATTTAGAATTTCATATTTCATTTTGTTCATGACCTCCTGAGCCACTTGAATGAAGTTGTCACCTGCGACACGTAGTAGCGCTTGACTAAAGGGAACCAAGATGGCAAGCTAATTGGTAAACAAATGCAGCTAATCGGTTTATATATCTGGACATAGTCATTTTCTATCATTCATTGCTTTTTTCCTCCTTTCAATTTCAATTGTCATTGTCATTTGTGTTTTTATCGCTTAGGTCAAATCAAAATCATCTTCACCATCACCGCCGTCTCCAGCATTATCGTCGATTGTCTTTTTCACTTTCACCAAAATGGAAGTTTTCCAGGGATCAAGTTTGGAAATTCTATCGTATTCAAAGCAGGCGGTACCAAATCCTTCGACGTCAAAATTTTCCACGCACTCAGCAAGTTGTCGGGCAAATTTACCTTCTCGCGATTCGCCAAACGTATAGTCCACTCCTTCGTATCGCTGTAGAGCCTGGGTAGCTCCAACTACATCACCATTTCCCAAATGGCACAACGTTGCTTGCAGAAAGTATCCTTTCGCGTTGAACTTCAAAAGATTGGAGTCCAAGCACCTTCGGCCCAAATCGTCATAAATCTGCGCAGCGCGGACAAGATCCGGAGGATCAAGGGCTCCCGAACAGAGCTCCGCAACTTTCGCTAGGCATGCGGAAGACTGACTTTTGGCATCTTCCATGCCAAACAACTCCGAAGCTTGTTCGTAGGCTTCAATGGCGAGAACGACGGAACTCTTTTCGGAATCCAAACTTACTTCTTCACTTTCGTAAAGCTCGGCACATTCCTTGCAGAGCTTGGCAGCTTGTGTAATTCGGCCATTGTCTGTATATAGCGCGACAGCCTCACTAAAGGCTTTGACGGCATCGTCCGGGTTGCTCTTTTGAAAGCACTTTCCTAACGAAGCACAATTAAGAAAAAATTGCAGAAAAAATGTGTCAACCCAGTGAGAAATTTAGAATAGGGAAATTGCACCTTCGAATAGGGAAATTCAAACGGCCTTACCGGCTTGAGCCATGTCTTTGCTGGCTTCGTTTAAATTGGTCAACTGATCGCGGTGAATCTCAGCAGCCCGTCGATAGGCTTCTCCAGCTTCCTGATTGAAACCACCAACCTTGAATGCATTCGCTGCTTGCTCCATCAACTCGGCAGCCTCCTCGAACTTCTTCTCCTTGGAAGAGGAGAACCACGATCCTTTCGATTTCGTGAGTTTTTGCTCAGCTTGAGCGATGAATTCGTCGCCCTTCTCCTTTTGTCTCTTAGCCATTGCCGACATGATTGCGGATTATTTTATCTTATTATTGTAATATTGTTTTGATGTGATTGTTATGTTGTCGTGCATGCAAATGCGACAAAACTGACTTCTTATTATGCTAACTAATAGCGCTACAAGCGTACTGGTACTACTAGCTAGTTAGTAACGGATAGCCGGAGCAGCTGCATTGATTGGGCCGGCAATTACCACCGGACAAGTCAACTGTTGTCTGCCAGGCGGTCATTGTGATCGTGACAACGACTCACTGAAGCTCAACGCCAATTTTGCGGGACAAGCTGCGACCAATGAATGGAAACCAAAGTTTCAAAATAATAACGGTCATTTTTCTCACACCAAATTCTGTTTGTTGGGCAGCTACTAGCTAGAGTACTCTAATAGCTAGTATCCTGAAACACCGGTGTGAGCAATACCAACAATACCAGCTGTATAAAACGGTAGCTATCTAATAATGGATGCAAATATACAAATTAGATGTTAGAGCTAGCCATATGCTTTATTTATAGTTGAGTTATAGATCAGGAACTGCGAAAAAGGAAAAACGCCAATGGCGCACCTTACTAATGCCCATGTTCTATGCTTCCTCTTCGCTGCAGTAACAGTAGCCGTGGATGCAAAAACGACCGCGGAGTCTGGGATACAAACAACTCAAACCATTGTTAACGACATTTTATCCTGGCAGAAGAAACACATCAACGAAGACTTGCCATTCGTTACTATTACTTATGCACAAAGCCTCGACGGAAAAATCGCTGTTGTTTGTCGTCAAGGTGACGAGGATACATCAAGCAACTTTGCTTTGAGTTGTCCCCAGTCACTTTGCATGACTCATGCACTTCGTTCCATTCATGATGCTATTTTGGTGGGGGGCAACACATTATCTGTAGATAACCCACGGCTCAACAATCGATTGTGGGGGAAACCTGATGAGAATGGCGTTACACGCTTTACCCAACCAAGACCGATTGTCCTGGACACGGATCTGAAACATCTAAAGAAATTAGGAACAAAACTCAGAGCTCAAAATATCATTGCTTGCTGCTCTCTCAAGGCTGCGGCTGCGGCTGCTGTTGACCCAACAGAGCTGCCCGGATCCGTTGAGCTACTGCCTTGTACTGTTAGTGCCCAGACAGGGAGAATAGACTTGCGTCTTCTGCTACAGAGTCTTAGACAGAAATATGGGATCCATAGTGTCATGGTTGAAGGAGGAGCCAGTGTCATAACAGAATTTCTAGCACAGAGAGAACTGCTGGGTAGTATTTGCATTACTGTGGCACCAAAGATTATTGGGCGAGGATTGCCTGCAATTGACGCAGAAAGAATCAATACAGTCCTGGACGAGGCATGCTTTGCATCCTCCAGATTTCTTTTGCTCGGCGACGATTCGATTTTTTTTGCCAAACTATCATAAATACGGGGCGTTGATTGCTTGATCTAAAATCCGGTTATAAGTCTATAATTTGGGAGGGTCAGCAGATTTGCAGAATCTTGTGACGGGTGCGAGGAATGCCTCAAGTCATGGATGACTCTCGCATAGAGACTGGAGCCAAGAACTTGAAGCCCGGCCTGAGACGGACCGAATCCTTCTCCTGAAATCGATGGTCTCTCAGAAAGTCCTCTACTTTGATTCCCAAAGTCGTTTTTTCGTTTACATCTTGGTATACACCAGCCTGCTTCAAAGCGAGAACCACAAAGTACGCGCTGGGAGAGACAGGACCGTTGCTGAACTTTTGCAATCCAGTGGCATGCGCCAGTGCTCCAGCAACGGAAAGGGTGCTATGCGCCCATCTGTAACCACTCTTGTCTGATAGGTCAATCCATGTATCTCGATACGAAACCAGCTGTTTGTCAATGTAGTCGCGTATTCTCTTGGTACTGGCGGATGGTTCGTAATTTTCATCGTTCCGCCTTTCTCCTGATGACACCAGCGGTAATAAAATCATAGATCTGGATTGTGACATTTCTATTCTGGTTAGCAGTGGACGAGCAACGATTCCTTGTCCAGCTGTAGCTTCTAGAACCAGTAGATTGGACGGATCAAATTTATCCATTTTTGATTTGACATAACCAGGTACAATAATTCCTGCGAGGAGAAAAATTTCAAAACACAAGATGAGAGAAGCTGTTCACGTACGTGCCAACAAAATGAAGCAGCAGTACTCAAATAAATGCTTACCACAATGATCAAATTTCCCATTATCCACTGACCGAACTTGATCATCGCCATCGTCGCACACAAAACTTCGGCTGATAATACACGCCAGAGCAGACCAGGGGCCAGCTGCACACAATTCTGGACGACGATCAAATAGAATCACATCCCCAGGACGACATTTTTCCACCATAACTTCGATCATTGGAAGACACACAAAACAAGATTGTTAGGTTGGAAGCATTGTGGATGTAGACGACAGTCGCCGCTCATGAGATATAAATATACAATTCACATTTCCAACACTTACTATCATCAACTGTTTGGACGTTCGGTAATCGTACTCTTGTGCGAACTTCTTCCGATCGCTTGTGCCGTTCATTATTGGCGTATTTGTACCAAATGACTGCAGGAATGGCTGGTGTTACCACTCCAACTGCCATTCGCCCCAAGGTCCTCCATGTCCTTTCTGAAAATCTCATTCTTGGTACTCTCTTGCCTTGGTACAGGGGACTGGCGTCTAGAAGTACCTAAAATTCCATCTACTCTTTTAGCAGATGCAGTTATTTCTGTAGTGTAGCAACCTAAATCAGTCTGAGTGAGTGGAAGAAAAATAATGAATTCCTTGTGGGGTTCAGAATGAACAATGAATTTCAATCTGCGCGAGTGAGTGAGTGAGTGAGTGAGCCAGGAATTATTTTTTGGTCGATAGGGGCAGAAACGGAAGGGATAGGGTTGCTTTGGAAACTACTTTTAAAGCGGATGGGACGAGCGATGACAGACCATTTCATACAGTACAACGTGGTGGCGAAAAACTGAAAACTCACGATCATGCATCACAACGGTTCTCTACAAGACTCCAAAAAGATCGAAACAACAATTTGAATTCACCAGTGACAACTGTACTGTATTGACCCTTCCCCCTGTTATTACGAAGTAGCATCCCGCGATACACCTCTCAACTAAAGTAGTTATCACCTTAGGCAGCACCAAGATTGTCATTCTCAACGTATAACCTACTCGGAGTACCTATTAGAATCCAGAGAGACATTGAAAAATGGGGGAAGTTGATTTGAAAAAGATGAAAGGTACGCAATCGTAAATATTTAAATGTTCCTTTCTTTTCTGCCGGAATGTTTTGCCTCGACTAAGTGACTCACCGTACTGTCGTCCCCTCCTTTCGGTTAATTTTCCACATTATTATTATTATTTTCACAATTTTTAGTGGCGGACCTCAAAAGCGAGTTGTCCGCACGTGGTTTGTCAACGGAGGGGTTGAAAGCGGATTTGGTGAATCGTTTACAGGCGAGATTGGATGAAGAGGAATTCGGCTTGGCGGAAGCACCGGCGAAAAGCGCTGCTGCTGGAGGAGGAGGAGAAAAGAAGGCCCCCCAAGAGAAAAAATCCCCAGAGACCAAAGCTCCAGCACCAAAACCTGCCGAAACAAAGAAAGATGAATCCAGCAAACCTGCTTCTACCACCAAAGCACCGGCGGAAACGGAAGATGCAGCGAAGAAAGATGCCAATGAAATGTCCTTTGAAGAGAAGAAAAAGGAGCGTGCCAAGCGGTTTAAGATTCCCGTGTTAGAGACCAAGGATGATCTTGAAAAAAAGAAAGCGGAACGGGCAAAGCGCTTCGGAGCTGCAGAAGAAGGGGAGAAAGGCAACAATAAGCGCCAAAAGGTCGGAGGGGAAATTGAATTGACAGAAGAGGAAATTGAAAAACGGCTCGCCCGTGCCAAGAAATACAATACCACAAGTGAACAGACAGAGAAGCTCAAAGCTGAGCTTCGAAAACAGCGCTTTGCTGCCAAATAGTGATCAAATCCAGTGTATTCCTGGAATTTTCAGCGATCGATGAAGATACTGAGATCATTGCCAAGGCTATTGATGTATGGTACAAGTTAAGAAGCTGTGCATAGATTATAAAACGTTTGTAGAACATGTTATTTGATGGGGCTTCATCTCCCCTCTTCTCAACAATAACGGAATTTTCAAATAAATATGATAAACTACTGAATGCAGAATTGATGCCTGCAAGAAGCAGCGCGATGTGAGATTCTGCTAATCTGCTCTACTTGTGCAGTTGTTGGTCACCTTAATGTGGGGGCTAGCAAAATAAGGTGTTCATCCGCCTATCTACTGTGTGCTTCATGCTCGACATCTGAAAGGAAGCATTCTTCACCCTATCTAGCTAGGGATCTACTTGTCTTTTCCTCCTTGCATATTGATGTCATCAAATGAAATAGAAGCATTGGCGAGGATTGAAAAGCAGAGACAACCCCCAGCTCAAATACGCATGTCAAATCAGCCAATCTGCATGCAACTTAACTGAAGAAGATCATCCCTAGCTAGAATAAAACATGTTTGTAGTCATAAGAATCGTTTTTGTGCCATGGGATTAAGATAGTGAATCAAGATAGTTAAAGCAAGACAGAAGAAGGAAAATGGTCAAATAGTCCAGCTAGATAGATTAGCATGTAGCAATAGGTTCTTCATCATCGATGATGGAAAACTAATAACTTTTGGTTGGAATTGTCCAACGGAGGCAACGTGCGTCTCAAGATCTCTCTAACGTTCGCTTCCTTGGAACAAAGGATGTTCGCGAATCATAATTCGAGAATTTTTGAAAAATCTCACTCCGATCGATCTGCTCACCTCCATCACGCATCTCATCGACCGTCCATGCCAAGATTCGTCCACAAAGTCCCGAAGAAGTGACGACCACGTCGTTATTAGGTCGACTCCTAGCCTCTTGCTATTGCAAATCTTTACGAAAAGACAATCAACTCGGAAGACCAATCACCGCCATTATTTACTGCATTATTGCATATCGCGATAAAGACTTTTTGTGTCTACGAACAGCAATTTTTCTGTGGCAGCCATAGTTATTCATTGCATGATCAAGATGAGGTCCTTTGGCACACTAGTTATCGCGACTGGCATTTTTGCCACAACAGTAACATCTTTTGTGCCATCTACACGAACTTCCTTGACCACAAGGACAAGTCCATCATCCATTGCAGCACTAACGAGCCAAAAGCAAAGACGCGACGAAAAGGTATTTTTTCGTCCATCGGCCTTGCAGTCATCTGCTGCTGCTCCTGCCGAGGGCGATGCTGGCGAGACAAGCAAAAAAACGTCTGGAGGGACAGCTACGATCCCCGCTTTGATTTTCAATCTCGTCAAGAGTATTGTGGGTGCAGGTGTTTTGGGACTCCCTGCAGGAGTTGTGGCCTATGGCAATGCTCCTTCGGCAGCCATCCCAGCTGTCATATTTATTGCGTTGATCGGCCTTGCCAGGTATGTAAATAAGTTTGTCGAGAGAATTATAGATGGAGTTGCTGTTCTGTGGTGCAGCTGAATCGAACGACGAAGGGATTTCGATATAAATGTGTCTTTAGTTTTGCTGAAAAAGTGTCAATCCCTTCTGCTTATTAACTATTTTCTATGTCTTCACCCTTTGACCTTACTTCTTGCAGTGGTTATGGATTTGGATTGATTGGCCGCACTTGTCTCTACACTGAGACCACATCTTTTCGGGACGCATGGTCTGTGGCTGTCTCCAAAGAGTCATCGATTATTCCAGCTATTTCCGTCACGTTTAAAACAATTGCTGCCATCTTGGCCTACAGGTAGGCTTCTATGACTTTTTAGCTCCAATTGGAGTTCACGTGCGATTGTTTGGTGCCTGATCTCATCTATTTGTCTTAATTTCTTCCAATTTTATAGCATGATTTTGGGAGATACAGTTGCGGCACTCTTAGGGGGCTTCGGGCTGTCTTATAGTAGCAGCACCAGTCTGCTGGGAGTTACTTCGTTGGTTTTGTTGCCCTTGTGCTTGCTCAAGAATTTGAGTTCCTTGGCACCTTTTTCGCTTGTCGGTGTTTTTGGTATGATCTACACAGCCGTGGCTATGGGCATTCGATACTTTGGAGGAGCTTACAGCCAGGGAGGATCTCTTGCTAATGCTGTAGCCTCCAAGTTTCAACCATCGTTTGGGACTATTGGAGCTAAGGGAGCGTTCTCTCCATCCACCACTGTGCTACTTTGCATGCTGTCGACTGCCTATATGGTAAGAGTGTGTTTCTGATGCCAACTTTCGAATTTAGAACATGCGGTATTGCTTAAATTTTCGGTTTTTACTGTGCGCATTTGAATCCAATATTTTGCCTGCAACCCCTTGGGGTGTATTTATATCACGCAATCTTCAATTAACGCTGACCAACAACCCGTCACAAAAGGCCCACTTCAATGCTCCCAAATTTTTCACCGAATTGAAAGATAACACAGAGGAGCGTTTTCTTTCAGTCGTCAAGGCCAGTTTTGGCTTCTCGATTGCAATTTTTGCTGCCATGACATCACTTGGATTTTTGACCTTCGGTGGCGCCTGCAGTGGAGTCATTCTCAACAATTACGCCGCAACCGATAAACTTATGGGTATCTCTCGTATTGCTGTTGCAGTCAGTTTGATCGGTTCATATCCTTTGGCCTTCGTCGGCGCCCGGGATGGAGTGCTGGATCTATTCAAGGTCAAAAATCGATCCAATTTGACATTGAATGCCTTGACAGTTGGCTTGTTGACTGGAGTAACAGGTTTGGCGCTGGTGATCCCAGATGTCTCCTTCGTTCTCTCCTTTTTTGGAGCAACCTTAGGAAATGCCATTATTTATGTCTTCCCCGCCATCATGTTTCGAGGAGCCGTCAAAAAGATGAGCAATGCGAGTAATGCATTGAAGAGGGAAGTCAATATAGCCCTTGGATCTGCCGGGTTTGGCATTGTCATGGGCTTGGTCGGTAAGTATATGGTATTTTGCAAATTCAAATACAATTTAAAAAAATGTATGCTCTGACCATCTCTTTGTGTGTGTACAGGCGCAAGAATGGCACTTAAAACTCTAGTTCGCTAGGCCACCATGTTGGTGAGCCATAAATGTTAATTTTTGTATACCCTGTGTCGGGGCAGCAACCTTGAGAAAGTGCTCTGATTTATGTCTCCCTTGGTATGTTTCTACCTTGCCTATGTTGACTTAAGTTGGGGGTGCTATGTGTTATGCTCACATTCTTAGTTGTATTATAATTTCCTTAATTTTCCTCAGCACTCATTTTTCTTGGTGCTGTTACACCATGAGGAAATGCCAGTGTGGGATGGCTGGATCCAATGGATTGGACTATGTGATGACTGTAGATCAACAAAACTCTTTGTGCATCACCTAGTTCTGACAAGCTTCTGAGCAAAATTAAGAATTTAGTCCACCATTCAGTGCATTTTTTTGTAGAGCATAATAAAATCAAATTTTTGCCTAAACAGCTGTTAGTTCACTGAATTAGTACTAGTAGGTTGTAGGCTTGAGGGTTGGAGGGGTACCACTACGATGTAGAGGGTGCTAAGGAAGGAAGACATGTTCAAAAGCACAGCAAGCACTGATATGGTGGAGATCTCCAACTCCTTTCCTTGGTGAGCAAAGGAAGGAGGAAAAGTGCGTCTCCGGTGATTGGTCTGGCCTTCGTCCACCTCCCCTAACGACTTTGCTCGTTGTGAAGATCGGCGGGCTTCGGCTTGCATCTGTCAGCATCCTCTTCCCCACTCGACCATGACCGGAGGCGATCCATCATCATTACCATCCCTTTCGTACTACTAGTCTACTTGTTTGTCATAGGTAGACCCCTCAATTCATCTGCCAAAGACAGGTACAATTGATTTTCATTTTTTAGAAAAGGCTTGACGATGACAGACACAGTTCCACTCACTATTAAATGGAATAAGGACACCTTCAAGGTTGACTTTGTCATTGCCGGCGGAGTGAAAGGTCTTAAGACCGAGCTGGAAGAGAAGACCGGAGTTCCTTCTGACCGTATGAAACTCATGGCCAAAAGCAAAGGTACAAGCTAGAAAATATTTGGACTGTGTTCTTTAGGTTTTTGGGGTAGACTGACACTCGTTTCCTCATGCCACTTACTTACCCTTTTTACGTTGTTTTTCTGGTGCCACATCGATCGTTTTCTTAGGTCTTTGGAAAGGCGTGCTTAAAGATGATACGGACATTTCGACCATTGACTTCGCCAGTGCCCTCTCGAAAGCGGGAGGTAAAGAGCTCCAGGTGCTTCTGATGGGATCTGCAGGTAAGTTTTGTGCCGGGAACAATGCTTTGAATTCTCCAAAATTGAGAGCCGCTTCGGTGTTTGTCCGAACCTTGGTACTTTTGTCCTTCCTCTAATTTTTTCATATGTTTCATCCTTCAATGTAGCCAAATTGACTGGCCCCAAGACGAAGACTGTCTTTTTGGAGGATTTGCCCCCCGACGAGGTTGCCAGAGTGGCAGAACCCAGTGGATTGGTCAATTTAGGAAATACTTGCTATCTCAACTCGGTCGTACAGTGTCTTCGTTCTGTACCCCAGCTTCGCAAGGGACTTTTGACCTATTCTCCTTCGGCGCCTACGCAACAACAAGCAACAACAATCGGGGGCAATTCTGCTGTCAATGGCCCTTTCCTTGCCGCTCTACGGGATACTTTCAACATTTTGGATCGTACAGCGGATGCTATTCCGCCCTCTGCATTGGTGCGATCTACCAAGGTTGCCTTTCCGCAATTTGCTCAACGCGGTCCTCAGGGACAGCCCATGCAGCAAGACGCAGAAGAATTTTATTCTGGCTTGTTGACCATTGCTGCTAGCGAAACGAAAGGAAAGGATAACATCGAAAAGGGTCTAGATGTTGTGACGGAAGAAGAACTCAGCGGTGCTGATAATTTGGTCGATGCGCTTTTCGGACTGAAAATGGAAGAAACCCTGACATGTGACGAGTTCGACACCGAAAATAGCAAGATGGAAGTCGACGGAGAGGCCGCAGCGGCTGCATCTGCCGCTGTGGAACCACCAGTCAAGTCGCAAGATCTACTGCGAAAGCTTGTTTGCAACATCCAAGGAGGATCAGACAACGCAGCGCAGACAAACGTCGGGCATATCAATGAAGGTATCTCGCTTTCGCTTGATGGAAAAATCGAAAAGCACTCAGAAGTTTTGGGTCGTGACGCTGTGTGGACTCGAAAACAGCGTATTGCTCGCTTGCCGCCTGTCATTGTTGTGCAATTCGGACGTTTCTACTGGAAAGCAACACCCGACTCGCAAGATCATGCCGGCGTCAAATGTAAAGTCATGAAACCCGTCGCTTTTGCTAGTACATTGGATGTGTATGAATTCTGCACGGAGGCTGTTCAGAAAGTCCTAAAAGTATCGAGAGACAAAGCTCTTGCCGAAGAGGAAGATCGTATCAATAAAAAGCTCAAGGGCGCCGAGAAAGGTGCGGATGGCGAAGATGCGAAGATGGACGATACCGATGAAGCAAAAGCTGGTGAAAAGAAGACCGGAGAGGAAGAAGATGAAGAATTGCAGAAGGCGCTAGAAATGAGTATGCAGGAAGCCCCACCACCTGTTGGACCAGGTCTACCCAGCAATTTCCAAGGTATCTACGAATTGTTTGCCGTTGTCACGCACAAAGGACGCGATGCTGATGGCGGCCACTACATGGCATGGGTGAAGGCAGAGTCAAATCATGGGGAAACCAAGAAGATCGCCGACACTGAAGAAGCAAACGAAGACTGGTTCGTGTTTGATGACGATGAAGTCAGTCCCTGTAAAACCGAGGATGTTCTCAAGCTTAAAGGTGGCGGCGACTGGCACATGAGCTACTTGAACTTTTACCGAGTAAAGAAGTAAAACACTCTGTATGCAGTGACCGTTCGTATGGGGCGCCAGTAGGTCAACTTTGACGTAGATGATCAGAGGAATAGAATTTATAGAACGCAAGGCGCTTTTGGAGCTGCTTGCCAGCGGAAGAGATTTTTAGGTATTCCTTCGTTGTAGCCTACTAAAGCCAGTAGCAATATAGAGCAATGTTCAAGCTGATCTTCAGCATATGACTACATGGAACATACGCAAGCATTCAAATCATTACATCACAATCATTCTTTGATCCACATCGGCTCTAGGAACTGAAGACCAAAACACAATTCCACTAGAGTCTAAGACAATCAGTACTGTACTGTACTCCATCTTTTCACGCTGTCAAGTTCCAGACAGTACGGATACCTCAACTCGCCCCAAAAGATCTTGTCGTTGACCAGCCAAAAACAAATCCATTTTTCATTTCAGTCCTGCGAAAAGGATGGCAACAGTGTGTATGGCAACCAAAGTATCGCACTAGTACTTGCAAATTTCATGAACCCAAAGCGTGCTAATGCTTCTGTAGACTGGCATGGTGCCGGCGGTCCCAAGACGAAGTGTTTTGCCTGTCTGACAGTAGTAGCTAGGACGTAAGTGCTGACTTGAAAGCATGTCTGTTAGCTAACTAGCTAGCTACTAGCTGGCTCACTAGCTACTTAACTACACTAGTAGTACCATCTTGAAGTGGCTAGACTAGCTAGTAGTGCTATCATTAGAAGCTACCAGTTGGCTAGACCACCAGCACTGCTAGCTACAAGTAACTACTGTAGACTAGCTAATAGTAGTAGTCTTGGATTTGGATTTGATGTCCATGCAATGGATCAAGGTTGTCCATGTGTGACACATACTTTTCCACGGGGTACAGACAGACAGATTTCAACATTCGCTCCAAAACCGTTCTGAGACACCCCATGTCGCCATCTATCTACTAGTACTTCGAATCTACAGGTACTTGTAGTGGTACAATTGTAGTAATAGCCAGTACTGTACGTTGTTTTCCTTCGTTGTTATTGGTTGATTGAAGGTATCGTATTTTTTTGTGTGGCGTCACTCAACAGCCCAGCAACAAAAAGTCGTCACTCCCTGTCTTTTAGGTTTCCGATTGGTTTGTTCTGCCTCTCGCACTGGCTCTGATTGGCCCAATCCAACTACTCTTTCTACTAGAGTAGCAAGTTAGCCGAGATTCGTCGTAGGCAGCGGCATAAGTTTGCTGCAGTAGCAAGTAGCTAACCCGAACAGATTCTTGAACTAATCTATTCCCAATTACAAAGGTTCAAGAAGGCGGTCGATCGATCTTCCAGTTATTCATTTGTGTATTCGGACAACGAAGCAAACGTGCTGTAGCTAGCCAGAGGGCATTGCGCAAACGATTTGTTACATCCCTGTTGAAACAAGTATTAAAAAGACGACAATTCTCTCCATTCACGCAATCACGCACTCATTCATTCACCTTCACATGCACTCACTCAATTGTACCGTAGAAACATGATCCGAACAATGCGTCAAAATTCCACAACGAACGTGTCACGGAGGAAGGCCCCCAACCCCCGATTTCTACTTTTAGTAGTAGCAGGGATCTTGTACTGCGTCTTTTCTCTTCCGTGCGCCACTTCGTTTCCACAACAAGAAAGTGTTGGTTGGTTGAAGACGGCACGTAATAATAATCATTGCCGCCCAGTCCCCTCCTTCTCCCTTTTGCCATTCTGTCCCCACGTACACGTACAACAAATTTCCCTGACGCTGCTAGAAATGTCACGGGACCGTACCAGCACCGGCGGTGGCAAAGACGATGACGACAACGATGACGACAAGAAGAATAAGAATAATAAGAACAACAATGAAAAGAAACGGCCTGGCAAAAAAGAATTGCGCAAACAATACGGCAACAGCAATAGCAGTGGAAGAGGTTTCAGCAACAGAGGATCCAATGCCACTACGGCACTCTTGGAATTGTCTAGAAAAGGCAGCGCCACTGCTATGGATCAAAGTGGTGGTATTTCTTCAGATCGAGAGCAGCAAATGTTGAAACGATTGACCCAATTGGAGGCTCTGGTAGCCAAACAAACGGTGGAAATTCGGAGGTTGCAGGACGAATGCCGAAATTTAGAGGACGTCGCAGCGACCTTTGCGAATGTAGTCGATTTGCTACGAGCGGCTGGTCTGGACACGGACAAAATTCCAACCAAGAAAACATTGTCCACGCCACAAGAGGCCATGGCCGCCAAACGGGAAGAAAAGGAAGCGGCACAATCCAACAAGAAAAACGCAGACAAAACCAAACACGACAACGATATCGACAACGATGATAGTGATGATGAGGATGATGAAGGAGAAAAAGAGTATGAATATTTTGAAGAAACAGAAATATTTGGGGAAGCGCCGGCCTCTGTCATAGACGCAGCAGATGCGGCTGGGGCAGCCATTTTGGCGGGATTATTAGGCGGAAAACAACGCATGTTGGTGGACGTTCGAGATTCCGAGCTCAGTCGCGATCCCGAGACCTTGGTGCAGTTCATTGAGCTTGCAATTTTGCCGGTTGCTGCTGGTTTGGAAGGGCTCAAAAGCAATCGAAATCGAGTCAAAATTGTGTTTCCAACCGTTTCGCAGCTCTTGGAATATCGTAGAACCATGGCATTGGCTGCACCGGAAGTTGTTGCATTGAGTACCTTGGGATTCGATCCAGTAGAGGAGCGCGACAATCTCGTTGTGATTGTTGCACCAGCGCCGGACAACGAAGAAGGGTTGAAAGCAATGAACGAATTACTGGAACCACCAGAATGGGCGAAAAATTCCCAAATAAGACAACCTATTGTTGTTTTGAATCATCACATGATTCCTCTGGAAGGGCCAGCAGCAGATTACGACGTTATGTACCATCTTCGCCTTTTGAGTGTCCAGTATATGTCTGGAGATCGTGCAGACGAGATATTTAAAAATGTTGATGGCATTGATGTCGCTGGAGATGGTGAACCAACTTCAACAAACAACAGCGCGGCTACTTCCAATAAGGAAAAACCAGATGATGCAGTCCTGGAGGCTGCTATGAAACATGCTCAAGAAGCAGGTGTCAACCACGGGCTGACTCGTGCTATGGTAATTCGTGCGTATCCAAAGTAAGTGCAATTCTTTGAGTGTGACAGAATTGATATCGCTGTTTTTATTCTATCCAGACGACTCAAAAATTTTGGAAACCTCATTGATTTTTTTTTGTCTTGCCATCATTTCTTTAGACCCTGGCACGTCTTCGTGGACATATCACCTGCTACAGATGCTGATTTTGTGGTTGCAGCAACGTTTGACTATGAACCTCGGATAGAAGAGATAAACATGTCAATCGTTGAATGCCTGGAGGGAAGCGAGCGAGAGGATGAAATTGTGGCCCAGCAGATGCAGCAGGCCCTAGATATGGAAAATGGCAATATCCTAAACCATGATAACACCAATAGTGATAACGAAAAGGAAAACGGAGACAACGAGGACGACGATGATGATTGTGACTTTTAT
>Ga0163144_10017070_pt1 | contig 14810 bp, 10 predicted proteins | sample OliLak19BULKMAT1_FD_123175 | JGI IMG/M metagenome (GOLD analysis project Ga0163144, IMG submission 123175) | Freshwater microbial mat bacterial communities from Lake Vanda, McMurdo Dry Valleys, Antarctica - Oligotrophic Lake LV.19.BULKMAT1 | ecosystem: Environmental > Aquatic > Freshwater >... | reverse complement strand
CGATCGACGAGCTGCTCTCGATCGTGGACACGCGCTTCGTCCCGAGTATCGACCCGTCGTTCTTTCCGGGGACGCCGTCGACGTTCTTCTGGTCGTCGTCCCCCGTCGCCGGCTCGCCGTCGTACGGGTGGTTCGTCTACTTCGGCGTCGGCGACGCGCTCGACAGCGTCGCGACCGGTATGTACCGCGCGCGTTGCGTGCGTTGAGGACGGGGGGTCGACCCGTCGACATCTCCACCCCTTGACTCGTTTTCCGCGGCGCGCCCTCTCCCACCTCGCCCGCCATCGCCCCCGCCCGCGTCGCCCGCCATCGCCCCCGCCAGCCGCGCGGCGCGCTCGAAAAATCACCGCAGCCCGTCGATTCCCTCTCCTCATTTCCTTACGCGCTTGATACCGTCGCGCGGCTACTCGTGACTCACGCGCAAGGGGCGCACGCGACCGAGTGGTCTACGGAGTCATTGCTGCTGCACGCCACCCGCGACCGGCTGCTGGTGCACGCGCGGCTCGAGTCCGCTGCCGACGCTGTTCGCGACCTCGTTTTGGGAATTCTTCAACTCCTAGAGCACACCAGGGTTACTGCACTCGGATTGAATCGCAGCATGCACTTCGACGTGGGCGGCGAGGCGAACTGGCACAAGGTCGGCGACACGCTTGCGCCGAAGGCGATCTGGGACCGTCACTTGGGGACGCGCGTTGGTATGCGAGTGCTGCAACTCGAGCGTTCCCCGCGGGGGGACGGGCTTGCCGGCAAGACGGTAGTGGGCGTCTACCCGTCTGTGAAGCTCGCGCACGGGGTGTACTTCGACGTGAACAACGAACTCACGATTGACGGCGGGGATGCGGGCAACGCACGCGGCTGCGCGGAGATGATCAGCACGCATTGGTCTCGGCTCCTCGACGAAGCGCGGACGATGGCGGAGTCAGTGCTTGAAGAGGCAACACAATGAGCACGACGACTGCCCGTTCCCTAGACGAATTGCCGACCTCGGGGCAGGTGGTGCAGCGTCCTGAGCCCTCGCCGGTGCCGTCGCTCGCTGGCGGCCAATTCGCCCTCGATCCCGACGCGGCTGCCGGCGCTGCCGCCACTCCTACTGGGGTCGTGGCGCCGCGCCTCGTCCGATCCGCCGAACGGCAGCGCATTTCGCATCATTGGGAGGGTGTCGTCGTCGCCATCGGAAACGAGACATTCGTCGCAACGCTGCGCTCGCTCCATTCAACCTCTGAGGTGGAACAGGAAGCGGAGATTCCGCTCGAAGAGATTAGCGAAGCTGACCACGAACTCGTGACGCCGGGCGCCGTTTTCTACTGGACGATCGGTCATGGAACGTCTCCCGGTGGGACCGTGAGGCGATTCTCGCAGATCAAGTTCCGTCGCCTCCCTACCTGGAACGACCGAACGCTTCGGCGAGTGGACGAGCGCGCGCGCGAGCTCTTTCAGATGTTCGGCAACGCTCATGCTGCAGACCAAGCCAGCGACGTCTGAACTCGAGGTCTCCGTCTTCGGGCCGGGCGTTGGCGAGTGTGTCGTCGTGCATCTCGGAGATGGGAAGTGGATGGTCGTCGACTCGTGCATGACCGAGTCTGGGCGTCCGGTCGCGCTCGAGTACCTCTCCACGCTCGGGGTCGACGTGGCGGCCGACGTCGAAGCCGTCGTACTCACGCACTGGCACGACGACCACACCCGCGGAGCGTCCGACGTGCTCACTGCTTGCCACAAGGCGTCCTTTTTCTGCTCCAGCGCGCTCAACAAGGAGGAATTCTTCAAGGTTGTGACTTTGGCTTCCGCCGTGGACCTTCGCGTCGGAAGCGGTAGCGGGCTCGACGAAATGGGCCGCATCTTCGCGCTGCTCCATGGCCGGCGTGTCAAGCAATCGGGACGAACTGCCTCTCCAGAGTACGTCCACGCCAACACCATCGTCTTTCAGTCGGCCGGGTCTGCGCACGCCCCCGCATGCACCGTACACGCGGTCAGCCCCAGCAGCGCTTCGATAACGCGGGGGTTCCTCTCTATCGCGCCGAAGGTCGGCGCTGCGAAGAAGGCCTTCGCGAACCCCGGCCCGAACGAACTCTCCGTCGCGATGCACATCCAGTTCGGCGACGTCTCTGCGCTGCTCGGAGCGGACCTTGAGGTTGGCTCCTCGGACGCGGTCGGTTGGCGCGCCGTAGTTCGCAACACCCGACGACCGACGAGCGCAGCCACGCTCGTGAAGGTCCCGCACCATGGCTCAGAGGGCGCGGACCATCCGCCAGCGTGGACGGCATTGGTCGCGGCCGGCGCGTTCGCCGCCGTCACCCCCTTCAGCTCATCGCGCATTCCACGGCATAGCGACCTCGCGCGGATCGGCGCACGCAATCTGAGACTGTTCCATGCGTCTCCCAAACCAGGACCGACGGTGCGATTCGACGCAGCCACGACACGGACACTTGGCGACATCAAGATTCGCGAGCGCCGTGGTGCGATGGGGCACATTCGCTTTCGCTCACTGAACGGCAACAATCGCTACGAGTTGTTCGGCGCCGCGGTCGCGGTCCCGTAGAGCCGACGCGGCCAGCGCCTCCCCGACGCTGGCCGCGCAACTCCGACGTTCAACGCGTGAGTCGCCACACTGAGATTGAGCACCACCGACGCCATCGCCCGCCGCGATCCCGCCCCGGTCCCGGATCCTGTCCCGGATCCGGTTCCTATCCCGCCCCCTCCGTGTTATCTCCGCCGCGCCATGTCGCGCATCTACCGCACGCTCCCGCCCAAGGGCACTCGCCTCGGAATCGCCTTCTCTGGTGGCCTCGACACGCGCTGCGCGGTCGCTTGGCTCGCGCGCGAAGGGCTCGAGGTCTACGCGTACACGGCGGACCTCGCGCAGCCCGACGAGAAGGATCCGAACGAGATCCCGCCGATCGCGATGGAGCACGGCGCCAAAGCGGCGCGGATCATCGACTGTCGCGAGGCGATGGTGCGCGAAGGGCTCGTCGCGATTCAGTGCGGCGCCTTTCACCTCTCGTCGGGCGGCAAGAAGTACTTCAACACTACGCCGCTCGGCCGCGCGGTGACGACGACGGCCATCGTGCAGGCGATGCGCGAGGACGGCGTACACGTCTTCGGCGACGGCTCGACGCACAAAGGCAACGACATCCAGCGGTTCTACCGCTATGGCATCCTCGTCAATCCGCAGCTGAAGATCTACAAGCCGTGGCTCGATCAGCAGTTCGTCGATCGCTTCGGCGGTCGTAAGGAGATGAGCGAATACCTCGTCAGCGTCGGGCTCCCGTACACGATGAGCACCGAGAAGGCGTACTCCACCGACGCGAACGTGCTCGGCGCGACGCACGAGGCGAAGGATCTCGAGCGGCTCGATAGCGGCATGCGCATCGTGCAGCCGATCATGGGAGTCGCGCACTGGAAGAGCGATGTGCAGATTGCCCCGGAAGAGCTGAGCGTGACGTTCGAGCGCGGCCTGCCGGTCGCGATCGACGGCAAGCGCTTCGCCAGCACCTTCGAGCTGTTCCTCGAGTGCAATCGCATCGGCGGCCGTCACGGACTCGGCACCAGCGACCAGATCGAGAATCGCGTGATCGACGCGAAGAGCCGCGGTATCTACGAGGCGCCCGGAATGGCACTCTTGCACCTCGTCTACGAGCGCCTGCTCGCGGCGATCCACAACGAGAACACGCTCGACCTCTACTTCACCCTCGGCCGCAAGCTCGGGCGCGTCCTCTACGAGGGCAAGTGGTACGACCCGGAGGCGATGTTGCTGAAAGACGCGCTCACGCGCTGGATCGCGCCGAGCGTCACTGGCACCGTCACGCTCGAGCTGCGTCGCGGTGACGACTACACGCTGGTCAACACGCAGGCCGAGTACATGAGCTACGGCCCGGAGAAGCTGTCGATGGAGCGGGTGCAAGACGCGCCGTTCACGCCGGCGGATCGCATCGGCGCGCTCGAGCTGCAGAACCTCAGCGTCACCGACAATCGCGCGCTGCTGCTGCATCACCTGAGCAGCGTCGCCAAGCTCGGCGACGGCGGCCGTTCTGCCGAAGGGAGCGGCCTCGGCAAGCTGCTCGGTGCAGGCGACGAGGAGTGAGCTCGGCCGTGAGCGGTGCTCGGGCGCAGAGACGATTGGCGTCGTTGGTCCTGCTCGCGCGTCCGCGTGCGGCGGTGCTCGTGTGCACTCTGCCGGTGTTCGGCTTCGGCTATGCGCTGTGGGAGCGCGGATCGACGGTCAGCCCGCTCGTCGTTGGGCCGACGATCCTCGCGTTGATGGGCGTGTGGCTGCTCGGGCACGTCGGCGCGATGTGGCTGAACGCGGAGCTTGACCGCGATGAAGGCGCGGTGATCTTCAGCCGCGCGGTCGAGGTGCCGGGCGGGACTGCGGCGCTCGGCTATGTGTCGCTGTCGCTGTCGGTGCTCGCAGCAGCGCCACTCGGGGCGCTAGTGCTCGGCTGTGCCAGCGTGTGCGCGCTCCTCGCGGTGCTGTATTCGCATCCGCGCATCGCGTGGAAGGGGCACGCGCAGCTCGGGCCGCTCGTCAATGGTGTTGGCTACGCTGCACTGTCTCCGATCGCGGGTTGGTCTGCGGCGGATGGCGTGTTTACTTGGCGCGCGCCGCTGATGCTCGCGAGTCTGGTGGTCGGTGTGCTCGGGCTCTACTTCGCCGCGCAGGCTTTCCAGGAAGTCGAGGACCGCGCACGGGGATATCGCACGCTCGTGGTCACGCATGGGCCGCGCCGCACCTTGCAGATCGCGCGGCTGTGCTTTCTCGCCGCGATGCTGCCGCTGTTCGCCGGCAGCGCGATTGGCGTCTATCCGCGCGTCGTGCTCGTCGCGCTGGTGCCGTGTGGATTCGTCGACGCGTGGATGACGCGGTGGATCCGCGAGCCGAGCGCGGCGCGCTTCGCACCGGGAATGGTGGTGCGGCTAGTGGTCGCGGTGCTCTGCGTCGTCGCCGCGCTGTATGCGCACCACTTCACCCAGCTCGCGCTCGGCGAGCCTGGCGGCGGCCTGGGCACCGCTATCGTGCCTGCGGCGCTCGACGCACCATTCGTGACATGATCGAACTCCGCTGTCCGCTCGTACTGCCATGGTGAACCCGCCGCGCCCCCTCTCGCCGTTCGCTGCGCCTGCCGTGCGTGCTCGCGGGCAGGCGCCGTCCGCTATGCCCAGCATTCCGCCGCGCGTCGCCTCGATTCCGGTCGCCTCGCGGCCAGCGCAGGGAGTCGGCCGCTACGCGCCGATTCGGCTGCTCTCGTCGGGCCCCGAGGGCACCGCGATCCTCGCGTCCGATCCGAGCAGCGGCGCGCTCGTCGAGCTGCGCCACATCAACGCGGCGCAGGCCAATCCCGTGCGGCTCGCCGAGCTCGAGTCGGTCGCGCGCGTCTACGCGATGCTCGCCCATCCGTCGTGGATGCCGCTGCTCGAGCTGGAGCGCACGGCGACCGAACACGCGGAAGTGCCGACTCCGGTGCTGGTGTTGGGCGGCTACGTCGAGCGCGATCTGCTCGCGCGGCTCACTGCGGGCCCGCTCCCGGCCGCCGACGCGCTGCACATCGTCGAGCGGCTCGCGCATGCGCTCGGCGCGGCGCATCGGCTTGGTCTCGTGCACGGCCGCGTGGGTCCGAGTCGTGTGCGGCTGCGTGATGACGGTACGCCGCTGCTCGACTTCGCGTGGGTCGATGTCGGTGGCGCGTTCACGGCGCATGACGCCGCGTGCCTGCCGCCGGAGAGCGTGCTCGAGACGCTCGATGCGAGCTCGGATGTGTTCGCGCTCGGCAAGCTCCTGGTGTTGCTGCTGACGGGCAGCGCAGATGGCGTCGCGCGGCTCGGCGACGCCGCGTGCGCGCTCGTGCAGGAGATGACGAGCGAGCGGCGTGAGGCGCGCCCGACCGCGGCCGAGGTCTGCCTCGCAGTGCGCGCGATGCGCCGTGATGCCCAGCAGACGTCGGTCTCGGGCGGCGGTGCAGTCGTCGTGACGCTCGACCAGCCCGCCGGCAGCGGCACGACGACGCCGAGCGCGCTGCGCAGCGGTGGCAACGTCGAGCCGGGCGTGACGCTCGGTCGTTTTCATCTCATCGCCAAGCTCGGCGAGGGCGGCATGGGCCAGGTGTTTCGCGCCGTCGATCTCGGCAGCGGCGCCGAGGCGGCGGTGAAGGTGCTGCACCCCTCCGCGAGCGCCGATCCGGTGCAGCTGCAGCGCTTCCGCAAAGAGGCGCGGATGCTCGCGCAGGTCGATAGCCCGTACGTCGCGCGCCTGCTCGAGCTCAACCGCGACGGCGACGTGCACTACCTCGCGCTCGAGCTCGTCGAGGGCGGCGACCTCGCGCAGGTGGCCGACGCGCAAGGCGGGCGTCTCGAAGAACGCGAGGCGCTGTCGATCATCGCCGACGTCTGCCGCGGCCTCGGCGAGGCGCACGTGCGCGGCATCGTGCACCGCGACATCAAGCCAGAGAACGTGATGATCGCGCGCAAGAGCAGCGGCGCGCCGGACGATGCGCCGCCTGTCGTGAAGCTCTGTGACTTCGGCATCGCGCGCGGACAAGAGACGCAAGGCAGCACGCTCGCGATGACCCAGGCGGGCTCGATCCTCGGCACGCCGATGTTCATGGCACCCGAGCAGTGCTTCGCTGCGCCGGTGACGCCTGCGACCGATGTGTACGCGCTCGGCGTGACGTTGTTCTTGCTGATCTCCGGCCGCGCGCCGTTCGAGAAGGACGAGGCGATCGCGCTGATGCTGGCGCACGTGAACTCGCCGCCGCCAGTGCTCGCGGAGGTCTGCGCCGAAGCGAGCGCGGCGACCTCCGCGTTGGTCGCACGCTGCCTCGCGAAGAACCCGAGCGACCGTTTCGTCGACGCGACGGCGCTGCTCGAGGGCATCGAGCGAGTGCTCGGCGGCGAGCCGACTGACGTCGCGTTGCACCCGGTGCGCCCGAGCGCGGCCGCGTTAAAGCGCATCGTGCAGCACGTCTTCGAGTGGGACTTGAAGGCGACGCCCGAGGCGCTGTGGCCGTTCGTCTCCAACACGGATCGCTTGAATCGCGCGGTCGGCGTACCGCCGGCGAGCTTTGATCGCGGCACGGAGAAGACCGTCGGCAGTAACCGCATCGCGGGCGTCGATCTGCGCTGGCAGGAGCATCCGTTCGAGTGGGTCGAGGGCCGTCGCTGGGGCGTGCTGCGCGTGTTCGACAAGGGCGTGATGGACTGGTTCACCATCACGCTCGAGCTGAGCCCAAAGCCCGAGGGCGGGACACGCCTGCGCTACACGATGACGTTCGAGCCGCGGCATTGGCTCGGCAAGCTCATCGTCGGCTTCGAGATGAAGATGAAGCAGCGGCCAGCGCTCGGCCGCGCGTTCGCACGCATAGACTGCATCGCCTCGAGCAGCGTGCCGCGCGCCGCGGGCGTCGATCCGTTCGAGGTGCCGCCGGCACTCTCGGCGACCAGCCGGCTCGCGCTCGACAGCGCGCTCGCGAAGCTGCGCAGCGAGGGAGTCGCGGCGCCGGTCGTCGACGCGATCACGGCGTTCTGTGAGAGCGCGTCGGCGCAGGAGATCACGCGACTGCGGCCGCTCGCCTTTGCGCGCGACAACGCGCTCGATCCCGACGCGGTCGTCGATGCGTGTCTGCGCGGCGCGCATCACGGGATGTTCACTCTGCTCTGGGAGGTGCTGTGTCCGCTCTGCCGGATCCCGTCCGGCTTTGCCGACTCGCTGAAGGCGCTCGCCGATCACGGGCACTGCGCGGCATGCTCGGCCGACTTCGCGCTCGACTTCACCCAATCGCTCGAGCTGGTGTTCCGCGTGGCCCCGGCCATCCGCGCGAGCGAGCTGCGCACCTATTGCATCGGCGGACCCGCGTTCTCTCCGCACGTCGTGGCGCAAGTGCGCCTCGCGCCAGGTGAGCGGCTCGCCCTCGAGCTCGCGCTCGATCGCGGCGCCTACCGAATTCGCAGTCCACAGCTCGCCGAAGTTACGCAGCTCGAGATCTCGCGCGCGGCGCCCGCTCACCGCGGCGAGGCGATCTTCACGCAGCGAGCGAAGAGCGCGACAAACCGCGTGCTGCTCGGCCCGGGGAGCCAGTTGCTGACGCTCGCCAACGAGCTCGATCGCGAGATCGTCGTGCGCGTCGAGCGCAGCGCCGGCCGCGAAGACGCGCTGACCGCCGCGCGCGCGTCGTGCCTCGCGAGCTTTCGGCGGCTCTTCCCCGGCGAGGTGCTGGCGAGCGGCCGCCTCGTCGCCGTGGGCCGCACGGCGTTTCTCGTCACCTCCCTCCACGCGCAGCGCGAGCTGCTCGCCAAGCTCGGCGATGCGAACGCCTTCGAGCGCGTGCTCGCGCAGTTCGACGTCGTCGCGGAGAGCGTCGAGGCCGAGGGCGGCGCGCTCGTGAAGCGCTTCGCGTCGGGCGCAACTCTGTCTGCGTTCGAGTCTGCGGCCGCCGCCTCGCGCGCCGCGGTGCAGCTCCGCGCAGCGCTGAGCAGCAAGCCCGAAACGCTCGACGTGCGCATCGCCGTGCACCAAGGCGCCGCCGTCGCCGCGACGTTCGATGGCCGTCTCGACTATTTCGGTCGCAGCGTGGAGACGGCGATCGAGCTCGTCGACAGCGCGCCTGCGGACAGCGTCCTGCTATCCGCGGCCATCGCCGAAGATGCCCATGCGATGAGCGACCTCACCACTGCGGGACACACCATCACGCTCCTCGAACTCGGCGTCAGCGGAGACTACGGCGTCGTCGTGACACCTGCGCTCGAGTGACGCGCGTGGTCATGCGCACACTCGTGCAACCACCGCGCACGAGCACAGCTGCGCTTGTCGCTCGTCGGCGTGCAGCGACGTAGTACTCCGGTCCATCGTTGCCTCGTACGTTTTGGACGGCTATAGCTCGCCTCGTGAACAACCCTTCCTGCAACGCCGCCTCGATTCCCTTCAGCCCATCTGCGCTCGCCTTGATTTGTGCGGGCCTATTCGCCTGCACCCCAAGCTCTCCCCCTGACCGAGTTACGCCAGTCGACGGCGCCCCGATGGCCGATGACTCGCCTAGCGGCACGTCGCTCGACGCGAGCTTTCTCAACGGCACATGGCTGTCTGGCTGCGACGCGATCGGCGCGAGCTCGGCCCGGTACTGCACGACGTTCAGCGGCGCGGACGGATTCGCGACTCGCACCATGTTCTATGCGGCAAGCGCGACCTGCTCCGGCACGTCCAACGTCGTTGACGGCTCCGGCACCTACGCGCTCGCCGGTGCGGCGACCATCCCCGCCGGCGCGACCAAAGTGAATCTCGTCCTCGGGGGATTCGGCCCACGCTTCTCGATCCTCGCGCGCGACGGCGCGAATCTGGAGTTCGGCAAAGAAGACGAAACCCACGACGGCTCGACCGACGCGCAGCGTTACGCACGCTTCATGGCCGATCCCCACACCAAGGGAACCTGCCCGTTCTGACGGAGCGAGCGCCGAGTGGGCCGCGCCGTCGCTCGATGAAGCGTGGTGCCAGCATCGAGCGCGAATGTCGCTCGCGCCCGATGCTGACCGTCAGCTCAAGGGCAACCGAGCACCACGCTTTGCGCCGAGAGATCTCGATTGTAGATGGCGCGTGCCGGCAAGAGCGTGGGCCGCCCGCCGCTCGTGCCGACGGGCGTGACGACTCCCACCGACTCGAGGCCCGCGTATGCGTTCACGACGCGCCCAACGCCCTGCGGCGTGAGCGTCGCGAGGTCGAAGCGCGAGGATTCGGCGGAGACGGCGGCGTAGACGACCGTGACGGAGCCCGCCGCGGTGTCGAGCGCGATCGGTGTGGAGTAGGTGTAGGTAGCGAAGGTGGCCCCGGTTATGATCACGGCTGCAGTGGCACGGTCTGCCGTCATGGCGCGGCTCGCGCCGCTGCCCGCAAGTCGGTAGGTGTTGAGACGCGCCGTGGTGTCGTCGGCCCAGGCCATGACAAAGATGCTGGTCGACGCGTCATAAGCGAGCGCCGGGAACCTGTCGTTGGTCGCGTTGATGGTGCGGAACGCTCCGCCATCCAGCGTCGTTCCGCTCGCGGAGATACCCTGCAAGAAGACCTCGCGGTCGGTCTCGGTCGAGAGGTCCTCCGAGTAGGCCACGGCCCAACCGCTCGCCGCGCCCGGCGCGAGATCGAAGGTGCGGAAGGCGAGATCAGTGCCGCTCACGAGCAGCGTATGGGCGGTGTCTGCGACGAGCGCGGTGCTGGTGCGAACGGCATAGATGCTCTGCCCGAACACATACGCAAAGAGCAGCTTCGTGCCGCTGGCTGCGACTTCGACCGCCGTGATGACTCCGGGCGGCGGATCGACGATGAGCGTGTCGCCTGCGGGGAACGCCAGCGAGCTGAGCGGGGCGCTCTTTGCGTAAATCTCGCCAGTGTCGGTCCATGCGACGATGACGTTCGAGCCGCTGAGAATCATCGACGCGGGGATGCTCGAAGCCGCGCTCGTCACCAGCACATCGGCGCCGAGCGGCGTCATGGTCGCGTCGAGCTGGCGGACATAGACGCTCGAGCCGAGCTGAACCAGCGCGGCGTAGATCGTGCCGTTTCCGACGATCTGCACGCGCCTCGCGTCGAGCCTCGTGAGCTCTGTCGTGGTGCCCCACGACAGCGCCGTGCCTTCGTCGATGAAACCGTCGCAGTCGTCGTCGAAGCGATTGCAGATCTCGACCGGCAAGGCGCACGCGGCCGCGGCCGGAATCCCACACGCAGCGGTGCATGTGCCGGAGCCAGTGGAGCCACAGATCGTCATGCACGCGACGCTCGAAGCGGCGATGCAAGTGAATCCCTCGTCGCGCATGGTGTCGCAGTCGTCGTCGACCGCGTTGCAGGTCTCGGTCGCGCCGGGGTTGACGCTCATGATCGCGTCGTTGCAGTCCATGGCGCGCGTCGCGTACCCAGTCGGGAGCGCGCACGCCGAGAGCGTCATCCCAGCGGCACCGTAGGTATCGCCGTCCATGTCGCGATAGTAGACAGTGGTGACGCCTTCGTCGGTCATGGAGTCACAGTCATCGTCGATCGCGTTGCAGGACTCCGTGGCGTCAGGATTTACCGACGCCGCTGTGTCGTTGCAGTCGCCGCCGACGAGCACGTTGCCGCTCGGCAGCGCACAGCCCGAACCCATGGCGGCGCTGTTGCCAAACGAATCGCCATCGAGGTCGGGGAAGTACGTGAGCGAGGTGAACCCTTCGTCCACCATGCCGTCACAATCGTCGTCGACGCCGTTACACGTCTCCGCGCGGATGACGCACAAGTCGACGCCGAGGTCCGTCCCGCTGTCCCGCGGCCCGCCATCGATGACCTCACCGCCGTCGGTGATGTCACCGCCGTCGAACGGCACACTGGAATCGCGACCGAGATCGGTGTCCCCACCGTCGACCTGCGCGTCGCCTAACTCACCTGCGTCTTCGGCGACGCAGCGCTCGCCAAGGGCCATGGATCCAGTTGGACACGCGTCATCGCCTCCGCACGCAGTGAGGGCGATGAGGAGCGAGCATGAAATGGTGGTCGAGGCGAAACGGATGCGCATGAGAGATCCCCTTTGGTTTTACGAAGCGAGGCGGTCTAGACACCGCCGGTTCGAGACAGGTGTTCGTTGCGGGCCCCGTCTCGGCCCGCGGCGCCAACTGTTGCGCGAGTAAGTCAGATTTCTTTTCGTCTCGTCCCCACCGCCCGCTCAAGCGTCGAGCACGCCGAGCACCGTGCGCTTCACCGCCTCGTAGTCCGCCGGTAGCGTGACTGGGCGATTCGGGTGCGCGCTCGGCGCGCCGGCGATGGCGTCCTCGTGATAGCGCACCTTGAAGTCGGTGAACTTGAGGCCGCTCGCCGTCGAGATCACGACGACACGCTGGCCCTTCTTCACCTCGCCGCGCTTGGCGAGCTTCTCGAGCGCGGCGAGCGCGACGCCAGTGTGCGGACACGTATATGCGCCCGTACGATCGGCGGCGGCCGCGGCCTCGGCGAGCTCGCGCTCGCTCGCTTGCTCGACGACGCCGTCGTAGGCCTGCATCACGCGGATGGCGCGGCGCACGGACACGGGATTGCCGATGCGGATCGCGCTCGCCTCGGTCGGCTCGGCGACGATCGACTCGAACTTGTCAAAGCCATGTTTGTACGCGCGATAGAGCGGATTGGCGGCTTCCGCCTGCGCGACGCAGATGCGCGGACGCTTCTGGATCAGGCCGAGCTTGAGCATCAGATCAAAGCCCGCGCCGAGCGCTGCGACGTTGCCGAGATTGCCGCCGGGGATGAACACCCAATCGGGGACCTGCCAGTCGAACTGCTGCACGATCTCGACGCTGATCGTCTTCTGTCCCTCGAGGCGCAGCGAGTTCATCGAGTTGGCGAGGTAGACGCCCGGCTCTTCGGCGAGCTGCTGCACGATCTTCATGCAGCCGTCGAAGTCGGTCTCGAGCTCGCACACGATCGCGCCGCTCGCGAGCGGCTGGACGAGCTGCGCAGTCGTGACCTTGCCGCGCGGCAGCAGCACGACGCTGCGGATGCCGGCGGCCGCGCAATACGCCGCGAGCGCGGCGCTGGTGTCGCCGGTCGAGGCGCACGCGATCGCGCGGATCGGCTTTCCGTCGGCGATCATCTGCTTCACGACGCTGACCAGCACGGTCATGCCGAGATCTTTGAACGAGCCGGTGTGCGAGTTGCCGCAGAGCTTCAGCCAAACATCGTCGAGGCCAATCGAGCGCGCGTAGCGCTCCATCCAAAACAGGTTGGTGCCGCCCTCGTCCATCGAGACGACGCACTCGTCGCGGACATGCGGCGCGACCCACTCCTTCTTGCCCCAGACGCCCGAGCCGTACGGCCACTGCGTGCGCTTGTAGCGCTCGTCGAAGAGGCGCATCCAGCCAGCGGCGCTGCGCCCTTCGAGCGCGCTGATGTCGTGGCGCACCTCGAGCAGCTCGCCGCACTGCGGACACTTGTAGATCACTTCGTCGAGCGGATAGCTGCCGGAGCAGCCCGCGACACACTGGAATCGTGCGGAGTAGGCCATTTGCGCGCGGAGGATAGCAGGCCGGCGACGCGATCGATCGCGCGCGCATGCTAGAGAGCGCGCGTGTCCCGCCTGCAACGCTCGCTCTCCGCGGCTGTCCCGAACATGGCGCTCGTGCTGGTGAGCGTGATGCTCGCTCTGACGCTCGGTGTGCATGCCCAGGACGCCGGCGTCGCTGGGCCGACCGCGCCTGTCGTCGAGTGCAACGAGCAGCAGCCGCAAGAGTTCCTCGTGCGCTCGAGCTTCGCCGGCCGTGGTCGCTTCACGCCGGAGCAGGTGCGTCAGCGCCGCGAGACACATGAGCGCGCGATCCGCTATCGCACCGAGCAATACGGTCGATTCGCGCCGTTCGGTCGCGCCGAGTGGAACGCGCGCGCGCCGAGCACCTTCGCGAAGAACGTACGCTTCTTCGGCCTCCGCGTGCGCCTGAACGAGAAGATCATCCCCGCGTTGAGCTGCGCCGAGCGCGAGATCCTGCGCAGCTGCGGCGCGTTTCCGTACACGCCACAGCGACTCTCCGGCCTACGCGATCGCAACACCTACCGCGGCGGCGAGGTGTCGAACCACGTGTTTGGCATCGCGCTCGACATCGATCCGCTACGCAACACCTGCTGCGGCTGCGTCCCGCCGTGGAACGACGCGCCCGCGTGTCACCGCGAGGGCGCCACCGTGTTCGAACGTATGGAGATGCCCGAGTGCTGGGTACACGCGTTCGAGAAGTACGGCTGGTATTGGCTCGGCCACGACCAGCTGATGGACACGATGCACTTCGAGTTCCTCGGCGACCCGGCGCGCATCGTGCGGTGAGGCGCTACGGCGCGCATCGTGCGCTACCAGACCAGCGAGTAATCCATGCTGTGACCGATGCGCGCGGAGAAATTGCGCACTGAGCGCGCGGCCATCTTCTCGCTGAGCGACACCGGGATGAGCGTGGTCAGCAGCCCGCCGAGGCTGGCCTTCTCGCCTTGGAGCGAGCGGCGCCCGTGGGCTGGCGTGTACTTCAGCTTCGCCGCGCGACGACCCGCTTGATCGAGCAGCTCGTAGAGATCGCGGAACAGAATGAACGCGGTGTCGTTGGCGTAGAGAGGCCAGTTGGCGATTGGCAGAAAATCAATCAGATGGATCAGCTGAAAATTCAGCTGAATGAAGAGGTCGTCGACGCTGAGCGTGATGGGCGCGTTGTCGATGACGCGGTGGAAGCGGATCGACTTCAGCTGCCCGAGGCGCGACATGTTGTTGCGCAGCTCCGCGCGGAGCGGCAGGTCGTAGAGCAGCCGCAAGATCGACGGGAACGCCTCGACGTGTTTCCAGTCGAACTCGCCCATCAGCGCGCGCAGCGCCGGGATCTTCTCGGCCGGCATGGCGAAGGTGTTGGTGCCGGTGCCGAGGATCGAGTGCAGCAACATCACCAGCGGCGAGTGCTCCGGGTAGTGCAGCGCGCTGTACTCGAAGCAGAAATACAGATGATCGAGGAACGAGCCGTCGGCGTGCTCGACGTCGAAGTCGCACTCTTCGACCATGAAGCGCAGCAGCGCCGGATCGATCGCGGGTAGGGCGGACTTCGCGTTGGCCGAGAGATAGGCACTCTCGATCTCGTGCGCCGCGCGCTCGCTCCAGTGCGGCTCCTTGGCGATGCGCGTGCGCATCACGAAGCGGGGAATGCGCCCCTCGAGCGTGGTGAAGATCGTGCGATCGAGATCGAAGTTCGGGATCGGCGTGACCATCACCTCGCCGCGGTGATCGACCGCCGCGCCGAGGGCGATGGCCGCCTTGCGCTGAAGACTCGGATCAGGGCGCTCGCCGGGACTCTGCTTCATCGGG
>Ga0163144_10017069_pt1 | contig 14812 bp, 9 predicted proteins | sample OliLak19BULKMAT1_FD_123175 | JGI IMG/M metagenome (GOLD analysis project Ga0163144, IMG submission 123175) | Freshwater microbial mat bacterial communities from Lake Vanda, McMurdo Dry Valleys, Antarctica - Oligotrophic Lake LV.19.BULKMAT1 | ecosystem: Environmental > Aquatic > Freshwater > Lake... | reverse complement strand
TCTACTAGCCAAAATCCACCATTTATTAAATATTTTGGTGCTTGTTCTACTAGGTGAGCAATCGATTGAAGCCCGTCTTTACCACCATCTAAAGCGAGGTGTGGTTCATGGAGAGTTATCTCTGGCTGAAGTTCTAGCACTTGAGCCGTAGGGATATAAGGAGGATTGGATATTATGCCGCTAATTTTAGCTTCGAGATCAGCTAATGGCTCAAACCAACTGCCTTGATGCCAATGTATGTACTGATCTAGATTTAGATTTTTGGCATTTTTTTGGGCAATTTCTAGCGCTTCTATACTTAGATCTACGGCGTGAATTTCAATTTGATGAAAACATTTAGCAAGGCTTTGGGCTAATCCAAGCGCGATCGCGCCACTGCCTGTACCTAGATCTAGCCAAATCTCTGGCTCTCTAAGCTTTAAGTCCTGTCTTGCCTTCAACACAATCTCAATGATCAACTCTGTCTCAGGGCGTGGGATCAAGACGGCGGGCGAGACTATTAATTCTAAATCGCGCCAACTGGTCTTACCCAAAAGATATTGCACAGGAACGCGATCGCTTAGTCGAGTTTGCCAAAGGGCTTGCAGTTGCTGAAGTTGCTGGGGTTCGGGCTGGATTTTTCCAAGTCTTAGGTTTAGTTTGTTTTCATTCAAAAATCCTAAAATTAGCCAATCCAATTCAAACAATGTCACATCAGCGTGGAGCGCCTGTTTCTGCGCTAGGCTGTACCAATCTTCAAATCCCATGACATAGTTGCCCTATTGCCAACAGTTAGTAGACAAGCTGAATCTGTCCTAAAGAATTCTGCTCTAAAGAATATAGAGCATCAAAAAAAGTACCACCCAAATCACATCCACAAAGTGCCAATAAATAGATGCAGCTTCTATCCCATAATGTTTGCCTTCTAAAAATGCACCTGGTTTGAGCGATCGCAGTCCCACTGAGGCGATAATCATCAGCCCTACAAATACATGAAAGCCATGAAACCCAGTCAAGACATAGAAAGTGCTGGCAAACAGGTTAGTAGTCAAGCCAAACTCTAGATGCTGATACTCATAGATCTGTCCTGCCAAGAATACTGCGCCCATGATAAAGGTTGCCGCAAACCACCAACGCACCGCTTTGATATTATCTTTTTTAATTGCAATATCTGCTTGATGAATTACAAAGCTACTGGAAACTAGGATCACCGTATTTACGGCAGGCAATAACACTTCCAGCTTTGGTGTGCCTTCAGGCGGCCAACTAGTAGCAACTGAGCGAAAAGTCAGGTATGCCACAAACAAGCCAACAAAAAGCATTCCTTCGGAAAAAAGGAAAACTAAAAGTCCAAAGCGGCGCAAGTCTGGATGTTCTGCATGGGCTGGGTGGGACTGGGCTGGACTGTGAGTGTTTGAGTGCGCGATCGCTGGATTAAGCTCTTCTGTAACTGAGTCTGCGATCAAGTCAGTCGTAATAGCTGGAGAAGTTTGCATAGTTAAAATATAAAAAAAATTATTTTGGTACTTAGTGTTTGTATCTAGGTATTTGTATTTCTAGCTAGCGTTTGCCAAAATCACATGGCCCTGTTGATCATAGGTGTGACCCATGCCGTAGTCGTAGGGATCGGTCAGTAATTCTGGTTCGTTTTCCCAATTTTCCACAATCGGCGGTGAGGCTGTAGTCCATTCAAGCGTAAGTGCGTGCCAAGGATTAGCGATCGCTTTCTCACCCTTAAACCAACACCAGACAGCATTAAATAGAAATGGGAAGGTAGAAATCGCTAGGATAAATGCGCCAAATGAGCAAATTTGATTGATCGTGGCAAATTGGGGATCGTACTGGGCTACACGGCGCGGCATTCCCTGCAAGCCTAAAATGTGCATCGGAAAAAAGCAAAGGTTGAAGCCCACGAAGGTCAGCACGAAATGCACCTTGCCCCAGAACTCGTTCAGCATTCTGCCTACGATCTTCGGATACCAATGATAGAAGCCAGCATAGATGCCAAATACGCTACCGCCGAACAGCACATAGTGAAAGTGGGCTACCACATAGTAAGTGTCATGCACATGAATATCGATTGGCACAGAGGCAAGGGTGACACCGCTCAAGCCGCCGACCACAAACATCGAGACAAAGCCCAAAGCAAACAGCATGGCGCTATTTAAGCGTAACTTACCGCCCCAAATTGTCGCTACCCAGCTAAATACCTTGATCCCAGTTGGAACCGCAATTAATAAGGTGGCAATCATAAAAAATACGCGCAGCCAATCGGGAGTGCCACTAGTAAACATATGATGCGCCCAGACCACCAAGCCCAAAACGCAAATGAACATACTAGAGTAAGCGATCGCTTTGTAGCCAAAAATCGGTTTACGCGAATGTACGGGTAGAATCTCCGAGATCATGCCAAACACGGGCAAAATCATCACATAAACGGCGGGATGAGAATAGAACCAGAATAGATGCTGATATACCACTGGGTTACCGCCGCCAGTAGGATTAAAAAATGATGTACCAGCCAGCAGGTCAAAAGCGAGGAGGGTCATTGCGCCTGCTAAAACTGGGGTAGCTACAATCACTAGGCAGGAAGTCGCCAACATTGACCAGCAAAATAATGGCATTTGGAATAAACCCATGCCAGGCATCCGCATCGCCCAGATCGTTACCACAAAATTTACGGCTGCTAAAATCGAGGATGTGCCCAAGACAATGATGCTGAAGATCCAGAGAGCCTGTCCCACCTTAAACTCGGTGATCAAGCTGAGCGGAGGATAGGCAGTCCAGCCCGACTCGGATGAGCCAACAAAGAAGCTGCCCATCAGCATTAGCGCGCCTGGAATAATTAGCCAAAAAGCGATCGCATTTAATTTTGGAAACGCCATATCGCGCGCGCCGATCATTAACGGTATAAGATAATTACCAAAGCCGCCCGTAACCGCAGGCACAATCCACAAGAAAATCATGATCGTGCCGTGCATGGTGAACATCTGATTATAGACCCCAGGTGGCAGCAAGTCTTGATCGGGAGTGGCTAGTTCTCCCCGCACAATTGAGGCAAGTACTCCACCGACTAAGTAAAAGAAAAAAGTAGTAACTAAGTATTGAATGCCAATTACTTTATGGTCTACACAAAAGGTAAAGTAGTCCCGCCAGTGGCGTTCTGGATGCTCACTAGGATTTTGATTGGAAGCAGCACTTATGGGTTGAATCTGAGTCTGAGTCATAATTTTAGCTGGGTTTTAGCTGGGATTCTAATGGGTGTGCGCGAGATGGGTAGCGATTATTGGCGCTTGTCTAAGGGCTTGGGTTTGAATTGCCTGAAGGTCTAGTTGAGCGATCGCTTTGTGATCTTCAACGCTGGCAGTCTCTTGATTTTCTTCGATCCAAGCGGCATAGGTTTCAGGGCTATCAATAAACATCTGGGCGCGCATCCCACCATGTTGAGAGCCACAAAGTTCGGCACAGACAATCGGATATTCACCAATTTTGTTTGGCGTAAATTCCATTTCGGTACTCTCGCCTGGCACGGCATCTTGTTTCATCCGCAATTGAGGCACCCAAAAAGAATGGATTACATCATTAGCGGAAATTTTTAGTCTTACTTTGCGCCCCACAGGTAGGTGTAATTCGGCTGAGACCACCTCAGTGCCAGGGTAGGTAAAAATCCAGGCATACTGCATTCCAGCTACCTCTACCACTGTTTCATCAGGATCTGCTGGGGCAGGAGTATTACCCTCTTGAAGAGTTGCGGCATTAGCCTCTTGCATTAGCTGAGGCATCAGTTTATGGTGCATATGCCCCGCCATTGCCATCATGCCGCTATCACCTTCTTGGTAGTGCATCACGTTGTATACATCAAAGCTGGTGATCCCAATCCATAACACAATCATGGTAGGAACCGCCGTCCAGGCAAGTTCTAGCACCGCATTGTCAGCAATATGTGGCCCATCTGTTTCGTCGCCTTTACGTTGACGAAACTTAAATATTGAGTAAATAATCAAGCCTTGAATTAACAAAAATAGCCCTGTAGCGATCGCGATCAGTTGATTAAACAAGCGATCATAAAGTTCAGCTTCACCCGAAGCGGTTGCAGGCAAGAGTCCATTGTGGGAGCCGTACCAAAGGCTAATTGCCACAATTACAACGGCAATACTAGTAATCGCAAGAATTTTTTGTGATTTGTTCATGAACTTTCTGGTGGGTGGCTAATGGTGGCTGGTGAATCTAGGCTAAATTTTGGAGCGTTGCAGGGAAGCACAAAAAGAGCAGCGTAAAAATCACTAATAAGGGCTGATAAGTTGTTGCCCCACTTGCTATAGCCTAACTCAGGAATTTGAGTTTGAGTTTAATGTTGGTTTTAATTAAGGATTTGAATTACTTTAATTGGGCTAGAGATCAGGCAAAAATTAGGCTCTTAATTTAGGGTTTCTTCGCTAATTTCTGAACGCCTGTGGAATAAATGTAATCTTTTCCCTGAAAACTATAGGCCTTTGGTTCAGATTGCCAGATTTGGGGTAGAAGCTCGGCAGGTAGCCATTCTTCAGGGTTGATCGAAGCTAATTGGGGTAGATGATTGCAAGCGATCGCTAAAAAGCCAGATTTTAGAACCTCAGCATAGAGCAGGGCTACGGTAGTTTGAGCTTGGCTAGGGCTTGGCATCGCCCCAAAAATAGTAGGGATTTGACTGCCCTTGTAGTTAGTAAAACTATGGTGTTGGTGTTGAACTACCTCTACTTTTACGAGAACTTCTTGAACCCGATTAGCGGGGATTGCCAAAAAAAGTTGCTGAGATTGGATCAGTAGTACCTTAGTCGCATTTGAGCTAGATGTGCCAAAAAGTCTAAACGGTTTGGGCATAGGGAATCTCCATATATTTTGCTACTTTCTCTAGCAGTTCGGCAGTGGAGAAACCCTTGGTGAGGTAGTCGTCTGCGCCGATCCGTCTAGTTTCTCGCGACCATTCTTCTGCCAATCGGGAGGAAATTACTACAATCGGCATATTTTTACCTACTTGGCGGCAGCGATCAATTAAGGTAAAGCCATCCATGCGCGGCATTTCAATATCGGTCAACAATAGAGCAGGTTGAGGATGGGTTTGCAGCCACTCCCAAGCGTCTAGCCCATCATTGCAGGTATGCACCACATAGCCCTTAGCTGTTAGTACACTTTCGATTCGGCGGCGCATCAGAGCAGCATCATCTGCAATCAGAATATCGCGGCTGCTAGTTTGTTGAACCGTAGCGATCGCTTGCATGCCCAAATTAAAGGCGGTTCTGCCTAGAATTGCTTCGATTAAGGCATTGGCATCGATTACGGGAACCAATGTGCCGTCAGCTAGGAGACTCACGCCAAACATCCCCAGGGGAGCGTCTAGGGGGGCAGGCATCGGATTTACTAGTAAGTCGCTCTGTCCATATAGAGAATCAGCAATTAGCCATACGCCGTCATTATTTTCCTGAAGCTTAGTGCGTACTGCTACCGAGTTGGGTGTAAGTGATACATTACTATCACCGCGCCAATACTCAATTAGTTTTAAGCCTGGTACCATCCCCGTTTCTTCCTCAATTTCTAAGCTATAGGCAGGGTTGTCTACGGTTTGCCACAGTAGATCGTCTAACACCATGGTGGTGAAAACCTCGGAGGCAGGAATAGCAAAAAGGCGATCGCCCGCCTGGAGCAACATACAGCGCACAAATAGATGAGGCACAGGTAGTTGAATCCTAAATTTGGTCCCGATCCCCACCTGGGTTTGCAGGCTCAACTGCCCATCCATCGCTGCCACCTGACTTGCTACTACATCCATACCTACACCGCGACCAGAAATATCACTGACCGCCTGGGCGGAGGTAAAGCCCGATTGACATAAAACTGCTAAAAGTTTGTCTTGGCTATCGGTTTCGGTCAAGGGTAAGCCTTTACTAGCGGCAATTTGGCTAATCTTTTCGGCATTTATGCCACCGCCATCATCTTTAATCTCTAGTACAAATACACTACCGCGCCTTGCAATCGAAATTTCGATTTTGCCAGCTTCGGTTTTGCCCCGTTGTAAGCGATCGCTGACTGGTTCGATACCATGATCATAGGAGTTGCGAATCAGGTGCAGCATCACTGGCTCAAGGTTACGCAATGTGCCTGCGTCTAGCTCGGTTTTTTCACCCACTACCTTTAGTTGAGCAGGCTTACCTACCCGCACGGTCAAGTCCCGCAAGATCCCCCTAGCGCGCAAGGCTAAACTCTCAAACGGAACTAGGCGGCTCTCTTCAATCGTTTGCTGTAAACCTCGTAAATTTTGATCGAGTTTTTGTAGACTCTCATTAGTTTGGCGCGAGGACTCATTTACTTCTGCTCCCAACTCAATTAGCCGCAAGTTGATCTCCAACAGCCGATTGATTGCCATATAGCCCTGGCGATAGCCTTCTACCTGTATCCCATTTGGATCTGTATTTTTGGCAGAGTTTTGCAAGCCATCCAGAGTGGCAAAGTCATCTTGCATTTCCCGCAATTGGTTGATGTACTGTACGCTACTTTTTGCTAAGGCGACTAGGGGCAGGAGATTAGCATGAACCGCCTGGTAAAACCCTTGGGTGGCTCGGGTTGACATCATAGTCTGAACTAGTAATTGCGATGAGCGATCTAGGCGCTCTAAAGGTACGGCAATTTGCAGGTCAGCTTGAGATTCAATCAACTTTGCCGTCTTAGCTCTGGCTTTGGTGGCACTGGTTCGGATAACACTGGCGGGTGCAACTTGAGGCTTAGGAGCAGCAGCTAATCGTCCGCCCAGCTTGGCACATTGCTTCAGATGCTTGAGATACTCGGGTATTTTTGCTAGCCAAATATCGGTTTCGGGCTGATTAAAGATCTCTAGCCCCTGATCGAGCATCTTCTGCCAGCCTGCACCCATTTCAATCTCAGCGCCGATTTCTTGCAGTTGAGCGATCGTCATCTGGGCAATTTCCTTAACTTGCTCAGGTACAGTCTGTTGCGGTGGCAATTGTTCGGCAGCAATTTCAAGCTCTAGCACCACTAGGTCGAAACCCTGTTCGGCAAATTCCTTAAATAGTTGAGTCTTCTCATCGATCTCGGTCAAGTATTCAGCTTGAATAATCGTGCGCCATTGATAAATTTGCGCTACAGAAGATTGGGGGACTTGATTAAGGGGTAAAGTACCTAAAAGTAATTCCCCAGATTCCGACAGAATTTTGATTAAATTACCATCCGTGAGAGGTGGAGCATCATCAAGTTGGCGCAAGTCGGAAAGGATGTCTTCAAGGGCAGCAGATACCTGCAAAATTGGCTCAGATCCTACGGTGGCGGCTCCACCTTTAATTGTGTGAATCGAGCGATAGAGTTGCTGAATCGTATCTTTCCAGGGCAATTCTGCCAATTGCGGGATCAGGTTTAGATAGGTTTGTAGGTCTCTTTGGGTGTCGATCGCAAATAGTTGAGCTAACTCTCGATCTAAAGCTTGATCTTGATTTGAGTGTTGAACCTGCTGTGCTTGGCTTTGCTGGGTTTGGATTGGCTCTAAGCTCAGTTTGCCGCCTTTTTTGGCTGAAGCTTTAAGCGATCGCAACCAATCTGGTACCTCTTTTGTCCAATACTCAGTCTCTGGGTGGGCTAAAAAATCTTCTGACTTGGCTAGTAGTTGATCCCAGCCTGTACCAAGGTCTAAATCCTTACCAATTTGTTCAAGCTGATCGAGGGTTTGGGCAAGAGCCGCGATCGCTTCTTCGGGGACATTACGAGTAGGATCTCCAGGCGCAGCTTCTAGGTTCTCCACCGCTATATCCAAATCCAGTACCACCAGATCAAAACCCTGTTCAGCAAATTCTTGCCACAACATTGCCTGTTCATCCATGTCGCCCAAGTAAGCCACTTTCAGGCTGTCGTGCATTTTGACAATATGAATAGCGATCGGCTCGGCATCAGCTTCACTTTCTAGGGATAAACTACCCGACAATAGCTCCCCTGCTTCTAGTAAGCTCTCTTGCAATTTGCCATCTACTAGGGGCGGCGCTTGTTCTAGATAACGCAAATCCGAAAGTAAGTCCTCCAGAACCGTAGTTATTTTCAATACAGGCACATTACCAACTGTAGCGGCTCCACCTTTGATCGTATGAATGGCACGGTAAAGCTGTTGGATATCCGCTTTCCAACTAGATGGATGCAGTTGCTGTACAGTTTCCAGGTAAATCTGCAGATACTTTTGGGTATCCAGGTCAAATAACTGGCGCAGTTCACGCTGTAGCTCGATCTCACTTTCTAGGGTCGCCATATCCATCTCTAGTATTTTTTATTTACTCGCACTCAAAACTGGCGCGACAAGTCTAAGCTCGGTCTCAGTAATTTCGATCGCTTCGGTAGATACGGCATATTCTTCGGGTAGGCGGAAAAACTGCACGTCAAGCAGTAAGCGTCTGGCTAAGGCTCCCATCTCGGCGCTGCGCTCGCGCGTAATTTTTGCCTGTTGGGCTGATCGCTGGGCCACCTGCTCAATTTCCCTAATTGAGTTAGCACTGATGCCAATTGATTCGGCAATTTCTTGGCTAGAGTCAGTCACCGCTTGCCCCACCTGGGCTACCTGGGCAGTTACGCGCTTAATATTTACGAATGCTTGGCTAGATTGATCTACGCCTTCAGTAAATTGATTCACTAGGCGGTCTACGTCACTTACGTCTTGGTCGATCCCCGAAACTACTACCTCAATAAAACCCGTGCGCTGCTGCAATAACATCAAGCCTTGGCTGGTTTGGGTGGCGAGGTTACTTACCTGCCCAGCGATCGCTTCAAACTCTCTTGCCACACTAGCGAACTGGTCGGGATCTTTTTGTTCTACCGCCCGCGCTGCTACCATTGAAGCGTTCATTGAGAGAACCTGAGTCAGAGATACTAGGCGTTTTTGATCCTGCACGAACTGCTTCGCTAAGGCTACGAATTCATCTAGGCTCTTGATCCGCACTACCATTTGCCCCGTCCCTTTTTTCAATAGGTCAATCGAGGCAGTCAGGTTAGTAACTTCCTGTTGACCTTTTAAAACTGCTTGTTGGGAAGACTGTACCGCTTGGTCGGCTGTCAGCGCCTGTTCGGCTGCACCTTGGGCGAGTTTGTTTACACTTTCCATCCCCACACTGGCTCGGCTTACCAGTTGCACTTGCTGTTGGGCATTTTCGGCTACGGCGATCGCTACCCGTTCCAGGCTGTCTGCGCCATTGGTAACTTGCTGCGCAGTGCGTAATACGTTTGCCAAGACCAGAGACAATTGCTCTGCTAACTGATTTAAGGTATCGGCGATTAGACCTGTGGCCTGATCACTGACTTTGGCTTGGACGGTCAGATCCCCCGCTTCAAACTCAGATACTACGTCTAAAAGGTGAGCTACTTCCTCTTCTAGAAATTGGTTTTGACTTTCCACCGAGGTTTTAGCAGCCATAATTTCATTTTGGCGTTGGGCAATGTTTTCGGCCATCTGGTTAAACAAGCTGCCTAAAACTCCCACTTCATCTTGGGAAGTCACTTCTGCCCGTTCACTCAAGTCACCCGCCGCATATTCCTGTGCCACTTGTTCTAAGCTTTTAATTGGCAAAGTCACAGTTCGTCCCACTACCCGTGCAATGATCGTGCCTAAAACCACGGTGCCGATTCCCACAATTACTACAAAGATCGTGGCGTTGGTCAGAAGTTGATTTAAGCGATCGTGGGCAGTACCTCTGACTAAAACTGCAATTGGCTCAGCTTTACTATTGAGAATCGGTGCGGCGGCTAAGGTATATTGACGGTTGCCTACACTTATTTCTTTAGTAATTAAAGTATTCGGTGGCACTGGTGAATTATTAGCCTTACCTTTCTGTTCCCAGTCTTTGATACTATCTGCGGATGGCGGTACAGCAGCAGCCTTGATAAATTCAGCAAAATCTGAAGAGATTTCCTTAATTGGCGTGTCGGTGCCATCCACCAAGAAACTTCCGACTGCCAAGTTTCCATCTAGCAGGGCGATCGCCGTCAATCCACCTTTGAGAGATTCGTTAGTTCTGGTGGAGATATCTGTTTCTAAGTCAACCAAGTTAGCAAATATGATTGCGCCGGTCGTGGTTTCGTTACCAGCTTTTACAGGTCTGGCGGTGTAGCTAACCAAAACATTTTTTTTCTGCTCGCCATATTGCTCAATAATTATGGAAGCCAGAATAAAATTATCTTTTTCTAATTCTTTAACTGACAAAAGCTCGTTAGAAACTACGTCAGTATCTAGCTCCAAAGCCTTGGTAACTATACCCGCAGGATCATAATCTTCGCCATAGCGCAAGCCATAGTTACCTTCGAGATATTTTTTTCCCAGATTTACTAGCCCAACAAAATCCACGTTTCTCGGATCCTTGGGATCATTACCTGCTACAGTTTGCATCGCTGCTTTGGAATCTAAACTAGCTTTTTGCTTTTCAATCGTCTCAAAAATTAGTTCTTCATTTGCTCTACCACCAAGCCCTGGTCGGATTTGCTGATTCATTCTCAGATTGTAGTTAAATGCCAGGGTCGTAAGCTCGGCGATTGCTTGACTGCGTAATTGGTCGCGCAAACTCTGGGCAATAATAAATACAGTAGAAATCAGCCCTAGGGTCGAAACTAAAATTGTTAGGTTTAATGCCACACTCAATTTGATCTGAATCGGGCGATCGCGAAACAGTTGCCATAATCCTACTCTTTTCGGCTCCAGCTCGCCCACTTGTGGCAGGGGCTTCTGCTCAGATGATTCTGGTGAGATATTGTTAGGAGAATCAATCACTTCTTGCATAATTTTGCTTCCTAGCGGCTTAATAGTTGGGCGAATATATCAGAATTATTTAATCAGAATTATTTATGGATAGGCGCTGATTCAGAATCTAAGAAAATCGAATCGAAGTTAGTATCCACGGTAGTTAGTTCCATTGCTTCTTCTAAGCGCAAAAAAGCATCTAGGTCTAAATCCAAATCGTCCTCTAGATCTAGCTCTTGATTGTCCAATAGTTTTAAGTCTGAACTGAGTTCTAAATCTTCCTCATTATTTTCATCAAGTTCTGACATGGGCACAGATTCTGGGAATATATATGCCTGCTCATCCATAGGTAAATTCTCAGTAAACGCTGGGGTAGTCTCAGGAATAGAAGCCTCAGGTGGAAGTGATCCAGAGCTAAACATCTCGGTATAGCGATCGCTCGATTCTGCATCCTGGATTAAATCTGGCTCCTGGACAAAACCAGCTTTAGCTTCAAAAGTTTTAGGGTGATTAATTTTTGAATCAAGCATTTCTGAGTCCAGGATCATGGTTAGGTTTTCGCTTAAATCAGCGTTAACATCAGCCAATGGTGCGGTTAGGGTCGGATCAAAACCTAGATTTGTCCTAAATTCTGGCTTGATTTTTGAACTACTCTCCAAGCTGATCGCGGCAAGATCTTCTGAGCTTTCGGCTGAAGCAATAGATGTTAGGGCATCACTGGGCAGGAAATCCTTAGTCTCAGTGCTTAATTCTTGCTTAAAATCCATAACTTTAGATGAATTCTTAGGAGATAGATCCTTTGGCATTGCTTGAATTGCTGCCAGCTTGGCAGAATCAGGTAAACGGAAAAAGCTAATACCTTCTAGCAAATGCTGTGCCACAATTCCCATGCTCTCAGCTTGAGCCTTGGTGCTGCGAGTCAAGTCAGCAGTCTTATCCGCAATTTTGGCAATTTCACCCATGTACTTCGCGGTAGATGCCGCCGCCTTGGCAATTTCAATGCTGGACTGGGTAACTCTCTGCCCAATTTCTACCACCTGCTCGGTTTCTGTTTGCACACTGGTAAAAGCCTGTTGCGATCGCTTTACACCTGAAGTTAAGGTTTCCACTAGGTTATCTAGTTGCTGAATCTCCGCATCCACTGAGGATACTACCGACTGAATTTGAGATGTACGTTGTTGCAGTACACTTAAGCCCTCGTTGGTTTGGGTCGCCAAGGTATTTACCTGTCCAGCGATCGCTTCAAATTCTCTTGCCACGCCTACAAACTGACGCGGATCGCGCTGTTCTGCTGCCCGTGCCGCTACCAGGGTGGCATTGATCGCCAATACTTGAGTCAAGGAAGCTAGTTGCCCTTGATCCTGTACAAACTGCTCGGCTAGACCGACAAACTCACCCAGGGTTTTCATTCTTTGGACAATCTGCCCCGTTCCCCTTTGTAAAACTTCAATACTGCGAGTTAGGCGCAAAATTGCATCCTGTCCTTCTACTACTCTCTCTTGCACTTCTAGCAGCGATTGGTTAGAAGTTTTCACCAAGGCAGTAGAGGTTTGGGCAGAATTCGCCACCTGCTCAGTCAGTTCTTCACCCCTGGCTACGGATTGCGCCTGTTCTACTGTGTTTTGCGCTACCACTTTTGCCATCTGTTCTAGCTCCTTAGAGCCTGTCGCCACCTCTTGGGCGGTACTTAATACCTGGGCGATAATATTTGCCAGTTGCTCAGTCAAACGGTTGAGGGTGTCTGCTACCAGACCCGTAGCCCGATCGCTTACCGCAGCTTGAACAGTCAAATCCCCATCCTCAAGGGCTGACACTACATCCAGCAAGACACTCACCTCCCTTTGAATCGCGGTATCTTCAACTTCAGAGGCTTTGGCCTGACTCAATCGTTCCTGCTGCTGAACCGTTAGTGCTACTTCTTCTTTAATTTTTTGCTGTTGGGTTGCGATCTGCGAAATTAAGATATTGAAGGCAGTTGCCACTTCATCGATTTTGCCAGTGGTACTTACTTGATCTGCGGCTATGCCACTCTGTCTACCTGTTAGGCGATCGCTACCTGACTTGATCAAATTCAAAGTTGGGTCAAGCTTGTCTGTTAAACGCCAGATGATTACGCCACCGGTGCCACTAACCACTATAAACACTCCTAAACCCGTCAAAAGAGTATCTAGCCAAACCCGATACAGTGGCGCAGTAGCAATTACAATCCACTCGGAGTTGTTGGTAACGCGGCGATAGCTCCAGAGATCACCACCCACCGTACTGGTACTCACCTTGTCTCCTACCGCCAGCTTAAAACTTTCTGCCCCAGTATTTAAGTTTGGTAGGGTTTCCAATTTAGGCAAACTAGCCACATTTTCACGGTTCACCTTGCCAGGTTCAAGCGAATAGAGCAGCGCTTCACCTTTATCACTAGCGATCGCTAAAAAACCATCATCACCCAAAGCCGTGCGCGGAAAAATAATTTGATTGTCTGCCACTAGATCGGGGATCGCTTGATTACTGGTGGCAAATTTAGTAGAGGTCTGTGACCATTGCTCTGTCACCACCGCTTTTAACTCACTTTCCAATTGCCGCGATCGCGTCTGAGCAAAGAAATAGGCAAATAGGCAACTTCCCGTCACTGCTGCCAAAACTACACCAGTTAGAAGCTGATTCCGTAGCGATCGATCATTTTTAAGATTGTGTGTTGCAACTGTCATGGGAATTTTCCAGATATTGAATAAGGATTGAAGCCAGAAACCAAAACTAAATCACAGAATACCAACGATTAGGTTGCCAAGCATGGCTAGGAATTTGAGGTAATAGCTGCTCCAGGGGCAAGTAGCGGATAGAGTCTTGGAGTAAGTCAGCACATTGTTCGGGCGAAACCGTTCCCACCACTCGATCTACAATCAAGCCAGCCCCAGCTACATCCTCGGTCGCAGGATTAGTCTCATCCCCCTTTAGGCAAATCACACTCACAACTTCTGGGATCAGCGCATTAGCATCATTAAGCAATCGGGCTAGGGACAACAAAGGAGTCAAACGCCCTTGGTGATGAGCCAAGCCAATTAGGGCGGGCCCAAAAAAAGGTAGAGGCAAAATAAAAGCTCGCTCTACCAACATAATTTCTGCGACAAAGATATCCGCTAATACCAACACTCGATCTCCTAAACTAGCTAGGATGTAGCGCTTGATTGGGCTGATCTGATCATCCACTTGATCCAGATCCTGATAAAGATCGGTTGGATAATTCGATTTAATCTGAGTGCTTACTTGAGCAGTATTCATGCGATTTTGGCTAAAGATTCAACTAAAGATTCCCGCGTAATCGGCTTTGGCAAATAGTCATCTGCTCCGCGCTTAATGCCATATTCAATCTCTAACTTAGTCCGTTTAGTAGAACTGAGAATTACATATTGCTTGGCAGTAGCAGGATTGGTGCGAAGTTGACGTAAAAATTTATAGCCATCTTGATTAGGCATCACAATATCCAGAAACACGGCACTATAGCGATCGCTGGCAATCTTATCTAAAGCCCCTTCGGTAGATTCATAAATATCCACTTCATGACCCATTTCTCTGAGCATTGTGCTTAACAAATGCCTTTCAGTCGCGCCATCATCAATGATTAGAAATTTGCTTGACATATTTATCTTCTAATTCCTCTCTAGAGCTGCAAAATAAGGTAAAAACATTCTTTTTGATAATCTTTTTGACATTCTTTCTAATATTCTCTTTAACATTCTGTCGATATTCTATTAAGACCTGATTAAGAAATTATCAAAATTAGATTAAGGTTCCAAAAAGCTCTAGCCGTATATTACTGCCTTGCATTCACTTACTTTTGCAAGAATAATATACCAATTAAACAGCACTGATCGATCCATCAATTTATTCCCAAATATCCAACTTTAAATATCCAAGCCAATCAAATATCTATGCTTACAGTCTGTTGCGGAAATATAAAGTGAACACCCCTTACATACAAACAGAGAAAACATTGTAATTAGATAGTGAGATTAAATTAATCTAAGAACGTGCAAAAATTTTGAAATTTGCATTAACAAATTGATGCAAATTCCTACTAAGGCTTACGCT
>Ga0163144_10017067_pt1 | contig 14813 bp, 19 predicted proteins | sample OliLak19BULKMAT1_FD_123175 | JGI IMG/M metagenome (GOLD analysis project Ga0163144, IMG submission 123175) | Freshwater microbial mat bacterial communities from Lake Vanda, McMurdo Dry Valleys, Antarctica - Oligotrophic Lake LV.19.BULKMAT1 | ecosystem: Environmental > Aquatic > Freshwater >... | reverse complement strand
GCGGTAGGCAAGGTGACCACGCGCGTGCTCGGAGTCAGCCCGCCGTCGATCGACAGCGAGCCGAATGCAGCTAGGAGCGCGGCGAGGATCAGCGCCACTCGTACGCGAGGATCGCTCGCGCCTGAACGGGATTCTCGACGTATTGCATAGGGCTGTGCGAGCCCCACGAGCCAGGAGGCACGGGCCATTGCCAGCCCCAGTACCAGCCTGTTCCGTTCTCGCGGTATTGAGGAGTAAACCAGAGCCTGCCAATCGGCAGTCCTCGACGCTGGCCGATAATCGGAAACTGATTCGACACGCATAACGCGTACTGTGCGCCGACGTTCGAGAATGAAGTCACGTCGTCGATCAGCGCGCTTGCTCCCGGCTGCACACACGACGCGGACCATGTTCCTCCACCAGCCTGAACGCTGTATACGAGACCGGCATAGTCACCCGTCCAGATCCCTGTCGGGTGGTCGTAGGTCGTATGGGGGTGCGCTCCCGTCCAGTAGCTGACCGTCCCGCCTCCACCGTTCGCGTAGCACGGTGCGGGTGAGTTCGCGTGCACGCGGACCTCGCCTGTGTAGCGGTACTGAAGCGAGACCGTGTGAATAACGAGTTCGGAGCACGGATCCGGGGACACCGCGATCAGCGCCGGATACGTGAGATCGCTCGCCGTTTCGCTATTACACACCACCCATCCGGTGTCCACCACCGGGAGGGATTGCGCGCCCGCGCCCGCGCTGGTGAGCAGAAACAGAAGGAACGCGATGGCGACCGAGAGGAACCAAGTCAGGAACTTCGACATGAGAGTGCGCCTCCTGGCGCTGTGGGGGTTGGTGGCCTACGCTATGATGGTGCCATGTACCTCGATCGAGTCAAGAAGACCCTCTACGATGCCATCGGGGACCTCTTACAGCAGGAGTCCACCAGCAGGATGCGCTCGCGCACGCTGCGGCAGGAACTCACGATAGAGCTAGACCTTGGAGGCTCTCCAGGCTTGCCCGATAGGATCGTGCTTAGTCTGCCCTATTATTGGGCCGAGTACGCACACGACGGTCGCGGGGAGATCAACATGCCTCCGGGGAAGTACCTGATCTTCTTCCCAGACCACAAGGACGATCCTCGGACCGACGGCGGAACGAGCTACCCGAGGCGTCGGGGAGATCAGCGCGCTCTTTCAGACTATGAATACAAGGAGTTCAGCCACGAGAACAGGGTCAGAAAAGCGAACAGGCAACCACCGATCATGGTGGTCACCCGTCACGTTGGTCCCGCCGAGGGAGAGTTCTTCTTCAAGCTCGCGTGGGAATACCTTGTATCGTCAGGAGTGGTAGCCTCGCTAACCGCTGCTTCGTTAGAGCACTACCTAAAATCCTTGAGTCGGGGTCTCGATCGGGAGCGCGTGGCAGTTGATCTCTGAGGATGCCCCAACACGCGAGCCCTAGCGCGTCAACGATATGGCTCTCGTGCTTGCCAAGCGATCCTACCGGGATCTTGAAGTGGTCCAAGATCATCTGGGTGCAAGCCTCCTTCTTCTGCGTGCCCTTCCAGTCGGTGGGCTTGATGAGTGAGATGTTGTCGGTGTAGGTATTGAGAACTCCCGCAGCGACTCCCGCTGCTTGTGCAAGCATCACGATGTCGTTCGGAGGGACCTTGCTTCCGGGATAGACCATCTGCGATTCTATGATGCAGGTGATTTCCTCCGGGCGATGAGCCTTGAGGGTGGCGTGCAGCATGTCCCAGATAGACTTACCCATCCTGGCATTGGCTTCTTCTCCGTTGAACTTCGCAAGGACCTTAGCAACTGCGAAGTTGAATCGGTTTCCATTGATAGCGCAGATGCCGGTGTGGTGGAGGTCTGGATCGATGCCGATGTAGATCACGGCTTCTCTTCCTCCGCTTCCCGCAGCAATCGGATCATGTCCTCGTTCGCCGCATAGCCCATGATGTCTACAAGGTTGTCTCGGTGAGGACGATACCGGTGCCTGGAGATTTTCTGGAGGATGTTCAACATGCACACCTCCTCTGCGCTGATCTGGACGCCGAGGAACTGTGACCAGAGGCCCGCAGTGCGGGTGTGGTTGTCGATCGGGTGCCCGTAGCTGCGCCATCGGTCGCCGTGGACGACCCGCTTAGCCTCGTCGATGGCCGTCTCGGGCGTCGAAGCCCAACGAGTCGCATCGAGGCGACCAGTACGACACAGAGGTTCCGAGGAGTCGCGCGAGAGCAAGCTCTGATACTCTTGTTGTATAGAGTATCGGTGCCCCTCAAGACTTTGGAAGTCGGGACCTTCGATCAGCGCGCGGAGAAAGTCTCGTCGTTCGCCTACTGTTTGTTCTTCCGTCATCTTGGGTGATTCCTTTCGTTTGGTGGGAAAAAAAAAGGAGCGGACGCTTGGGACGCCCGCTCCGTTTCGTTGCTGCCTGTGGCGATCAGTCTTCGTCAGCGACGAGGGAGATGACCAAGCGGTTCGCCTGATTGATGCCGAACGCAAGGCGCGTTCCAGCCGGGAGGTTGCCTTCCGTCCGCTTGCGGAGCGTCGAGCTGACGGTCGCGCGGAAGTTCGCCATGTTCGAGCTAGCGGGGACCGCCAGATCGAATGACTGGTTGCGCTTGAGCGAGAGCACCCTCTGGACGAGCGGCAAGTACTTTGCGCTCATCCGGCGCTTGATGAACACGACGTCCTTCGTCGAAGTGATCTCACCGAACATGTCTTCGTTGAGGTCGAAGCCACGGGTCGTGCCCGGAGCTTGGACGTTTTTCTGGGCGGAGGGGAGCTTCGTGCGGGTCTTGGTAGCCATGTGGATGATTCCTTCTCGTTGTGGTCGCTTACGCGACCGTCTTGGGTTGCCACGGAACCAGCCGACCGGCTTGGTCGAAAACTGGCTTCGCTTGTTTGTGCCACCGACGCATGAGCTTCGCTTCCGTACTCACTCGAACGTCGGGGGTGATCTGGCGCATGTAGTAAGCCATCGCTTCCTGGACGGCGCAAGCTCTTTCGTGAGAAATTTCGTCGTCCGGGATTTCCAGCAGAATCTCGTCGTGGATCCACGCCAACGGACGGCATCCGTAGAGCGCCTCCGAGAGAGTGTCCGTTCCTTCGCGGTCGTAGCAGGCCATCACGACCTCGTAGTACGACATCTTACCGCCCTCGGCTGCTGGCGTCTGCATCCCCGCCCCGTTAGCTACGGCGCAGAAGGAGGCGTTTGACCGCACCATGCCAAGCGGAGAGACGTAGCAGTATTCTCCGGGGTGCTGCGGATCCTTGCAGGAGTCGGTTATCCACTTGAAGTAGCGTTCCATCTCGCGGTCGTAGGTGTTGAGCCAGACCTCTTTGAACGCCTTGGCCTGTTCGAGGGTGATCGAGATCCCGTAGGTTGCCTTGGCGAAAGAAACGAACGTCTCCGCTCCGAGACCTCCCGGATACCCGAGGCCCGTGGGCTTGGCGAACGTGCGATAGTTCGAGAAGAACTCTTGCGTTGCCGGATCGTCACTCGACTTGAGGCTTTGGAACGCCTCGTAGATGCTCTGGCGCGTCGGATCCTCTTCGTGCATCTCATCGATCGCTTGCCGGAACTCCTCGTCGAAGGCGAAAGCCATCTGCGCCCCGAGGAAGTTGTGAGGGTTGATACCTTGGTTTATCAGGTCTGCGAGCCGAGACTCGCAGAAGATGTCGAGGAGCTTCTGCGCCAGCGTCACGAGTTCGATGGATGAGTAATCGACAGAGAGGATGAGCATCCCTTCCCGAGCGACGTAGGCCGGTCGTACCCGAGGATCGATGTTCTGGATGTTGCACGACGGGTAGAGGCTCGACGCTGAGGAGGACGTGCGCCCGGTCTCCTTGAGCACGTCGAAGCGAGGGTGGACGACCGGAGCCTGCATTCGCGGGATCTCCGTCGTAACGAGCTTCTGCAACTCTTGGCGGTGCTGGTACTGCCCGAGGATGGGATCCAGGTGCGCGATGGTCTGGATGACTTCCGCGTTCGTGCAGATGCCCGGTACGCGCTCTCCGGTGGCCTTGTCAACGCGACCGTCGGTATAGGTGATGTCGATGCCGTTGGCTTGGCACACCGCCACCACGAGGTCTCCCAGCGGCTTCTGCTTGATCGAGGGCGGAGCGCCCTTCGTCATGCCTTGTCCGACCTTCTTCGAGCGCGGAGGCTCGCCAGGGTCGAGGATGCCCGCATCGACGAGGAGGTTGACCTTCTCGGGGGCGAGTTCGAGTTCGAGCATCGCCTGGATCTCGGCCACCTTCTCCTGGTCGATCTTGAATCCGTGGCAGGTGGTGAGGAACAGCGCGAAGTCTGCCGCTGCGTGGAAGGCGTGTGTGGTGAGTGACCCGCCTTCGACTTCGTTCTGATGGAGATAGACAAGGAGGGTGTATTCCGCATCGAGCATCGCGTACTCGCGCGCTTCGTCGGGATACTCCTCGACCGACTTCCCGTCGAGCATCGAGTAGTTCAAGCGCCAGGAATCGCCTGCCTTCTTGCTCTCGGAGATGTCGATATCGAGGTACTGCTTACAGAGTTCGTCGAGCCCGAAGTGCCGGGAGTACTGCGTACCGTCCGCTGCGGATCCCATCTTGAGATCGCCGAACAAGGATAGTGCGAGTTCTTTCTCGCGGACAATCGTGCAGTGGATTCGTTGCTGATCGTACGCCACGCGGATCGAGTGGAAGAGATCCGGGAAGTACGAGGCCAGCACGGCCATGTCGAAGGCGATGTTCTGTCCGACGATCGTGTGACCCTCTTCCTCGGAAAGAAGGTGCCGGAGGAGCGGTTCTAGGTTCGGATCGTTGTGTGCGTAGAGTTCCTTGGTGATCGCTTCGCCTTCGACGTACGCGAGGGAGACGCATACGAGCTTCGGAGCGACGGCATCAGGACCGATAAGATGGGTTTCAGTGTCGAGGGCGATGAGCATGGGGATTCCTTCCTTAGTAGATCGGGAAGCGCGGCCCGCTCTCTTGGGAGGAGCGAGCCGCGCGTAGGGACTCAGGAGGCGGCTTCGCCGGACTCAGCCGCGACGAGCTTTTCGAGCACGCCCGCGCCGAGCGCCATCTCGATCGCGGGAGCGTTCTCGTCGGACGAGACGCGCGCAAGTTGCGTTGCGCTCACCGCGCCCTTGTAGCTGACCACGGTGAAGGGCGTGCCCTTCTTCGTGGTGATCCCCTTCGCGGAGACTTCCGCGATCATCCCCGAGAGCGGGCTGACCGCATCGTTGCCTTCGGGCGCGACCTCCATGCAGGTCTCTTCGGTGACCTCGTCGGCGCTCTTGCCCGCGAGACCGGCGATCATCGCCTTCACGTTCGGGAGGAAGCTGTCTTTCTTCGCATCGATCAGGTGCGAGACCTCCTCGCCCGGACGCTTCATCGGCTCGATGCCGGGGAGGCACGCGAGCACCGTCATTTCGATCGCCACGAAGTGATCGCCCTTGCGATTCGAGATGGTCTTGATGTTGCGGATGAGAACGATGTAGTTCCCTTCCGCGATGTAGTTGGACTGGAAGGACGCCTTCACGTCCTCCACGCCAGCGAAGAGACTGCGGCCCGCACGCACAGCGGGAGCAGGGGTGGTGGTGCGCGCCGGAGGCGTCGATGCCTTCGGAGCGGCGGGAGCGGCGGGATTGCGAGCAGGGAAATTCAGAGCCATGAGATTCTCGTCTTTCGAGGGCTTGCGCCCTACTTGGTTCGCGGGCTTGCGCCCGACTCGTTGAAGTTACCGAACAGGTCGCTCAGCGCCCTCTGATGTTCGGTAGAGAGCATCTTATTGTTCATCCCTCGTTCGCGCAAGACGCTAGGAGGAAAAATCACGGGGAGCGGGTCGTAGCCTGCGTAGATGATTCGCTGGCGGTTCCCCGTGGTCTGCTGGATATACAGCGCGTCGATGAGACACGCTGCAAAGCACATTTGATCGAACAACGTCGTGTTGTTCGTGTGTGCGGTGATCTCGTCGGCGGTCTGCCCGAGGCGGTGTAGGCGAGCGAGCACTTGCTCGGCCTGCCTCGCGCTTCGAGGCCATTGGACGTAGTATTGATGTTGGAAGTGTTGAAGTTCCTTACCTTCCCCGTGTGCCTGGATGGAAGCACAAAACACTTTTTTCTCATTGCGTAGATCGACGAGAGCTTGGTTCGCTGCCTCACCAGCCGGAGCGTGAACGACACGATCCTTCCCGAGAGCCTTGCTGACTTCTTCAAAAACCCACGAGACGATCTCTTGGTTGTGCGCCCAGATGACCGCTCCCTTGTCCTTATCGAGGCCCTTGGCCCACGCGACCGCTGCCATGATCTTGTAATCGCACACCCTGACGACGTGAGAATCTCGATCAGGACGGCCCGCGAAGTCTGCCGCGTGCATGTCTTGCCACGCATCGTAGACATTCCTCCCGACGTTCTTATGACCGTGCTGCTTGAGATCGCTGCGGAGCAAGAGGGGAGTGTCGATGATAGAAGTCGAGTGGGTACTCATCCACTTGCGCGCTTCCTTGGCGAATAGTTGCGAGAGATCGTGATGGATCTGTGCGCGTCGGATGATGTCGTCAGCGGCTTCTAGGGAGATGCTCCTACGCTTCGCGTACTCTTCCGATGTAGGCCAGACGAGTTCGTTGTAGAAACCTGCACTGAGTTCGTACATCCAGCGGAAGGTGTGTAGAGCGTGCTCTATTGTGTCGCCGTTCGGCGTGATGAAGTTAGTTACTCCTTGGGTGAGTTCATCGAGCCGCTTCCAGGGGGCACCTTCTTTCTCGTGAGGAACAGGTGCGTTAGCAAGATACAGGCTACAGGCAACATCAGTATCGGCTGTAGCAACCACCCCAGGAGCTGAAACAAGCCTAAGTCGGAAGGCTGTGCGGAATCCGTGGATCTCATCCTGTATGACCACGCTCGGGAAGTTCTTGCGAGCCCACTCCACCACATCCCCGATCGGTCCTGCACTCCCTCCAGTGTATTCGGCTTTGGAATCGATGAACATGCCCCACTCTGCGGCCATTTGGCCCGAGACAGGCAACGGGGATCCTCGTCGTAGTGCCCATGATATTAGGTGGTGATACTCCTTGATGGATTTGTTCGTCATCGTTCCCGACAACGGAACAAACTCGGTGGATGGGTTTTTCAGCATGTAGGCGCTGATGCGCCTCGATCGCGCTGCCCGCCTGTTCGCCAGACGGTGAGCCTCATCAGCAATAATGAGGCCAGGATGAATACTCTCCAGAAGTTCTACGGAGTCTCTCGTGGAAAGGCACGAGTACGGCAGGACGTAGCATCCTGAGCGGTTGGAATGCGCCATGTCGAGGCGCTTACTCTTCGTGGTGTTGCCCATGAAGATAAAAGGAACCTCCACGGGAATCTTGCTACGAATGAAGGGCAGAGAACGAGCTACAAACTGGTAGTAAACAACGCTCGGGATCAGGAGAAGGATCCGGTGGATCCCCTTGACGTAGGCACGGCTGGCGATGCCTACATCGATTAGTGTCTTCCCGGCTCCTGCCCCGATGGGGCAGAAGACGCCATGCTCGATCGAGCCGGGAGGAATCTGGTCGTACGCGAGGAAGGCTTCCGCCTGAGAGACCTTGAGGCGGAAGCCTTCGTTGAATGCGGGACGCAGGATGTTGTCGCGGCAGTACGCCTCTAACTCTTCGGGGGCGAGTGGAGCGAACGTCGGCAGAGCGATGATGCGCTCGATCTCCCGACTGCCTCCTGACGATCCGTGCTTCTTCTTCTGTGCTTGCAGAAGATCGGCCAGGGTTTGCTTCACGGCGAAAAGAGAGGCTGCTTTCGGCGGGACGATGACCGTACGAGGCGCTCCCTCGAAGAGTGTACGGACTCCCGAGGATCGCTCCGCCGAGAGACGCAGCTCGCTCTTGAGGTTGGCGAGCGGCGTCCCTTGCCTAATCTTTTCGAGGATGTTCACGCCCCGCCGTTCCGCTGGAAGAAGCCCTCCGCAATGAACACGTCTTGCGCCAACGCCATCAGGTTTTCGACGAGGCCCTTGTTATCGTTCGAGACCGACGAGACCACGAGGGACTTCCCGATACAGCGTTGCGCCGCATCCGCCGCCATCGAGGCGAGCGCGTCACGACGCTTCCAAACGTCGAGATCGTAGATGCTCTTGAGCTTCGCACCCTTGACGATCTCCGTCGAGAGATCCAGAACGAGGTCTTCCAGCGAGAGCACGTTCCCGTCTCCCCGCAGACGGTGACAGCCCATGAACATGATGAACGGTTGCTTCGCTCGACCGCGAAGTTCGAGTTCCGCCTTGCTCGGGCGACCAGGACCTCGCTTCGGCGGCGCGACCGGAGCGGGCTCGGGTGCCTCGCGTTCCTCGACTTCGACTTCCTCTTCGCCGGTCACGTCGATCTCGCCCGAGGCATCCTCTCCCTCGTACCCGAGCGCGGCGAGGCGATCGAGGCTGGCGTCACGAGGCACCCACGAAACGAAACCCTCCTCATCGGTCGTGATTGCGAACATCGCGGAGGTGATCCCCTCCGTCTTGAGGCGCGTGCCGTCGCAGATGCGACACGGGTTGCCGTTCGTGTTGAATCCAAGGCCCCTACACGCAGTGCAAGCGCCGATCGCCCACGGCGGCGGGACGTAGCCCTCGGGCAGCGCGAAATCCTCATTGCTCGCCTGCGCGATCTCCTGGACCTTGGCAGAGACTTCGCGGACCTCCACGGCCTCCACGGCCTGTTGCTTCGTCGGCAGCGGCTTGGGCATCGTCACTCGCGCGGCAGGCGCGGGAGGGTTGATCCTCATGGGCGGCTTGATTGTGGGAGAGGGCTCCGTTGCGGGAGGCGTTCCGGGGAGCTTCTTCTTGAGCGAATCGAGTAGCGACATTTTCTTGGGTTCCTTCGGGTTGGTTTTCGGAGCGGGACCGTGGCGAGAGACCATCTTATCGATGCTCTCCCGCTTTGCACACAAGTTTCTAGCGAAACATCCGCCGTAGGCGTTGCAGGCTTCGCTGGGATCTTCCGGGCCGGGAACCTCGTGCCAGTTTCGCAACTCGCGCACTTGTTTCATGGCCGGGATGGTGTCAGTGATGACGGAATGCCAGAAGGCTAGGACTTCCTTCGGGGTGACGTACGCCTTCGTTACCCGGATGACCTTGTTGTCCTCATCCTTACAGAAGACGTTGTGGCGTAGTTCGATCTTTTCAGGCCAAACCTCTCCTCGCTCTTTCTTGAGCGCGAGGAACTCGAACGCATAGGTGAGCATCTGCGCGTTGGTGCGGAGCGCCTCAGCACTCTTCGCATAGCGCATATTCTTCGTCGTCTTGTGGTCTTGGATCCCATCAGCCGTGATGAGATCGACGGTGCTGTTGATAAACACACCACCAATGCCTCCCGTCGCGGGCTCGACCTCTCGGACGAAGTTGTGCTCGACGATCTGACCGGGCAGGCGCGCGACCACGCCCTCGTCCACGGCCTTCTGGAAAAGCTCCTTGATCTGAGCCTGCTCTCGGTTCGAACAAGAGAGACCCCACCCGACCGGATAGAGCGCGTCATCGAGCGGGCCGAGGCGATCAGACTTGAGGTATCTCTCGATGACAGCATGGAGCACCGTACCGAACGTGAGGTACCCCTTATCGGGCTCCTTGAGCGAGAGAGGACCTCCTTCGGTCAACCACCACAGGCGGTTGCAGCGATCGAACTTCTCCTTCCGCGTTGCGGAGAAAACGAGCGCGCCTTTGGGTAGGTTCTGCTTCGAGAACTTCGGGCCTGTGGAGATCATCGGGGGATTGTGAGCCGGGGGATCCCGGATTTGGTGGGAGCGGTCTTGATCGAAAGATCCTCAGCTTCGTATCCGAGGATGGTCTGGAGTTTCATGCACGGGAGACCACGCTCGATCGCTTCTTCCAAGATGAGTCTCCCATTGAGTTCGTGCCACACTGCCAGCGTACGATCCTTCCCCTTGCCGCGCAAGCCTTGTGTCGGATGTGTTCCAGGTTTTCGCATCGAAGCGATGACATTCTTGATGACGTGGTGGTTCGTCCTACGGTGCGGGAACTCTTGCTGCTCGTACTTCTCGACCATGTTCTCGTTGACAAAGATCCTCCCATCTGGTTCGACCACAGCGGACCCCGGTCGGACCCCGGATGTCTCGATGAGCCGGGAGAGGACCTCGAACACGGCGGGAGCTTGTCCGCTGCGGAGCGACATCGCCTTGATAAGCCGTTCATTGTTCACCCCATCCATAAGGAAGCGACTACCGCCGAGATCCTTGGGACGCTTTTCGTAGAGGTATCGGAAATGCTTTGCGACGATGTAATTCGTCGGCGCTCCTGCATCGCCTGAGATCCACCCGCGCGTCATCTGCAATCCGCCCTGGCGCAAGAGCCACTCCGAGGCGGCAGGAGATACGTCGATGTGGAAGAGGCGCTGCGCGATGGCCTCTCGGTCGTAGGGGGTGAGATCCCTGCCGCCAGCGAGCGCGCGGATCACGTCATCGTTGTTTGTCGTAAACACGATCCGTAGCGGGTTGTTCACGACTATGGGGACCTTGTATTTCTCGACGATGCGGATGGGATCTCCGCTGACGAACGAGCGAAACGAATCCGACGGAGGTACCGGCATTTGACTCGGGGACGGGAAGCCCTCATTCACCACGAGGAACGGTGACTTGTAGATGCCAGACTGAAAGCTCCCGAACTCTTTTGCGTCTGATTTCTCCAGAGTATCCACCGACTCGATTAGACCCTGCACAAAGAGCTTCTTGCCGCAGCCCGGAGGACCCTTGATCGAGATCGCGCAAATCGGACCCTCGTCCCATGCGAGAGCGAGGCCGATCCACTTGATGAGGTTCGGGTATTGATCTCCTCCGAACACCCTGAGCCAAGCATCAACCCCCTCGTTGAACTCGGGCTGTACATCAGGATTGCGCCTAAAGAGAGTTCTGATGAGCCTGTTCTTGTTCTGGATCGTTCCATCGAGGCCGTCGTCCATGACTATTCCTCGGATCTCAAACCCGCTCGCTACGTTGGCGTTGAGAATGCCCTGGATGCTTCGGTCTTCCTGGCCTCGATTCGAGAGCGAATGAGTCTGGAGAACTCTGTCCATGCCCAACTCACGGATCCGTGCGATGAGATGATAGCGATCAGTAGGAGTTGTTTCATAGCGACCGTTGCTCTTGAGGATGAAGTATTGCTGAGTAACCGCGAGGATGCCGTGGCGAGTAACATAATCTCGAACCGTGTGCTCTTGCGGTGAGTGAAGCTCGGGGGAGGCATCCCACTTTCGCATCCCTGCGATGACCTGCTTCCATGTGTCTTCCTCGATCTCGGCGGACTGTTGTTGCTTCTTCACTTCCCTCGGCCAGTAGCGGCAGATCGCTGACCAACAGACCGCGCGCCAGCCTGGGTGCCGGGGGCTGTCGTCCGGAGGAAGGACATTGATCGCGGGAAGGAAGAGTGCGTAGACGTGCTCGGGGGTGCAGCCGGGGAGGTTGATGAGCAGCGAACACGCCTCCCCGACTAGCTTCTGTATGTTCGTATCCCGCTGACCGGGGTGTGCGAGCACAGCATTTTCAAAGATGCACGGGAAACAGTTGCGACCCTTTAGGCGTACTTTGGCATCCTTGTAGAACTTGGATTGCTGGGGCCTGCCCTTACTGTCGAGGACCTCACAGAGATCTGGATAACTCAGGTCATCGGGCATCTTCTGATGCAACGGCATGGCGAATACGTCAACGAAATCCGTGTTGATAGCGCGCAGCGGTGTTGCTGGCTTGAGCGAGATCTTGACGCTGAGCACGTTACTGGGGTTTATGATAAGTTCGTCAAATGGACGTTTGCCGATGCGAGCGCCATCTCGAACCACTCGCGGTAGACGGAAGAGGCGCGTCCAATCCTTGCACTGATCTTCGCTGATCTCGACCCCCGCGACCTTGAAGGCGCGGATGAGGGCGAGGAGGTAGGGCTCGGCCTCGATGATCGGGAGAGGCTCCTCTAGGACATAGAGGAAGCGCATCCCGGCGCGCGTCGTGTAGTAGGCAGTGAAGGCAGCGAGCACGGGATCCTTGAGGAGCGCCGAGGAGACCTGCTCTTCTAGCGCGGCGAGAACCTTGACATCGAGCGGGACATGGCCGGGAGTGTCTATGTCAACGCCGAAGAACGTGGTGTAGACCGTAAATCCTTTCTCGAAGATATCAGCGACTAGGGCCTTCTTGATCCGAGGAGCTTCGCAGACGTTTCCTTCGGGATCTGAGACGACGTACATGACCGCGTGCGCGTCGTTATGGTGCTCCTGAATCAGAGCCTCCTCGAAGGGGATCAGCTTTGCCAGCAGGCATCCCGTATCTTCGAGCGATGTCGCTCCGGTAATGTAGGCACTAGGCAGGATCGATATCTGGGGGAGCATTATTTTTCCGCAGCGCGACTGAGGGTGACGAGAGCGTCGGACGTTTTTGTTGCGAACTGCATTAGCTCTGTATCATCCACCGTGATAGAGATCGAAGCGTGCGGGATGTGAATCGAGAGGAGGAACGTACCGGCTCGGTCAGTGCGGTTCAAGACAAAGGCGAGAACGTCAATCGATTTCGCTCCCGTTCCACTGAACTCTTTGAGCCTGGAGTTCTCATCTTCAAGTGCTTTGATGTAGGCTAGCAGGTCCTTTGTTTTGGTCACTCTACTCGCTCCTCGATGCGGAGACGCAGGAGGCCAGCTAGATTGCCTGCGTACTCCTTTGCATCTCCAAAGCTACCAAAGTAGTTCTCTCGTTCCGTGGACTCGAACCGCTCTCCGTCGAGGCTCATGAAGACGCAGTAGAGAGGATCTTCCCCTTCGAGAGTAGCGATGTGCTCTATCACTATGCAGCACTTCATTTGGCATCCGCATCATAGATGAGGCGACTGGTGAGTTCCCGAGCGCGCTTGTGTCGTGCTCGGATGATCTCTAACGCGACGGGAGAATACAGGTAGGCATGGGAGTTCACGGCGATCTCGGCATCTACGATGGTGTCGAATATCGCGTCGTACTCTCTAATCGAAGTCTTCGGAGGAGAGATGTGGTCTGAGGGCATTGATGAGTAGTTCCTGTATTCTCGGAGAGGGTTTGTGATGGAGGGTTTCTATGCCGTCGATATGATAGGTACTCACACCGATGATTTCTGCAAGGTCTGAGGGTCTCAGATCGGTCTTTCCTCGGGCGATGGCTAGCGGGTGTCGTCTGTCATATCGCTCGAAGTGACACACATGGCCGGAGGTCATCGGTTCTTCCTTCTCGCATCCTTCTGAGGTTTCCCCCTCTTTTTCTTCTGGGTCTTCGGGCAGGTCGGCTGCTGGCGAGAGCCGTGGAGGGGCATCGAGGCGGCAGCGAAGATCGCTGCTACTAGGCTGTGGTCGATCGAGCGTGGGGGAGATGTGGGTTGTTTCATATTATCTCGATCTCCTTGCATAGCGGGCCGATATCCTTCCACCCTCTCTGTGAGACGGTGACTCCTTGACTCGTAAGGAATCTCTCGACGCGGTTGGTGAACTGATCGAAAGTTTCGGTTCCTGGTCCCTGGATAATGATCTCTCGCGTCCCTTCCGCGAAGAGTTCGGCGTGGTACTCGTGAGGCCATCCGTATTGAACGAGACGGAGGAAGGGCTCATTACTCATCTGTCGTTGCCTTCGGCAAGGCTGCGTCGAGGCGCTCGATCAGATCGTCGATTGCGATGAGCAGAGGCTCGGGGGCGCAGTCCGACTGCCACAGGGCGCTGTGAGCCTCGCTGAGCGATGCGTTCGCCTCCGCGAGCAGTCCGCGCAGCGCGACGAGTTCCTCGCGGGCGGCTTGCACCGGGGACCCCGGCGGATCCCACGGAACGTCGTCGATCAAGTCGTCTAGTGCGCTCACGTCGCACCGCCTGTCTTGCGTGCAGCGACGGCCGCGTAGGCGTCGGCGCGAGCGTCGCGATCGGCATTAGCATTCATGTCGATAATGTTCACGTGTACCTGCCATGTTCTTCTGGAAGTAGCTTGTCCAGCTTCTTATAATCCTCTGCGTCAATAAGAACTGACCCATCCTTTTGCCCTATGCCGTTATCGAGCGCGTGCCACAGTGCGTGTACGATTTTCTTATTTTGTTTCCCTTCTTTATTTGCTGCGAGCAAATCGGCACGCAGCGCGTCTAGTTCCTCGCGGGCGGCGGCGAGCGCCGCTGAGTTGCCGATTACCGTGCGGCAAAGCTCGGCGTAGTGCATGAGAGCGTGAGCACATAGTATCAGCCTATCAGTATCGAGGTCATAGAATTGATCTGCACGCTCTCGATTCCTGTATGCGAGAGCGACGTTTGACCTATGGTCATCTTGCCCCCAGTCAGTCGGGCACAAATCGTTACCATTGAATATGAACGGCTCTGTCTTCGCTTTTGACGAAAGCCAGAGCCCCTTGTGGGCGATGTCGATGACGCTCACTTCGCACCTCCTGTCGGGCCGCGGTCGAGAATGGCGCGAACGTCGTGCTTTGCCGCGAAGGCGTTGTGCGCTTGATAGACCTGTGCGATCGAGTCGAGAACCTTCTGCAATCGACCGTTCTCGGCGCGACGGCCCGCCTCGCTGATCGCCAGGAACACGTGCTGTGCATCGGCCAGGACGGCGCGGAGCTGCGCGATCTGCTCTTCCGCCGCGAGCCGCTCGCGCAGCGCGTCCGACCGCCAAGCGGCCAATTCGTCCAGCCTCACGTCGCACCGCCTGCGCGCCACGAGGCGACGTGCTTGCGCGCGCGCGCGAGGTAGTCTCGCCAGCCGTTGCCCTGAGCGTCCTCACGCGCGATGTCGCGCGGCCAGCCTGTGATGCACCCGTCATAGCTGTGGTCTTGCGCTTCCTGCTGATGCGCGAAGCATGTGCGGCACAGCTTCGACGCT
>Ga0163144_10017066_pt1 | contig 14813 bp, 25 predicted proteins | sample OliLak19BULKMAT1_FD_123175 | JGI IMG/M metagenome (GOLD analysis project Ga0163144, IMG submission 123175) | Freshwater microbial mat bacterial communities from Lake Vanda, McMurdo Dry Valleys, Antarctica - Oligotrophic Lake LV.19.BULKMAT1 | ecosystem: Environmental > Aquatic > Freshwater >... | reverse complement strand
CTACTCCCCTGCCGCGAAACTGTTGAGGTTCACGGAGGCAACGCTATCAGCCACGTAACGCGCCGAACCTGTGCGGTTTCCGTTTGCGTCTCGCAACGTGCCGATGTCGCGCCCCTCATCTTGTCTGTCTGCCACGTCTCGCAGGATACGGGCAACCTCTGCGTCCCGATCCTCGAACGCGGCATTTTCGGTGTCAATTACAATAACAAATCTCATCTCATTCTCCTCTTGGGTCATTTAGCCAGCGTCTACGCTGCACTGGTTGTCCTCTTCTGCCAACTCGACCCGCGCCTCGAAACCTGCCCTCAATATCGTCGCCAACAAGTCTCCCACTCCATCCTCCTTTGACAATTCGCGCAGTTGCGCGAACTCTTCGCGGGTCAATCTCAGTTCCGCTCGTACAGTGCATCTGTCCAGTCCGTCGCAAGATTCCGTAAATCTCATAGTCGCATTCTCCTCTTGGTTAGTTGCACAGTTTTAGTGTACAGTATAATACTCCTACTGTCAACCGAAAACCGGAAAGGCTTGGGAAAATAAAAAACGCCGACCTGATGGGGGTCGGCGCGTTCTAACTCATTTTCCTCTCTGCCTCTTCTCGCGCCTTGCGCTTCACCCATGCCGCCCTCAAATTGGCACGGTGCGCGTCGCTCAGAGGCTTGCCCTTGTTGCGGCTGACGTTCACCGCGCTTGCTGCCCTCAACTGCCAACGCCGCTTAGGTGTCTGGGCAGCGTTTACTGCCACCATGCGGTTGTAACGCCGCACCAATCCCTCTGTCTCTTCGTCTCCGTGATAATCACTGTGGCGAATTGCGTCCCGCGCTATCCGCATTTCCTCGTCCGTCAAAACCATTGATTTCGTCTCCTCTCTGATAAAGAGGAGACGCTCCGACTATTGCAATAACCCTGCCTATACCCTCAGATATGCCTCTTCCCAACCGGAAACCTCATACCGCGCACGGTATGAGGTTTGCACGTCACTCAACCAGAGCAAATCCTCACCTTCCGCATATCCCTGACGTGACATATACTCGCGCATCTCACCAGACGCCCTGCCGAGCAACAAATAAAGCCACTGCGGGTACAAGCAGATAGCGTACTTGTCGGCATGGTAGAGTTCGGAGACAGGCTCACCTGAGACCGCGCACGCGCTCTTGCTGTGCCGATATGCAAATTGACTCCAAAGCAAGGAGCCTGTCAGTTTTTGCGTCAAACCCGCACCGGCAATAGGGTGCTGCTTGCCCTCTCTCCCGTCCATATTGGGGCATCCCCAATAGCCCCAATCGTGGACGACTACCGCCACCCAAAAGCCCCAACACTTCATTAGACTGCGGTAGTGCGGGTAGAGTTTCCCAAACGCCACTGCGACAAGCAGGGGGTGGAGTGCAAACTGATGCACTCCGTAGAGCAGTGACCTTGTTCCAATTTTCATACGCTGTCGTCCTTGTTCTCGTTAAATTTGCGGGATTTCGTTACCCACTCTGCCATTGGTAAGAGCAGAGACGCACTACACGCCCTTGCCATCTCCCTGCGGCGCATCATAAACGTCTTGTCTCCCACCTGCGGCTTCCGACCCTCTGGAAGCAGTCGCACGGCGCATTCCATGCACAAATTCTCCCCGCGCTCCCCCTGATACCACTGACCGCACCATAACTTGCACGAGGTACAAAGGTCGGCAGGGTTCAGTTCAGGAAAAGTTTGACCAGTAGGGACATACACCTGCGGGTCTTTGAGTGCAGGAGGAGAAACGTATGCTGTTACCTGCGCGGCTTTTGCCCGTGCCGCCTCCTTCGCAGGGGTGTCTCCAAAGAATACATCTACTGCGTCAGTAGCCATCACTTACTCCTTCTGACTCACTCCGCGCAAATATACTGCGGGGTGCGATTTACAATGCGAACGTAGTGCAACCTCTCGCCAATCACACGCCAACACTGCTCGAAGTCCTGCTGTGCCAGTCGGACTTTCCTCTTACCGACTGAGAGGGTCACGCTGTCATCCGTGTATATGGGGTTACCGCATATCGCGTCCCGTCTAATGTGATATGCGAGACGAGGGCAAACCCTCTGAGAACACTGTCAATAAAATCCTTCATCACTTCACCCCTTATCCTGTGCTTGATATTAGAATAGTACACGCTACTTGCAGGAACCGGATCGGCAGTTTCGATAATTTTCAACTGACACTGGCAATAAGTCGTCCCGCCCATGCGTTCATAACTCGTGACATTACCGCAAACCCGTCTGCGCTTTGTTTGCCAGAAACCACCATGCAGACCAATGTAACTCTTGTGCCTCACCCCGCACTTCGAGCAGTGGTAGGTTGTGCTACTGCTCTTAGTATCCACTTCTGACCTCCCAAAAAATACAATTTGTCTCTGTATCACCCCAACACCTGTCGAGGACGGTGAACTCGACAACGGCATCGGGGTACTGGTCGAAGATGTCGTCGAGGGCGTCGGCACTTGTTGCGTCCATGTGGCTCCGCAACAAGTGGAGAGCCGTGATACCCGTTGCCATCTTACGCTCGGCTTTGAGTGCGGCACGCATCGGCAGGTTCAGGGTCGAATACTCCAAGACAAGCCCTAATGCAGACCGCATGACCTCGCCGTTCATCTTGACACAGCGCGGGGTCATCTCGCTGTACTGAATGTGTTCGAGTGCTGTCCCTGCCGCAATCCACTGTGCTGTGCGCTCCTGTACCTCCATGCGCGGCACAAAAGCGTCGAACCTGCCACCTGCACGGCTTTTGTCCCGCATCCCTATCAGTTGCCCTGCCGCCCGTGCTTCGAGCCAACTGCCGTAATTGACACCATTGTTCCCCCATTCACCGCGAAGGAAATGCCGGTACATCGTCTGCTTGTCGTCAATCCGACTGCCCTTAAACGCTGGCAAGACGCGCTCTATCACGTCAAGGTAAACGTCCATCAGGTCATTCACGCGCTTGATATTAGGATGCTTCACACTGCGGTTATAGCCCCAATCCATGAGGTACACAGGGCAAACTTCTGCCAACCGCGTGGCATTTGTCGGGTTGTCCTCGACAAATGCGTGCAAGCCCCACCGCGTCGCATAGTCTGCTTTCTCGTCTGCTTTGACAAATGTCAGATTGTCATAGACAACTTCATTATCTCTAAGCCATTCCCGCGTTTCTGCCTCAAGGTGTGCAGGACGCGCCGTGACCAAGTGCAACTCCACCCCCGCAACAGCGCGAAGTTCAGACATCAGGGACGCGAACGGCATAGGGTCGAGGTTTGCGCTGAACCCGTCTGCGAGGACGATTTCCATGATGGATTCCAGCGTGCAACCCTCTACGTGCGAATATGCCCAATCTCTGATATGTGTCAGGTCGGTGTCCTTGCCAAGCCCCTGAGCGTGAAGTGCGTCCAAAATACCCTGCGGCGTGTTTGTCAGCACGCCGTCAATGTCTACCCCTAATTTGTAAATCGGCTGTGCCATTGTTCCCCTACCTTATCTGACGTTCGTAAGAACCGCCAAAAATCTTCTTGACCTCATGCACGCGCTGAATTGCAAGCGTGCTGAGTGCATCCTTCACTATTCGTTCGAGTTCGCTATACCTGTAGACAACGCACCCCTCCACCATAAAGGTTTTCGGGTGGCGGTCAAGTTCGGCAGTGTCACGCGCTATACAGACACGCTCTCCTGCGCCAAGTGCGGGAGAAGAGAGGAAGAAAAACGCCTCTCTTCTGAGCCTCTTTGCAATTACGCCGAGTGCCGCGCTTGTCACTCTACGCCGCTCCGTACGCTTCGCCACGCTTCACGCGCTGTATCCCGCGAAGCGAGGTCGCACCGGCACACCACAGCGTCCCGCCCTATTGCCCGTGCCGCCCGGACAAACTCAGGGTCGGCGAGTAACTCTTGCACTGTACTGCCCTCAAACAGATCAGGGCAGTCCTGTACTACGTAAGTCTCTTGCTCAGGGGTGGCATTATCGTAGAGCATTCCTGTCAACGGGTCTACAACACTGCGCGTAATAAACTCCTCCAAGTTCAGGTTGTCCTGACCGGAGTTGACCCAAGCAGAGACCAACAGCGCGTGCTGGTCTGGCGTGAACTCCACCGCATAAGGCGAGGCGGGGTCGGGGTCGCTGACAGGTTGCAGGTGTCCCAACGTCAACGCCTGTAACGTGAGAATCGCTTTCTCTACCATGAAACGCAAGTTCAGTCGCTCCTGCGTTGCCATTTTGTCGAGAGCGTCGTAAATCTCGGCATCTACCGGACACGTCAGGTATTTTTCATTGGCAGGGGTCTGAGACGGCTCGTACAGGCTACCCTCGTCCTTGCGCCGATCCTGCTGTATCGCAACGCGGAATGCCGCTGTCGTAAAATTCCCCTCGTCGCGTTTTTGCGTCGCCATCTCGATTGCAGCCTGTGGGTCGGGCGCGTTTAAGGCTTCGATGTAGAACGATTTTGGCAGCAAAGGAATGCCGTCAACAGCACCGCTTTCGATGTCGAAAATCTCGACTGCCTGAGCCTCCGCTTCGAGAGTGCGGACAGAAACGCCTCGACGTTGCGCCAGTGCTGCCAGTTGCGCTTTAATTCCTGTCCCTGCCTCGTCTTTGTTGCCTCGACCCCCGCTTTGGCGTGAGGTATCACGCTTGCGTATCTCACTGACAACACTCGCCCTGACAACCCACGAACACTGCTCTAACCTGTCGGACGCCTCAAGGACGAGCATCAGATGCTCATCCGAGAGGGACGGGATAAGACTTAAAATCTGCCCTGTTCCCTGCTCCAAAATGTCCAAACCGCTTAGGACAGGCGCAAGTTCTGTCTCTGCCTGTTCCCGCGTAATAAGTTCTGCACCCATTTTTCTCTCTCCTTTTAGACGCTACGTGCGAAAATCGCTTTGATACCCTCTAACCGCAACGGGTCAGAGGCAGTTCCCCCTATCAGTAGGGGCATCGTTGCAAGTACGGACGAGTGGGGCGGGGGCGCAAACGGTGGGTACACTGCAAAGTAAAGCGGGTCTCTACTGCTTATCGCCCCTAAGAACTGCCCCCGCGCACTGCGTACCCAACCCTCTGCCACGTCGCGGTACACTGCCGCCACGCGGTCAACCAAACGCCCCTCACTGTGGGCGTCCCACTCCCGCACTCGCCAGTAACCCCCAAGCCGCTCCATCACCTGCGCTGCCACCGGATGCGAACACACCGGTTCAACCTCACGCAAGATATTCGGACGCTCTGCGTGAGGTTGAACGTAATGCGAATTGCGGTGATAGTAGTCTATCTCCTCGTACACTGCCTCACTTGTCCGCACAGGGCAGAACAATTCTGACATAATTCCGACCAGTTCTGCCGGACTTGGGCGGAATTTCTCCTCACGGAAATAGGTCAAGTATTCCAAAACCACTGCCAGTTCTGCGTCGCTTAGGTTGCAGAGGGGCTTTGCGTACAACTCATCACTTAGGGCATTGCCCTGCGCTGGCATCGCGAAAAGTATTGCCAGTATGACCCCGATAAGTTTCTCTCGGCACTCCATGATGACCTCTTTCGGTTGACAGTATAATATCAGTATACCCTTAGTGTTCGATGGTTGTCAAGTTATCGAAGCGTACCAAGTCTGCCCAAAAGCCGACTGTCACCGTGTCCCTTGCCCCATTCCTTTGCTTGGCAACAATGAGTTCGGCTTTCTCCATCTTCATCGTTTCCGCGCCGCCCTCCTCTGCCACCATCTGCACATCGCCTTTTTTGTAATACTCTTCGCGGTGAATAAAAATCACTACGTCGGCGTCCTGCTCGATTTGACCCGATGAACGCAAGTCGGAGAGTTGAGGGCGTTTGTCGGCTCTTTGCTCGACGCTCCGGCTCAGTTGGGCAAGGGCAAGTACAGGAACCCCGACCTCTCGCGCCATTGTTTTGAGTGCAATGGAGATAGAGCCTATGTCGCGCACTTCGTTTCCCGTCGCAGTGACGGGTTGCACCAGTTGGAGGTAGTCTACGCAAACCTCGCTGACCTCTCCGCGTTGCCTGATAAACCGCGCCACCTTGCTGCGTATTTGAGGCACAGTACATACTCTCGTGTCGTCTATCCAAACCGGAATCCGCGCCAAAATCAGGGCGGCGTCGGAGAGGGCTTGCCACTCTGTCTCCGTCATAGACGCTGTGCGAATTTTGCTAAACGGAACACGCGAAACTGCGGAGAGCATTCTCTCGACGAGTTGCGATGCGGGCATTTCCAGCGAGAAGAAGAGGGCAGGTTTCCCGGACGTTGCGGCGGCTTGCACCATTTGCATTGCAATAGACGTTTTACCCATACCGGGACGCGCCGCGATGACAATGAGTTCCCCTGCGCTAAACCCTGTAGTGAGCCAGTTGAGGTCGGCAAACCCGGTGTCCACACCGCTCATAAATCCTTTTTTCTGACTGCGCTCCTCAAGGGCGTCATAGGCAACCTGAATGTAATGCGAGAGCGGCTTGAGAGTGTCTTCCTCGCTCGTATCAGACGCCACACGTGACACTTTCCCCACTGCCGCGCTCACGCCCTCCCTGTCGCACGCAAGAGCCTGTTCGTAGAGGGTGCTGGCATGGGTCATCACCCTGCGAAATCGTGCCATCTCGCGCACCGTCTTAGCATGGAACGCAAGTGCGGACGCCGTATCCGCATGGCTCACATAATCCTCGACAATTTGCAGGGCAACGTCAGGAGCCAGTTTGCGCTTGGACGCGACGCAGGACGCCACTGTTTGCGCTGTCACCGCGTCTCCTGCTTCCACGATGCTCACAATACACCCCATTACTGCGCGGTGCAGGGGGTTCTGGAAATCCTCAGCGGTCACAAGTGCCGTCACGTCTGAGAGCAAGGCGTCCGCGTCCTCGCTGTGCGAGATCAGCGTGCCGATGAGGGCGGCTTCGGACGCCTCCGCATTCGGGTATTCCCGCGTCAGTGACGGAGCCGACTTTTGCGGCAACGGCTTGGGGAGAAACCCGTCATACGCCTTGTCTACGACCAGTTGCTCCAACGCCTCGCGTGACCCTCCTGTTGCCAACCAGTCGGACACGTCGCCCTTCTCCGGCAGTTTCGGCAGTTCGAGTACGCGCACCGATTTTGCTATCCCCTTGAGGTGCTTTGAGACCAGTGCGACATGACCGCGCCCTGCTTTGTCATTGTCGGGGAGCATCACTACGTCCGCCCCGCGCAACGCCTCCGTGCATTCGTCCCACCACTTCTCAGCCCCGCCAGAGTTGCACGTTGCGTGCAGTCCTAATGAGACAAGCGCATTGGCATCCTTCTCGCCTTCGACAAGATAGATGAGATGCCCCTCCGCAACCCCTTGCAGTGTCTGTGGCAGTCGGTAGGGAACGCGCCGTACCCCGTCGAGGTTCCAAATCCATTTTCCGTCCGCGCCCTTGTGCCGCTGTCGGAAATCCTTCGGCTCCATACGGACGGCTTGATAGAGGGCGACACCGCTCTCGTCGTGGTAGTCATACTCCTCTTTGATAACAAACGTCTTGCGCTCCTCTGCGCGGTTCTCTTTCCAGTCCTGCTCACTCTCAGGGAAGAGGTTCTCGAACTTCATCCCTATCTGCCCCAACACGGTCTCTGTCAGGCATCCTGCATGGCACTTCAAGAGAATCTTGCCGTCGTCTGCCACCTTGACGGAAAGAGAGGCACGGCGGTCATCGTGGGAGGGGCATTGTGCCATCCAAGCATCTCGCCCTACCGACTTCACCTTGACAAGCGCGGCTAAAAATTCGTGAACGTGTTTCATCTGCAATAACCCCCTCGTGAAACGTGTGCTGTCACCTGCACTACTATCCTACTACTCCCTACTGAGCAATCAAAGCGGAAGGGGAGAAAGCCTCTTTTCTCACATTCTGCCGGTCTAACAATCTTTGCGCGAAGTATGCCGCGTTCTCGGCAAGAGAGTTGTCCCGTGACGCCTTGCCCGGTGCGGAAGTGTCGGATTTCTCAGGAATGTAGGTCTCCGCGCTCTCCCACCGTGAGCCTCTCAGGAACCGCTCGGCGTGGACAATGAACTTCTCTTCCTGCCACTGACTCGACTGTTTACTCTTCGCCAGTCCTTGCATAATGGTATTGAACTCGGCTCCCTCGCGTGCCTTGTCCCACTCGATTTTTGTCTTGCGCTTGTCTCCTCTGCGGCTGGAAGGGTATGCCTCCCAAAACACCTTGAACTCGGCACTGAGTTGGGCTTGAGGAATTTTCCCTGACGGCGGGACTTGAATTTTTTTCTCAGGAGCGAACGCGACGATTTTGGTTTCGGCATTCGGCGGCTCCTCAAAAGATTTTCCTGCTGTACTCTCTGAGGTAGTCTCTGTAGTACTCTCTGAGGTAGTCTCTGCTGTAGTCTCTGTGTTGTAGTCTCTGTTAATGACGCCGCCCTTCGGCAGAATTGATTCTCCCTGATGGCGGAATCCATTCTCCCTTTGAGGAGCATCCATTCCGCACTTCGGGAGAATGGATTCCGCACTTGAGGAGCATCCATTCTGCACTTCGGCGGAATCCACGTCATCTTTTGGCTGAATGCGTTCCGCATAGCGATTTATTGCTTCCTGTACCTTTTCCACATGAAAAAGGTATTGCTTCTTGCGATCATAAGCATCTCTTGGATTGTTGCGCTCAGACAGCAACCCATGTGATATGAGAAACCCAAGAGATGCCGCGATTTTCTTCTCGCCAAACACATCAAGCAACTCTTTGCGCCATTCACTTTGCGACTTGTATACCCACAGTTCACTTGGGTAAGCGGCTCCGCGACTTTGCGTTGTCGGGAGGTTGTTATAGTAATCCACCTGCGATTTGTGTTCTGATTTGATGTTGTGCCAATACTCCATTTGATTCAGGAGGGCGGCAGCGCAAGCATCTCCATTGCAAATGTGCAGATAGTCTTCGCGAATAACAAAAAGTGGTGTTTTTGCAGGATGTGCAATACATGATGTTTTCAATGTGTAACCTCTCAATAATTCAGTGTGCGCCTTTTCGGAGGTTGCAGACCGCGTGGCTAACTTGGATGTTGTCGAGTGTGTGCAGACCGCCTGTTGATAAAGGTATAACGTGATCGAATTGAGTGTCATCGCCACGTTGCCCGATGCTGTGCAGTGCTGATGCGCCGCATAATCCGCAGACACCTTTATCCCGCAGGAAGACATCTGCATAGGAAACATAATCAGCATGAATACCCATGCTTTTAGCCCGTTTCCATCCTGCCCTGCTTAAACTGTTTAACAGTGCGGCATTTATGCGTACAAAATCAGCAACAGTGTTCGTGTGCTTGTGTTCGCCAGCGAGGTGCAGGTTGCATTGTTCCCTGTTTAACTGAGTGTAAATTCGGCATGGGATACCGATCCTTTTCTCTGTAATTAAATTCCTACTGAGAAGTTTTTGACGTGCGCTTCGGTACTCACTTTTTGTAAACCTTAAAGCGTCGTATATGTCTTCGTATGAAGTTCTCAGCCAGCCGTCTTCCAATTTGTCACCCTGATCTAAGAGGTGGCTTAAATAGATACCTTCAATGATCCCGCCGCCTATTTTACTCAGTGATGTGTAAACCGGCATACTGCCCTGCATCATCCATTCGTACAATTTCAGCGTCATAGTGATTAGTCCTCAGTAGTAATTGTCAGGGTCAGACAGAACCTGCCCTCATGTTCTTTGCGCGTGCTATGAATGGTAGCAGTAACACCTGTCACCCACTTTGCCGCATCGCTGCGTATTGCCTCAGCAAGCCTTGCCGCGTCGGTGCAACGCTTGCTCACAGCAATCGCGTTGTCGGGGTCGCGAGGGAGGTAGTACTGGTCTCGCAAAAAAACCTTGTACTTCGTTGCCGCGTCTTTGGCGTGTTCGGGATTCCGGCAGATGTAAAAGTCGTAATGCAGTGCGGACGACCTCTCAGGCATTGTCCAACCGTTCGCCTTTTTTGCTACCGCGATCAAAGTCTCGCACTCATTGCGATATGCCTTGACTCCCGCTGCCAGCACGCGCCAGTGGGTCTTTTTGTTGGGAGACAGACCAAGCGGCGGCAGGGGCAGTTCAATCTTTAACGTGCGAGGCATAATCGTTGTCTCCTTTCGCGAGTTGGCGGAGTTTGTTATAGTGGCGGATAGCACACCCCGCCTTGAGTTTGGGCATGATGCGGCAGTGGCAGTTACCTGCTTCGTTGATAAATTGTGGACAGCCGATACAATTTGCAGGGATTCCTGCACTGTTGCGGCGCAAATCCGTCGCAGCGAGGAAGAGTTCCTCCGCTCCGACAATGACGTTGATAGTGTTATTTCGCACAATGTGTGACCCCCTCTGACAAGTATACGATTTTCGCCCCTGCACCGCACAGCAGGGCGCACAACGCGCCGATATGACCACATTTCGCGTCACCAGACCTGTAGCACAGCAAGAGGTTGCCGCGCAGGTTGACGTGAGCGGCACTTGGCTTGCGCGTCTTGGTTTGTGTCAATGCCCACCGCTCTCCTTCTTTGTCGTAGAGCCTCTCCCACCCTCCGTCGAACCAGATTGGCTCCTTACCGTCAAGAGACGCCCACTCCGAGAACCAGTACGCGGAGGGCGTGGTGTACTGACTGCCCGACTTATCCCGCGACGCTGTTGCCAGCGAGTAATCACTAGTAACAGTGACGGACGCGGCACACTTGAGTTGGGCAAGAATTGTCTCCCTATCGTGGCAGGTGTTCTGTCCCTGCTCGTCCATGTCCAACACGAAAAATGTGTACATTATTCCTCCCCCTCGAAGAGTACCGGTTCGGCAGAGCAGCCCGTTTCGTTTTTGAGCCGCACAATGGTATGGACGTGGTAGGTGTCGAGCGTGCCTTCTCCTCGCACAACTCCGAGAAAACAAATCTCGGCGCGAGTGTCAGTGGACACTGCGCCCCTTACCGCAAGAGCAATCTTATCGGCAACTTTCTCCTGCCGCGTCTGTCGTGACTTCATCGGTCTTTTACTCCTGTGTTTATGTAGAACGTCTCACTCTCAGGGACTGCCTCGAAGATGGAAACCACTTCGCCATTCTCTTTTGGCATCTTGCAAGTTGCGGCAACTTTTTTGAGTTCGGCGGCGTTGAAATCTTCTGTGACTACGATATGTCCGGGAAAGTAGGACTTGACCCACTGCACCATCTCCGCTCGCGTGATGTCGGTGCGAAGTTTCAGCCCCCCTTTTACCGCTCTCAGTCCCATGCGCCCAAACGGACAGTCCCAAGAGCGCACGAACCCACTCCTCGAATTTTCCAGTTTCGTGCGGATGAACTGCTCCAAATCTGCCTTGAAGCGGTAATCGAGCCAGTTCACCCGCACTTTTACTTTCGCCTTCATACGGTCTATCTGAGCCGTCAATGCCTTCTGACGCGCTTCAAGTGCCAGCAACTCCGCACTTGCCTCCTGATACTTCTCCATCACCCACTCAGCCGACCTGTCGTCCACCACGCGATAAGGCAAAACGTGTTCGATAAGCACGTTTGCCTCACCTTCGCTACGACGATGAGTGCGCTCGTGACCGAGTATTTCGCCTGTCTCGGAGTGAACAAAAAACCCACTGTCAGTGTATCGTATCATTATTGGTTTCCCTCTTTCTTCACTGATCGTCTCACTGCGTATTTCTCCGACGACAAGAGCGATTCGCGCACCAGAATTGCCTGTGCCTCTGTCAACTTCTTCCCAAACCATCCCTGCTCCATAAGCAAGCAGTCCTGACACATCAGACGCGGCGTGCCTCTAAACTCTACTACAAGAAAATGGTCGTGAGCGGAACCTCGATAGGCGTGTACCGGGCAGACGAAATAATTCTGAATGAAGCCGACCATTTTCTCATGGCGGCAGGATTTCCCGTTCACAGACGCATAGCAGTTGCACCGACTGTTGCGGTCTAAAACGTATGCTGTTAGCGGCGTGAGTTTCGTCACGCTGATTGTTACCGACCCAAAAGAGATTTCGTAATTCCCAAAATCCTTGAGCCAGTCGGGGAGGTCGCGCCGCAAAACCTTGACAGTCGGGGCGGACACTGGTATACTATAATCGTGAGCGGAGACGTTTCGCATGGTTGCAATAACCTCAAAGAGTGCAGGGACGCCTCATCCCTGCACTCGCCTTTCTGTCTAATGACACAAACTGTCAGATGGGAAGGTGTAAATCAACCCAAGAGGCGAATTTTGGTTGACTGTAAATCCAATAGTAGTTTACCATGTTGAGAGTGTAAGATCAAGGGGAAACCTAAAATAGCCCCAAATAGTTTGATGGTAGTGTACCCGAAGCCGAGACGTTAGGAGCCACACGCCGCAAGAGACTGCTTACCTGCGGTGTGTGGATTATAAAAGGAGAAAGAACGCAATGAGATCACCTTATGCGGGGATTGCAAAAATTAGCAGTATCGGGGCGTGCCTTGCGCGGATGCGCGAGGCGGCGGGGTTGAACCAGTCGGAGTTGGCTCTAAAGTCGGGGATTTCTAAATCCTACTTAGGTCAAATCGAAAGCGAAGCGGTCACGCGGGGGTATGCGTCACCAAAGTCACCAAGCGCGGCAGTGTGCATGAGGCTTGCAGGTGCGATTGGCGTGCATCCTAACGAACTTCTCCTCCGAGCAGGACGGTCTCCTATTGACGCCACCGTAATTAACAGTGAACTTCTCGTACCCGGCAACCCCTCGCAAGACGTTGCCGACGCACAAATCGAGGCGTCTATCAGCAATTTAACTGCCCTGCGAAAAGCGGTGTCCGACCAACTCGATCTGCTCGATGCGTCCATTGCGAACTTAGAGAACATTCGCAAAAAATAGTAGATCGTATTCTACGCTTCCTTGTTGCATTTTCCCTCAATGCGTGCCATACTATAACTCAGAGCAAATTTCTTGTTACTAAAATTGTTCTGAGTTATAGGAGGTCTACTCATGTCGGAAAACTGTGCTTATGCAGGGGTTTGGTTGGGTGTAGCGGAAGCAGCCGGAGTGCCGCTCCTCATCATCCCAAAAGGGGCGAATTTTGCGGCTCCTTTGATTGTCGAACTTGGGGAGTCCCACCCCGTTGAGATTACGTCCGCTCTTTTGGAGGCTTTTGAGGTTGCAAAAGCCTCCAAAGCGAGCGCATCGGGAGAGTGCGGGTAGTGCATAGAGAGTGCGCCTCTCCCGTGACGGAGGGTCGCTTATTTTGCTGATCGAGCAAAATTTAAGGACGCTGCCCTGCTATTCGCATATAGTAGCGGTGGGCAATGCGCGAGTTGCCGTCGTACCCTGCCAACCACGCAGGGTCGCTGCCCTCGTTCCATGACGCCATTATACGCTTGCGACGATACACTACCCACTCGCCTTCGGTCATTGTCACTGCAATCTGAGACTCTGTAAAAATCACATCCCATATACGTTCATTCACCATGACTAAACTCAGTCCTCCCCCAACTCGAAGTGCCGGTATGCGATGGCTTCGGCATAGTGCCTCCACAACTCGTCTAACCATACGAGCGTGTCCCACGCTCTCGACTTATGCGCCTGAGCCTGTTGATCTTCGACCTGACTTTGCCACTGCCGAAGTTGAGAGAGAGGCGTCTTCTCCCCCAACTCTTCGGCAGTCATTGTAATCTCTCGCTCCATTTAGACCTCCGCTTTCGGTTTCTCAATGACCTCGCCCATGAGTGGCATAATGCAAGCCACGAGGGTATCGGCTTTGTACAGTAAAATGACAGGCACATCATTCCCGTCTTGATCTGTCAACCCTACGCTGTACCTATCCCACGCGGCAACCCGCAAAAGTATCCGCAGGAGTCGCGCATTGACAGAGACGTACCCTACCGGCGTATCGAAATAGGCGCGAGGAACTTTAGACCACGACCCGCTCGTATCATCGCGCCACCCGACAAACACCGCGTCTCCTGCGATAAGGAGGTTGGCAAGCAACCCCGCGAAAACCTCTGCGTTCATCTGTGTCTTATCAGACGCTTTCTCCGCGAGTTTGACCGCCGATTTCGAGGACTGCTCAGACAGCAGGAACGCGCACAGCCCGTCCGATGCCCACCCTTCCGCATTGAAGTACATTCTGTTGCCGCCCCACTCCTTGTTAGACCGGCATACGAACGTGTCGAATGGTTGTAACTCTGCAAACCGCACGAGCCGAGCCTCCGCTTCAAGACGCGCCTCGCGTGCCTCTTTGTCCAACGTAACCTGATGGCGCGTTGTTAGTTCGACGACTAAATCCACAAACAGCGTGCGATTGCCTGTGAAAGACAACGCGCTCACCACCGACTCCCCGATGCCCTCGCGCACTTTGGCTGAGAAGTGAGGCGGACACAAATCCTCTGCCGCCCGACCCCAAGCAAGGATGGGTTCACGCAAAGGCTGTACCCGTGCGTTCCACTCCTCCCACGACTCGGTTTGGGGGCTGTACCCGTTCGTAAGATTTTCAATCCGCCAGAGCAGCCCATCGCGGTTTGCGTGGTCGAGGGCGTGGTCTAAGTCCCATGTCAGTTGCGACAAAAGTTGAGTTTGCTTTATCTCACCCTCACGAATTTGCAGGGACAGACGCTCCGCGCAGAGGTCGGTCTCTATGGCGCGTGCAATGCGCCCTGCGTCTGTGTGTTTTTTCGTCCGGTTCACTGCATGACCAACCGGTGTCAACTCCCTAAATAATTCTTGCAGACGCGCCTTGATATGGGCTTGCTCGGCATTGAGTGCCGCGTACCCTGCTGAGTTCCATGCCGGAACGATTTCTCTTTGCGGTGTCATAACGATTCTTCTCCTTTTGAGTACTCTACCAGCAGTATTTGTCTTACCGATAGAATACTCCGTACACAGTCTACAAACCGGAAACCTGCGCCAACACTTAATCCAGCGGCGCGTTTGCGGATTCAGTG
>Ga0163144_10017064_pt1 | contig 14814 bp, 11 predicted proteins | sample OliLak19BULKMAT1_FD_123175 | JGI IMG/M metagenome (GOLD analysis project Ga0163144, IMG submission 123175) | Freshwater microbial mat bacterial communities from Lake Vanda, McMurdo Dry Valleys, Antarctica - Oligotrophic Lake LV.19.BULKMAT1 | ecosystem: Environmental > Aquatic > Freshwater >... | reverse complement strand
TTGAGTCCTCGGCCTGGATGGGGAGCAATGTTGCGCCAGATATTTCAGGATTTTGGCGGGTTTCCAATCGTTCCCAGACCCGAAGATGGCGTCTTGATGCTTGTCAATCGCCGGATTTAGGTTAATACATTAATATTCGATTAACAGCGTATTCAGCCATCCCTGAAAGCAATCCAATTAATTACAGAGCCTTCTCGGACCAGACACTAGGCCACTCTACTCCATTGGGATAAAACACATGAACCTGCCAAAACGGAGTCTCCTTCCGGTTTCGCTCCTCCTCCTGACTGCCGCTCTCGCTTCAGCGCAAACTTCTTCAGAAATGCTCGGCACCGTTACCGACGCCAGCTCAGCCGTCATTTCCGACACTAAACTAACTGCCCGCAACCGCGCCACCAACCTCACTTACAAGACCACCTCCAACAACTCCGGCGCGTTCCGCATCCCACTCTTGCCTCCCGGTGAATACGAACTTACAGCCGAAAAGGCCGGCTTTGGTAAATACGTCCGAAAGCTCATTACTCTGCGCCTAAACCAGCAATCTGAACTGAATGTCTCCCTACAGGTCGCCTCCGCCACCGAAGTCATCAACGTTTCCACTGAAGCCCCCCTCATCAACACCACTAATGCCGAAGTCGGTTTCAACATCGATGCCAAACGCATCGCCGAACTTCCTTTCTCTCCCAACCGCAACATCCTCAGCATAGCCCTCCAGGCCCCCGGAGTGAGCCAGCTCTCGAGCGGCAACTCGACGTTCGCCTCCGGAGGCGCTACCTTTTCGGTAAACGGCATGCGTACCCGTTCGAATAACTTCATGATCGACGGAGCCGATTCCAACAACGCCTCTGCCTCGGGCCTTGTTCAGGAAATCAACAATCCCGACGTCGTCGCTGAATTCCGGCTCATCACAAACCAGTTCCTACCCGAACACGGGCGCGCCGCCGGCTCGGTCGTCAACATCATCACGAAGGGTGGCACCAACGCCTACCACGGCACTGCCTACTGGTCCTACAACGGCAACAAGCTGAACAGCCGCACCAACCTCGACGAACGCACTTTCCCCGAGGCGCCATGGCGCGTCGAGAATCACTTCGGTGGCACCTTCGGCGGCCCAATCGTGAAAGACCGCACCTTCTTCTTCGTCAGCCTCCTCCGCTGGACCGATCGTCGCTTCGCCTCAGGCACCGCCATCACCGGCGCACCCACAGCCGAAGGCCGCACTGCCCTTCAATCCATCGCCACGGGCCGGCCCCAGATCGACGCTTTGTTGAACTTCCTGCCCGCCGCACAACAGCCCACCGGCCAGTCGTTCACGGTTACCGCCGATGGCCGTTCGGTCGTTGTTCCAGTCGGCACCCTCTCCGGCGCCGCTCCCAACAAACAGGACACTTGGCAGTGGTCCGGCCGCATCGATCACCGCCTGACCGAGAAGCACAACCTGATGGGCCGCGTCCTTTATGACGACCGCGTCACCATCTCCGGCCAGGCCGTTCCTGCGGGACTCACATCCCTGGTACCGGCCCGACGCCAGGCCTACAACGGCGTACTCACCAGCACCCTTTCCTCCACCAAGTTCAATGAACTCCGCATTAACCTTCAGCGCCAGGCCAACGCCACCACGGCTTCCGATCTGAATGCCCTTAACATCCCCAGCATCGAGATCAACACTTTGGGCCTCGCGGGTTTCAACTTCGCCGACAGCCGCACCGCCATCGGCCTGGCTGTCAACCTGCCCCAAGCCCAGGTCACCAACACCTACCAGATCGCAAACAACTTCGGCTGGATCTTTGGCAACCATTCGATGAAGGCCGGTTTTGACATCCGCCGAGTCGAACAATTCTCAGACTTTAACCTCACCCTGCGCGGCCGGCTGCAATACAACAACCTGCAGGATTTTGTCGATGACATCGCTCAGGTACAGGCCATCAACCAGCTTCAGCCGGGCCTCCGCAATTGGCAGTTCTACCGCTACTACGACAACTTCTTCTTCATTCAGGACGAATGGCGCGTCAAGCGCAACCTCACCCTCACCTACGGCCTCCGTTACGAGATCCCCGGCAATCCCTTTAGCTGGCTGGCTGATGAGAACAAACGGATCGTCGCCGCCAACAACAACAATCCCGGCTACGTCATCGACAAAGGCCCATCGCGCGACAAGAACAACATCGCCCCGCGCTTCGGCTTCAACTACCGCTTCGGTAAGCTCGGCGGCCCCTTAAGCGGCTTATTCGGCGACAACAAAACAGTCATTCGTGGCGGTTACTCCCGCACCTACGACTTCGCCTTCAACAACATATTGTTGAACATCTACTCCGCATGGCCCTTTACATACGCGCTGCAGCGCCCGGCCCGCGCCCCTCAAGGCTTCCAAGTCATCGACGGCATCCGCCGCGGCGCTCCCGCCCCGCTGCCGGCCAACCTGATGTCCATCCCCCGCACTCTCGTCAACGACTCGTTCCGTTCGCCCTTCGCTGAACAGTTCAGCACCCAGATCCAGCGCCAAATCGGCGACGGCTTCGCCATGAACATCGGCTACATCGCCACCAAAGGCACTGCTTTGTTCCAGAGCGTCGACGGTAACCCCACCATCCCCGGCTCGGGCGGCACACAGCGCGTCGACAATTCGCGCGGCGTGCTTCGCCTTCGCGCCAACACCGGCAGCTCCATCTATCACTCGCTTCAGACCTCCCTCGAGAAGCGCTTCTCCAAGGGCTACCAGTTCTCGGGTCATTACACCTGGTCCAGCTTTATCGACGATCAGAGCGAGATCTTCAACCCATCGGTTGCCGGCGAAATAGCCGTCTCTCAAGACAGCTATAACCGCCGTGGCGAACGTGGCCGTTCCACCTACGACCGTCCCCATCGCTTCTCCATCAACGGCATCTGGGAACTTCCCCTTGGCCGCGACCAAAAGAAGCTGATCTCGAACGTAATCGGCGGCTGGCAGCTCGGTGGCTTCCTTACCTTCCAGTCAGGCGCTCCCTTCTCGCCTCTTGCCGGCAACGACCCGGGCTTCCGGCTCTCCGGCATTGACGGCCTGATCGGCAACGCGCTGCGTCCCAACGTCGCCACCAACCTCGACATCTCCGGCCAGAAGGTCGAAGACCTGTTCGCGGTCCGCTCCACCCTGTTCAGCGCCCTCAGCGCCGCGAACCCGATTGGCAACGCCGGCCGTAATATCCTGCGCGCCGACGGTATCTCCAACATCGACATGGTGCTCAACAAGAAGATCCGAATCCCCTTCGAAGGCCACGCCATGAACCTCCGCGCCGAGTTCTACAACCTGGCGAACACCCGCGACTTCGGCATCCCCAACGCCACCTACAATTCCGCCGCGTTTCTCAACCAATGGAACACCAACGGCGGCGGGCGCCGCATCGTCATGTTGCTTCGCTATCAGTTCTAACCGAAGAGTTTAATCTTCGAACGAATCGGGCCACTGCTGGCTGCCGTGCAGAATTGCAATCAATTCCAGCGCGCCAGCCAGCACACGGTACACAATCAAATACGATGTGCGCGGAACAGCCAGCTCGCGCGTCCCATCCACTCTCCCAACTCTCCCCATTTGTGGCTGCGTCTTCAGCAGGTCCACAGCGCTGAACACACGCTCAACCACCAAATCAGCACTAGCGGGAGAATCGCTCGATATGAAATCCCAAGCCTCTTCGAGGTGCCGAATCGCTCTCGGCGACCAAATCTCGATCATTTGGATTTCTTGAGCTTTGTCTTACCCCAAATCTTAGCCATCTTCCGCACTTCCACCCCAGCAATTCCCCTACCCGCATCCAGCTCTACGATTCCAGCCTGAATCTCACCAATCTGCCAGCTCTCCAGTTTCACCATTGCCGCAATTGCCTCCGCCGCCAAAAACGACTTCGACCTCCGCGTCTGCTGCGCCAGCTCATCCAGTTTCCGCTTCGTCTCGGAATCAATTCGAATGGAAAGGGTCTCTGTGCTCACTTGTGTTCACCTGTAAACAACCTAACACAACGTATACAAAATCACCCCAACCACTCATTCAACTCATGGCTCTGCAACTCGATCACCCCCTGCTGAGGCAGCGCATCCAGCGGCAATCCCGCCTTCCAGATCGAAACCTGAAATTTCATCGGCTGAGCCATTCCAATCGACCGCTGCGAAATCCGCATCTCGAAAATCTTGTCAAACGCCGCCTTCAAATGATGCTTATCCTGCTGCGCACTCTCAAACAAACCCACCAGCGGCACCGTCACCGCCGTCTGATGAAACTGCAATCGCAACTCCGCCCCACTTAGCGTCTCTTCGCTCCCCTTCACAAAATCAATCCGAACAAACAACCACGCGCCATCCGACCCATAATGCATCTCCTCGATCAGGAATTTCTGCCCATGCATCGCCCCTTGGCGCTGGTCAATCGAATAGCTCCCCGCGCCCATCCACTCGAAGTAACTCGACACATCGCCATCGATCTTCGGCTGGATCGGCCCCCGCGGAGTCTGATGGTTCGCCTTCGTATCCACCTTCAAAATCGGCCGCGACAACTCCTCCGGCGGATTCATCCCCAACGCACGATAGACATTCGCCAGATGCTCCCGGTACAACCGGTCAAAGTCCGGCCGGTTCGCCGAAGAATGCTCTGGCCCATACCACCAGTTCCAGTCACTCCCCTCGGCAATCAACAACTCCTCATAAGCCAGCGCCCGCGCCTCTTCCCCAACCTTCCCCTTCACGGCATCGTAAGTCTCACGAGCCCGCAAGAGATACTCCCAGGCCTTGTTATCCTCCTCGGCCCCAATCCATACATCGAAATTCGCCCCAATCCAAGACGCCGGAAAGATATGATTCAGCGTCTCTGACGGCACCTTCTGCAGAGCCTCCGTCACCGTCAACGCCTCCAAATTCTTGTCCCGCTCAATCTGCGCATACAACTCTTTCAAGAACGGACGCCCAGACAAATCAAAATACTCCCACGCATTCTCGCCATCGAGAATAATCGGCACCAGCGCATCCCGCCCTGCGCTCAAAATCGGCGCACAGTTGGCCCGGATCGCATTTAAAAAATGATCCGCCGCCTCCCTGGCCCCCATCCTCGAATAAACAAAGCCAATCAGATCGCTCAGCGTATGATCGCGAAACAATCCATGCATCTGCTGCCCGTCTCGCTTCCACAAGTACGGCCGATAAGTCACCTCGGGCGTCGCCGCCTGATGCACTGTCCGCGCCAACACTCCGTTATCGGTCGCAAACCACTTAAAGCCCGCCTGCGCAGCCAGCATCAGCGCCTCATCCGACACCGAGCCCTCGCTCGGCCACAGCCCAGCCGGTGCTTGCCCAAACTCCGCCTTCATGTAATCCCGCGCCCGTTCCAACTGCACCCGCGCATCCTCCGGATAACGGAACCGCAGCGGCAACGACACATACGGATGCGCAATCTCGGCAATCTGCGTATCGCAAATCAGCGGCAGAATCGGATGATAAAACGGCGTCGCTGAAATCTCGATCTGCCCCTTGGCCGAAAACTCGCGATAAACATCGGCCACCAACCCCAGCTTCTCAAGCTGTTTGGCCGCCAGCAGCGCCTGGTCCTGCGCCGTAAAGTCGCGAGCCTTCTCCACCAGCCCGCGCACCTCCGCGTCCCCAGTCAAAAACTCCTCATCAAACCACGCCAACTGCGACAACACCTGCAGATCCCGAAACGCCCCGTCATTGAACGTCTTCAAGCCCCGTTGCGGATTCTCATCCACTGCCATCCACGCCTCATATAGCTCCCCATAACGCGGATACCGGTAGATCATCTTCTGCACATTTGCCTGAAAGAAATACCGCAATATAAACTCGCGCTCGGCATCCGACAGACTCGCCGTATCCTTGTTCGCGCACTTTAAAAATGGGTCCACCGCAACCCCACGCGCATACTCATCCAGTTGCACCAGCATCGACGGAACCAGGTTGAATGTCTGATGCACGTGAGGAAAATCTTCCAGAACCTTCACCATCCCGTAGTAATCCTTGAGCGCATGCATCCGCGTCCAAGGCAACCGGTACTCACACGACACCAACTCCTTATAAAAAGGCTGGTGCATGTGCCAGACAAAGGAAACGTAAATCTTCGCCATCCGCTTTAACGGCCTCCGAACAGAGACCGCACCGGCGCAGGCGGGGTCCCGCCTCTCAGCGCCAACCAAAGGATCTGATTCAATTCGTTGTCGTCAATCTCATCGGCTTCCCCCCAGTCCATCTTCGCGCTCCGAGCAGCCAGAGCCCCCGCCGCGGGGTTCCGCTCATCCATCGGATAATTCACCTTCGCCGCCACATAAGCATCCATCTTCGCCTGACTCGCAAACGCGCGCGTCATCGGCGTCGAACTCGCGTCATAAACCGTCATCGGCCTCAGCCCCAACAACAGCTCCATTGTCCGCAGCACCGACGTCGTGTTGTACATCGTCGAATCCACCGCGCCACGCCTCGTATAAGGGCTGATCACATAAGCTGGCGACCTATGCGAATCCACATGATCCGCCCCATTCTGCGCATCGTCCTCAATCACAAAGATCGCGGTCTTGGCCCAGAACTTCGACTTCGACACCGCCTCCACCAACATCCCCAGCGCCTGATCGTTGTCAGCCACCTGCGCCTTCGGCGACAACTTGTTCGCCGACAGTCCCGACGTATGATCATTGCCGATCTTCAACGTAATCAGGTTCGGAAAATTCCCCGTAGCCTCAAACTGCTTCAGCTCCTCAATGAAAACCTTCACCCGGTCTTGATCCAGATAATCGAGATCAAACCCGCGATAGTTCATCGCGGTATGCGGCGCAATCTGCGCGTCCAACACTGTCGCGATCTGCCGGCCATTCTCTGCCTTGGGCAGGTTCTTCAACCACCACCCGTAATTGCGAACCTTCAACCCCGCCGCCAGCGCGTTATTCCAGATCCGCCCCGCCGGAGCATTCGCCGCCACCTCGCCGCCTTCATAGTCATAATGCTTCCGCCGGCCTCCATAAGAGTTCGGCCACATCCTCTGCACATAAGCCGGAGCAATCGCCGCTGTCGACCAGTTATGTCCATCCGCCGACACATCCGCATTCACATAAAAGTTATCGAGCAACACAAACTCTTCTGCCAGCTTGTGATGATTCGGCGTAATCTCGCGCCCAAACAAAGTCAGCGAAGCATCCCCGTTGCCCTTGCCTAAATCACCCAACACCTGGTCATAAGTGCGGTTCTCTTTTAATACATAAATCACATGCTCAATCAATGAGGACTTCACCCCCACCTCTTTGGGCACCACATTCGACGACAACGCGTTGTCCCGCGTCTGCTCATCGCGGTAAGCCGAGTTCTGCCGCACACTAGCTGTATACGCATTCATCCGCCGCGGGTCCAACCCCTCGACGACCGACATCGACCCACGCTGCAAGCGTCCTACATAGGCGACTGGCGCTCCGCCCAGATGCAGAGGAGCCGGCCTCACCAACGGGTTCGGCCCATTCACGTTGTTCGGGAAACTCCGCGCGCCCCGTCCATTGAAGATCAACAACCGGCCTTCGCCCATCGAGCGCGCCGCTATCGGATACCAGCCCGAAGGAACAAACCCCTCAACAAGCGACCGCTTGCCCTCCACCTCCACCGACGCCACCGCGTTCAAATCCGAGCACACCACATACAACTTCCGTTCATCCGGGCTCAATGCCAATGCGCTCGGCGTTGACCCTGCCGGCTGCATCGGCGTCAACGACACGTTGATCGTCTCCACCACACTCAACAGCTTCGACTCGGCAACCCCAATCACATGCACTGAGTTCGTATTCGACGAAGCCACAAAGATCCGCGCCGCCCACGGCTGCGGCTTGTCTGCATCCTCTTCTTCGAGGCGCGTCTTGGCCCCACGCCAAACCATATCCATCGGCGTCATCCCAACGCGCACCCGCTCCAGGATCTGTCCATCGATAGCCTTGTGATGCAACACCGCCGCATCGCCCATCGACGACACAAAGAAACTCTGATTGTCCGGATGAATCAAAACCCGGTAAGGCCGCCGCCCGGTTGGAAACCGTTCAATCACTCGCCCAGACTGCGGATTGATCACCGCAATCACGTTCCGGTGAACCATCGCCGCATAGAGCAACCGCCCATCCGGCGACACTGCCACATCCCCCGTAAAATCCTCATGTGTCGGCGCTGCCTCGGTCAGCTTCCAGTCCCCGGCTCGGGTTAGCTCACCACCCGCCCCAACGCTCAGCGCATAAACCATCGCCCGCGCCCCGCCACCCACATAGAGGCTCTTCCCATCGGGCGAAAACGACAAACCGAGCCAGCCATCCGGCAGATCGATCTTCGAGATCTGCTTGAGCGTCACCGGGTCGAGCATCACCACCGTTGGAGGGTTGTAGCCACCATGCAGCACCGCTAGAAACTTCTTGTTCGGCGACAACGCGCTCGCCATCGGAAAGGTTTCGGTCTCGATCTGCTTCCCCGCAGGCCTGATTCGCCAGCCGGTCGGCAGCAACACACTGCCGTCCGTCTGCGGACCCACAAGCTTCATTGCTTCGGGCTGCGAAAAAATCGCGCAAGCGCTAATAAGCACAAGCGAAAGAATAGGAAAAACGGGGTTCCAACGGTTCATCACGACACCTCTCTCTAGTCCCTGTACCGCTGTGCGATCGGGAATCTGCGTCCAATGCCAAAAGCCTTCGACGTCACCTTCAGGCCCGGTGCGGCCTGTTGGCGCTTATATTCGTTCAAGTCCACCTTGCGCGCAATCTCTCGCACCAAGTCCAGTGGAATCTTCTCGCGCTCGGCAATCTCCGCCGGCGATTCAAAGCGCTCAATATAGCCCTTCAAAATCCTGTCCAGCACCTCGTAAGGCGGTAGCGAATCCTGATCCGTCTGATCCGGCCGCAACTCAGCCGACGGCGGCTTCACAAACACATTCTCCGGAATCGCATCGCCCAACCGCCGGTTCGCGATCCGGCATAAGTCATACACCAGCGTCTTTGGGACATCGGATATCACCGCCAAACCGCCGCACATATCGCCATAGAGCGTGCAATACCCCACCGCCAACTCCGACTTGTTTCCCGTAGTCAAAACCAGCGCCCCAAACTTGTTCGACAGCGCCATCAGCGTCAACCCGCGCAACCGGCTCTGTATGTTCTCCTCAGTAGCATCCGGCTTGCACCCCTCAAAAAAAGGCGCAAGCGTAGCGACCATAGTCTCGTAGCCGGGAGTAATCGGCGATACCTCAAACCGGATCCCCAACCGCTCAGCCATCGCCCGCGCATCTGTCAGTGAATGGTCCGAAGAATAGGGTCCCGGCATCCCGACGCCCATCACATTCTCGCGTCCAAAAGCCTCGACTGCCACGCAAGCCACAATCGAAGAATCAATGCCGCCCGACAACCCAATCAAAACCTTCTTAAATCTGCACTTGCGCACATAATCCCGTGTCCCCAGCACCAGCGCCTCATAAACCGCCTCATGCTCATCGGCGTGCGATGCGACGCAATCCCCGGTGCCCGCCGCAAGGTCGCAAAAGATCAAACTCTCCGAAAAACTAGGCGCCTCGGCAATCACATTCCCTTGCGCATCCATCGCAAAGCTGGACCCGTCAAACACCAGGTGATCATTCCCGCCAACCGAGTTCACGTACACACAAGGCAACCCATGTTCGCGAGCAATCGAAGCAAACAATTCCCGCCTCAACTCGCGTTTGCCCTGTTCATAGGGACTGGCGTTGATACTCAACAAAAGCCGCGCCCCCTGCGCCTTCAGCTCGGCTATGGGGTCCCGCTCATAGAGTGGCTGAGCAAACAACTGCTTCTGATTCCAGGTATCTTCGCAAACGGTCAGGGCTACGGCCTCACCATCAATGGACAGCAGCGACTGCGACTGCGCCGAATAGAAGTAGCGCCCCTCATCGAACACGTCATAAGTAGGCAGCAGCATCTTCGTCTGCCGAAACACTTCCACCCCACCCTGCAAGACCACAGCCGTATTGAGCACCTTCTTGCCAACCGTCAAATGAGTGGGAGCGACTGACCCGACCACGAGTTGCAAAGGCAAATCCGCGGTTTCTGTCGCGATCCAAAGCACTTCCTCTTCCGCCCGCCGAAGGAACGAAGGCTTCTCGACCAGATCGCGAGGTGGATACCCGGTCAGACAGAGTTCAGGGAACAGGACAACGCGAGCCCCGCCGTCAGCGGCCCGTCGAGCAAAGTCAACGATCTTCGATCGATTCGCCTCGAAGTCGCCAACCGTAGTATTGATTTGCGCCAGAGCAATGCGCATGAGATTCCTCATTGTACCGACTCCCCATTGCAGTACTGTTGCAATCCACAAAGCGCGAACCAGGTGCAGCGATGAACCCCCAGACGCCGGGATCCCAGTGCAAACCAATCATCTGATAAGCTTACCAACCACCAGCGGCATAGATCGTAATCAAGGATCCACAGCATGACGTCTCAGAATCAGCACTTGGCCGGCAAGTTTGCCCTCGTCACCGGAGCATCGCGCGGCATTGGACGTGGTATCGCCCTGCGCCTGGCAGAGAGGGGCGCCGCTGTAGCCATCAACTACCGCCAGAACGAGAGTGCAGCTCAAGAAGTCGTTAGCATGATCAAAGCGAATGGAGGTGAGGCCTTCGCCGTGCAAGCCGACGTTTCTAACTTGGAAGAACTCGCCGGCTTGGTGCAAAAAGTACAAACTACTTTCGGCGCCCTGGATATTTTCGTCAATAACGCACTTGGTGACCTGCTGGGGTTCATGGCACCCCCTCTGGCAGTAACTCTCGATCAATGGGAAGCGGCGTTCCAGTGTCAATCTCGCGCCTTCCTCGTAGGTGTTCAAACTGTTGCCCCGCTAATGCGCGACCGCGGGCGGATTGTGGCGATCAGCTATTGGCCCGGCAGCCAACAAGGTGGATTCTCGCCCTATTTTGCAATGGGAACCAATAAAGCTGCGCTCGAAGCGATGTGCCGCTATTTTGCGGTTTCGCTGGCTAAGAGGGGAATTACCGTCAATGCGATTTGTGCCGGCATAACCGACGACAGCGTAGTCAACCTGCTGCCTCAAGCGGCGCAGGAGGCCATGCTCAGCTGGCTGCGATCCGGGTGGAATCCTTCAGGTCGTGTCGGCCTGCCCGCGGACATCGGTGGGGCAGTGGCATCCATTTGTAGCGATGATGCCGGATGGATTACCGGGCAAACAATAGTCGCCGATGGCGGTGCTTCATTGATGTGTTCTGAGGTTCCGCTATTATTTCAGCAACCTTGATCCAACGAGCCTTTCGTACCCAAAGTCCAATAGCCAACACCAGCCGCAAACGCCCAATCGTGAAAGAGTAAACCATTCAAAATGGGCTATGGAATCGGAACTTTGCTCTCCCTGGTCGTATCCTTTTTCGCGCGCATAGTAGGCTTGGATCGCGACCGCGCTTTCTACCCAACTGTGCTCATCGTGATTGCCTCCTACTATGTGCTATTCGCAGTGATGGGAGGATCCCCGCAAGCTCTCATGCTTGAATTGATTGGTATGACCGCGTTTCTGATCATGGCCGTCATCGGCTTCAAGTTCAATCTTTGGTTCGTCGTAGCTGCACTGGTTAGCCATGGCATATTCGATTCCTTTCACGCCGATCTCGTAACAAATGCCGGTGTACCCGAATGGTGGCCCGCCTTCTGCCTCGCCTACGATGTTGGTGCTGGAGGATATCTGGCGTGGCTGCTCATCCGCGCGAAGGCAGTCGCCGGCAAACAAACGTGAAATCCACCAACTAGCCAAGTAAGTAGTCGAACCAGTCCTCAGCCGAACCCTAGCCATTAAACCCCATGGAAGAAAACACCTCAACAGAGGCAACCAACAACAAGCCATTCACCAACTGGATGCTCCAGGACATGAAGCCCCCCGAAGGCCCCCACTCCGCATCCACTCCTGCCCATACCCATTCCTGGTGGCAAGTCATGTGCCTCACCGGCGTCGACTACTTTTCCACGCTCGGCTACCAACCCGGTATCGCCTTCCTGGCCGCCGGCTATCTCTCCCCAATCGCAACCCTCGTACTCGTCCTCGTCACCCTCTTCGCCGCTCTGCCCATCTACTCTGTCGTCGCAAAACACAGCCCCAACGGCCAGGGCAGCATCTCCATGCTCGCCGATCTCTTCCCCGGCTGGTCCGGCAAAATCATAGTTCTATGCCTGCTCGGCTTTGCCGCCACAGACTTCATCATCACCATGACCCTCTCAGCGGCCGACGCCACTGCCCACGTTTTGGAAAACCCTTACTTCCCTCACTGGATGCATCACAAAATAGGGCTCACTCTTGGTCTGCTCGGTCTACTCGGCGCAATCTTTCTCAAAGGCTTCAAAGAAGCTGTCGGCGTGGCCGTCCTGCTCGTCGGCGTGTACCTCTCGCTCAACGTCGTAGTGATCGGCCTCGCCTTACAGGAAGTCTTCACTCACCCCAATCTGCTAACAAACCTGACCGATCACGCCTTCCAAACTCATGGCAGCCTCCTCGGAATGATTGGCGTCGCGCTATTAGTATTCCCAAAACTCGCGCTCGGACTCTCCGGCTTTGAAACCGGTGTCGCCGTCATGCCGCTGGTCGAAGGAGACCTGCCTCAGCGAATCAAAAACACGCGCAAACTCCTTCTGGCCGCAGCCCTCATCATGAGCGCATTTCTGCTCGGCAGCAGCGTCGCTACGAGCGCTCTCATCGAACCTCACGCGTTCCAAAAAGGCGGCGAAGCCAACGGACGCGCACTGGCCTTCCTGGCCCACCGCTTCCTTGGCGAAGGCTTCGGCACCGTCTACGACATCAGCACCATTCTGATCCTCTCTTTCGCCGGTGCCTCTGCCATGGCCGGGCTACTTAACCTCGTGCCAAGATATCTGCCGCGCTTCGGAATGGCCCCCGAGTGGGCACGCGCCTCCCGGCCCCTGGTCATCGTCTTCATCTTGATTGCCTTCGTCGTGACCATCCTCTTTGATGCTGACGTAGACGCTCAAGGTGGCGCCTATGCTACCGGAGTTCTCGTCTTGATGAGCTCTGCCGCCCTCGCCGTCACGATCTCGGCTTGGCAAACCAAGCTGCGAATCCCGTTCATGCTCATCACTGGCGTTTTCCTCTACACAACCACCGTAAATATTTACGAACGGCCCGAAGGCATCAAAATCGCCTCATTCTTCATCCTCCTGGTAGTTGCAACTTCCCTGGTTTCACGCGCCATGCGCGCAACGGAGCTGCGCATAGGCAACGTAATCTTCGACCAGGAAGCACTCCGCATCATCGACGCCGACGAAGACAAACTCATTCGCGTGGTGGCTCACCGGCCGCGCCCGGATGCGGCTCAGAAGGTTTACGACGACAAGGACGCCAGCACCAGAGCCAACAATAATCTCTCTGCCACAGAAAACCTCATCTTCATCGAGATTGAGCCCGGCGACGTATCCGACTTCGGTCATGACATCGAAGTCAAAGGCATTCAACTGGGCCGCCACATGATTTTGCGGACAAACAGCGTTGCCGTCCCCAATGCCCTCGCAGCCATCCTGATCAGCATCAGTGAGCGGACTGGTCGCCTCGCCCACGCATACTTTGGATGGACGGAAGGCAACCCGATCGGCTACGTCTTCCGCTTCATATTCCTCGGCGAGGGAGACGTAGCCCCGATCACAAGGGAAGTTCTACGCAAGAAAATCCCCGATCCAACCCTGCGTCCAAACGTTCACGTATCCTGAGCCTTCCCTCTAGCGCTCAGCGAGTCTCGCCAAATAAAGCTCAACTCGATCAGTAGGTACACGGACTTCTTCGGCCGCGCTGTGGCGACGTGGACATCGCGGCGGGCTCTGCGCTTTCTCGCCACAGCTTCAAAAGGTAGATAGGTTTCGCGATCGACGCGCAGTACCACTGCGCCCACATGCGCCAGTGCGGCCATAGCAGGATCAACCATGACGCTGCGGCGCTTGAGAATTTCTGGAAGATGTTCGCGCGCCTCATTGAAAGCGACATCAGGCGCCAAAAACTCAACCGTCTCGGCATATTTGCGCAGCAAGTTCAACACCCGGGAGCCAAGAACCGCGCGAATCAAGATATTCGCGTTTAAGACCAACATGATCAGCGCTACTTCATCCGCCATTCACGGCGCAGTCTTTTGAAATCTTCAACAAGTTCATCTTCTTTCGTTCCGGCTGCCGAAATCATCTCTTGCACCTTTTGTCCGGCAACCGTGAGGGCCTCCAAATCTTCTTGGCTGGCCTTCGGCTTGGTCGGAACGTAAATGCCGATGGTCGCGCCGTGGCGAGTGATCGCCACCGGAGACTTCGATTCCAGATAGTTGGCTAGCTTCTCCCGAAATTCCCGAATTCCCACTTTGGTGGTGTGCATGTCATGAACCTCTAATGTGTACACAATGATAACGCAAACTCGCCAATGTCTAGAACGCCAACCTTAACAGTTTCCTTGCATAAACCCATCGAATACCCATGCCAACATCATCGCCTCCCACCAAGGAACCATCGTTCTCCAGCCGAAGGCCGACGATCTAACCTGGCCAATTCACATGCACATACCTGACTCCTCCATCATTCACACCCCAAGCTGATGCCACAACTCTGTCCAGCCAAGGCCGAAAGATACAAAGAACGGACGATGGTGGAGCGAGTCAACGCGAGGCTCAAAGACGAGTTCGGAGGAAGGACCTTGAGGGTGAGAGATCACCCAAGGCAATGGCGCACCTAATGTTTGGAGTGATTGCGCTGACAGTGGACCAATTGCTAAAAATGATTAAATAGTACGGTAAAACGGCAAAAATCTGGAAGAAAAACAAGGCCCGAA
>Ga0163144_10017063_pt1 | contig 14815 bp, 11 predicted proteins | sample OliLak19BULKMAT1_FD_123175 | JGI IMG/M metagenome (GOLD analysis project Ga0163144, IMG submission 123175) | Freshwater microbial mat bacterial communities from Lake Vanda, McMurdo Dry Valleys, Antarctica - Oligotrophic Lake LV.19.BULKMAT1 | ecosystem: Environmental > Aquatic > Freshwater >... | reverse complement strand
TGTAGTAGATTTTATTTGTTTATGTTTAGGGCTCGCGTCGGCTTGGGCGGGTCGTCGGTCTTGCCCTCGTCGTAGATGAAGCGCTCGCGCTGATCCGCGTGCCCGAGCTGCGCGGTCACGCTCGCCGCCCCCCACGCCTGGTCCGGCCGCCCGAGCTTCTGAAAGACGTCGAAGAGGTCGTGGTACGTCTGCACCACCATCGGGTCGAGCTGCGCGCAGGCTTGCAGGTGACCGCGCGCGAGGTCCCACTTGCCCAGGTCCCGGGCCAGGGCCGCCGCCGTCTGCCGCGTCGTCATGTCGCGCGGCAGATCCGCGATCGCCTTTTCGAGGGCCTTGAGCGCCGCCTCGGGATCCTCCAGGTGATCGCGAAACAGCAGCGCCAGCCGCCGGTTCAGCTCCCACCGCACGCGCCGGCGAATGTCCGCTTCCGGGATGCGGTCCGTACGCGGCAGCATGCGCCGGTAGGTCGCCTCCAGCTCGCTCCACTCTTGCCGGTCGGCGAGCAACGTCGCCGCCGTCGCGAGCGGCTCCAGCTTCTCGGGATCCGCGTCGAGCGCCTGCTCGAAGAACGCCAGCGCCGCCTCCTCGTCCTTGCGCTCCGCGAGGCAGCTCGTTCCGAGCGCGGTGTACAGCGCGGCGCGCGCCGGCCCGTCCGCCGTCTTGTCCGCGATCTCGACCCGCAGCGCGAAGGCCTCCTCGACGGCGCCCGCCGCCTCGTGGATGTGCGCGAGCTTCGCGAGCACGTCCAGGTCGTCGGGCTTGATCTCGCGGGCTCGCAGGAACGCGCTCCGCGCCCGCTCGGCGTCGTACGCCACCCGCGCCCAGCGCTCGCCGAACTCCATCAGCCGCCCGTAGCGCTCGCCCGGGTCCGTCAGCGTCGCGAGGAGCTTCTCCTCGGTCGCGGCCACGCCGCGCCAGTCGCGCTCCTCGACCGACAGCTTGGCGATCGCTTCCAGCGCGGGCCGATGGTTCGGCGAGAGCTGCGTGGCCTTCTCGAAGTTCGAGATCGCCTCGCGCCGCTTGTCCTGCAGCAGCTTTACCTGGCCGATCCGCACGTACACGTCGGCGCGCTCTTCCTTCTGCGCGGGCGTGACCAGCAGCAGCGCCTTCTTGTATTCGGCGAGGGCGCCCTCGGCGTCGCGCGCGGCGAGCCGATCGCCTTGCGCCACGTGGTCCGCGTACGTCGGCGGCTCCGGCGCTGCGGACGGTTCCTTCTCGGGCGTCGGCTCCGGCGTCGCTGCCGGCTCCTCGACCTTCGGCGCCTCGGTCACCGCCCCGCTCTCGACGGACTTCGCGGGCTCGGAGACCCTGGCCGCATCGGTGGCAACCTTCGGCGTCTCGCTGGCGGCGCGCGGTGGCGGCGGCCGATCCGAGATCATGATCTTCGGCAGCGAGGCCGGAGCGACCGAGGCCGGCGGTCGGTCAGAAATCACCATCGTGGCGACGGCCACCGCTCGATCCGCCGCGCCGACCAAGGCCGCTGGCACGCTTGGCTTGGACCTGGCTCCGGCGATCAGGACTGGCACGGCCGGCGGCGGCGGGATGGCGACATGCCGGACGGCAGGCTCGTCCACCTCGACGTCAATGGACGTGTCGTCGTCGGCCGGCGCTTCCCCTTCCGATTCAGCGCCTGCGTCGTCCTCGGACCCACCGTCTTCGCCCGGAGGCCCACCGTCTTCGCCCGGAGGCCCACTGTCTTCGCTCGGCGGGCCACTGTCTTCGCTCGGCGGGCCACTGTCTTCGCTCGGCGGGCCGCTGTCTCCGCTCGGCGACCCACCGGCTTCTTCGGCCGCCGCGTTGTCTTCGCTCGCAGGCCCACCGTCTTCGTCCGCGCTCCCCGTCTCTGCGTGCCTGTCGAGCGCTTCCGCCTCGTCCACCATCGACGCCGTGCTCGCCCGCCCGTCGCCCCGAAGCAGCTCGAATGGCTCCAGCCCACGTGTGTACGCGACACATGGCACCACGCCGAGCAGCCGCTCCGACGCGTCGATGCGCTGGTAGAGCTCTTTCGCCAGCAACCTTCGCGTCGGATCGGCCTCGTCGAGCTCGGCCAGGAACGCCCGCGTGAAGGGCGATGCGGCATCTTCCATCACGGCGGGCGACGGTTGGGCGGCGACGAGCAGCTCGGCGCCGGTCGCCGCCGGATCGATCGCCGTGCGGATCGCGCCCGCGATGACCGCCGAGCGAAACGGGTCTTCTTCGTCCGCGGCATGGCGGCAGTCGAGGACCATGAGCAGCGGGCCGGTGTGCTTCTCGCTCAGCGCCCCGGCGATGTCCCGCAGCGCATCGCCGACGTCCGGGTTCATCGGGTCGAGGCACAAGAACAGCTCGCCCTCGGGAGAGAGCGCCACGTAGGTCGACGCGTAGAAGAGGATCCCCTCCACGTCGTCGGGATGCGCGTCGAAGAACTGATCGATCTGCTCGGCGACGTCGACGGTCGGATCGATGTCGATGACCTCGATGGCGAGGTCGTCCTGGGGCAGGCGCGACCGGACCAGATCCGTGTCGAGCGTACCGGGCGCCGGGCGCAAATCGGACAGCGTGGTCGGCGCGACGATCAGACCGTACCGCATGGGCGGGCAGACTCTATCAGGGGCGGCCGCCGTTCGGCACGGAACCGGCGACGCCGCCACCCTCACGCGGTCGCGGGCGCACCGCCATGACCTCCGAGCGCCGTGCGCCGCCCGGCTCGCCGGCGCCGTGCGTTGTCGGCTCGGCCGTGGCGTGTTACCCGCAAACGTGGGAGTCCGCGCCGCCCGGAGCGTTGCCCGGTGAGTCCACGAGCCCGACCCGTCGTCGCGCGGACGTGGCGAGGCTCCCAACGCCAACCGGGAGACAACGGCCATGAAACGCGTGTGGATCGGTGTGACCTTGCTCGCCTTCGCCAGCGTTCTGGGGCTCGGGTGCGGAAACTCGTGCGACAACGCCCGGGACCGTTTCGCCGCCCGCTACGCGGAGTGTGAAATCGGCATCCAGCAGCAGCCCAGCGGCAGTGAAGGGTCGGGCGATGCGCAGTGCACGGACACCGACGGACAGTACCTCGACTGCCTGGCAGACTGTGCGGAGTCGGCGACCTGTGAGGCCCTGAAAGGCACGGATCCAATGGGTGGTGCCGACTTCGGCACGTGCAACGCCGACTGCCGCTGATGCCGCCGGCCGGCTCGCCCCCCGGTCGCTGCCACCGCTCGGCTCACCCGGCTGTCGCCCCCATCTCACCGCCGACACAGGGTGTGGCTACGCCGCCACACTTTCGGCCGGCGAGTGTTGCACTGGATTCACAGGCACGACATCAACGTCCGTGAAAGTTGACGTGCCGCAGGGGTCTGACTACGAGCGTGCGGCCCGGTCCGCTCCTTGCTGAGCAAGCCGGGCACAGCGCGTAAGCGCAATCGACGCGACACCGCACCGGGCACCTTGTCAGCTTTTCTCAAGTTTGCGCCCTGGCGCCTTCGGGGGCAGGGGGCAGCGGCCCTGCGGAGTCGCACCGAATCCGTCAACTAACCTAGGAGATTTCCATGACCAAGACCATTCTCGCCTGCGGCATTGTTGGTATCCTCGGCGTCCTCGGCCTCGGCTGCGGCGGCAACGCCTGCGAAGCGGCCGGCGAGGGTTACATCGCTCACTACGAGAGCTGCGGCAACACCCTCCCGGAGGTCTCGGGCTCCGCGACTGAGACCTCGTGCTCGGACGCCCAGGGCAAGGCCGCGCAGTGCGCGACGGATTGCTACACGGCGCAGTCCTGTGACTACGTCAACGGCAAGGGCACGGCCGACGAAGCCAAGACCTACGCCGACTGCATCACCGCCTGCGGCAGCTGATTCACACACGCCAACTGGCCTCACGTCAGAAGGCGTCACGTGAAATAGAAGAGACGACCGCGGCTTCGGCTGCGGTCGTTTTTTTTCGCTCTTTTTCTGGCTCTTTCGCTCGCCGAGGCCGAGCCTTCCGCACCACGTCTGCAGCGGGGCCGCGAATGGTGAAGTGGCCGCTCGTGCGACGGACCCTGAAGCGAGAATTTGAATCGCGGAAGCTCTGCGCTTCGCCCGCATGGTGAAGCGCGTGAATGGTCGCTCCACCCTTCGCGATTCCGCTTCGACGCGCGATGCCTTCGTCGTTCCGCGATTCAGAACCCCGCCACGGTGCGCACGCTTCGCGATCCCGTCAACCGCGGCCGACGCTCGCCACGACACCCAGCAGGGCGCGCCCGTCGGCGGGCCGGGTCTCGTCGGGCCCGATGCACAGCAGCGCGATCTTCCGCCAGGCATCCACCTCGGCCGTGTCCGCCGTGAGCTCGGGCTGGGCTCCGGCGGCCTCCTCGAAGCGCTGGAGAACGTCCTCGAGGATGCGCCCGTAGCCGTACACGTCGTCGCGCGGATCGCTCGATCGGCCGGCGATTCGCTCCGGCGAGACATACCCCGCGCTGCCCGGGGTGGCCGCCGCGCCGATCACCTGCGCGATGCCGAAATCCCCGAGCACCGCCTCGTCCGGCCGGCGCAATAGCACGTTGGCGGGCTTGACGTCCGCGTGCACGTAGCCCTGCTCGTGGACGCGCGCGATCGCCCGCGCCAGCGACACGGCCCACCGCCCGATCGGCGCGAGCACGCTCGTCTGCCCGCTGCGCAGCAGATCGCGCACCGAGCCGCGCGGCACCCACTCCAGCGAGAGCCAGCCCTCGAACGGATCGGCGTCGAACAGGCGCAGCACGCCCGGCCCGGCGAGCGTGCTCGTGAGCTTCGCCTCGCGCTCCAGCAGCGACCGATCGCTCGCCCGCCCGTGGTACACCTTGAAGGCGACGCGCCGCCCGAGCACCTCGTCCTCGGCCTCGAACACCGAGCCTGCTCCCCCGCGCGCCACCTCGCGCAGCAGCCGGAACGGCGCCCCCGGCGGCGTCGCCGTGATCACCGTCGCCTCGTCGCGCCGCCGCGCCGCCGTCTTCACCACGCCGAGCGCCGCGCTCCAGCGCTGGTGCCTCTCGCGCGCCCCCGGAGCGTCGATCGCGCGGGCCAGCACCCGCTCGATGGTGCCCACGGCGCGCGCGAGCTGCCCCGTGGCCGCGAACAGATCCGCCGCGAGGACGAGCGCCTGGGTGCTGCTCGTGTCCTCGAGCAAGCGCAGCGCCCCGCTCTCGTCGCCGCGCGCCGCGAGGATGTCGGCGCAGTTGACGCGGACCAGCTCGGGGACCGGACGCTCGGCGATCGCCTGGAGGATCTTCGCCGCCGCCGCGTGCTCCTGCACCGTGCCGCGCACCCGCCGCAGGATCCCGATCGCCTCTTCCGCGGACGGCCCCTTCGCCAGGCCCACCCGCGCGAGCCGCGCCAGATCGTCGTTCTCGTCGGCGCGCGTCTCCTCCCCGGGGACGGGCGCGACCACGGCGGCGCCACCCTCGGCGCCCGTCGCGTCGACCTCCTCGTCGGCGCTCGGCGCCCCGTCCGGCGGTTCTGCCGGCCCGATGCCGAGACCTCGCTTCACGCGCTGCCACAAGCTCACGGCGCGGGCTCCATGCGGGGCTGATCGCCCGGCGCCTGGAGCCGCGCCTTCTGCCCGCGGGCGGTGGCGATCGCGTCGCCCGCGCACAGCTCCACCTCGCGTGCGAGCTGGTACTCGCCCAGGAACGGCGGCGACGCGCCGGCCGGCGTGTGCAGCACGATGAACGACGCCGCCCCGTCGCGCCGCTCCACCACGTGCCAGCCGAACAGGACCAGCGGTCCGAGCGGCAGCAGGCAACGCTCTCCCGCGATCATCGCCCGCACCAGCGGACCGTGCGCGTCGCTCGCCGCGACCGGCTCCAGCGTGCACGGGATCTCGCCGCCGAGCCGGATCTGCAAGCCGTCGCCGATCGCCACCGCCGCCGCGAGCCGGGCCCCCGCGAGCGTCGTCCCGTTGCGCGTCCCGAGGTCCTCGACCATCGGGCCCGAGGGCCCCCGGAAGATCCGCACGTGCTGCCGGCTCACCGCCCGCGCCCCCACCAGAATCGTCGCGTCGCCCCGGCCGATCGTCGCCTCCGCCCCCAGCGCGAAGCGCATCCGCTCGCCGTCCACCAGCACGTCCACGATGGGCCCGCGCAGCAGCCGCGCCCGCATCGCCATCGCCGTCGCCGCGATCTTCTCGTCGTGGTGCTTGGCCAGCCACTCGTCGCACATCGCGAGCGCCGCGCGCCGCTCCGCCGTGCGGTCCAGATCCGCGATCTTTCGCAGCACACCGGCCCGCTCGTTGTCGCTCTTCGCCGACACCTCCGTCGCCTTCAGCCGCTCTTCCAGCCGCTCGATCGCCCCTGCCGCGGTGAGCGCCCGGACCTCGCCGTCGGTGTCGCCCGCCAGCGCGAACGCGTCGGCCGCGCGCTCCAGCTCACCCGCCTCTTCGAGCTCGCGCGCCACCGACAAGATCTCGCTCGTCATGAGGCTGCCGCCCTTGCCGCGCAGCAGATCGAAGCCGAGCAGCGCCTTGCGCGCCCGCGCCTTCTTCTGCACCTCCGCGTCGACCGCGGTCTCCAGGGCCAGCGCGCAGAACGCGACGCGCCGCTCGACCGAGGCCTCGGCGTCCGCGCGCAGCAGCAGCACCCGCGCCGCCTCGTCGGGAAAATCCGCGGTGAGGTACGCCTCGACGGCGCCTTCCAGGTCGCCCGCGAGCTCCTTCGCGCGCGCCGCCTTCTTGCGCGACCTGGCCTTTCCTCGTGAAAACAGGTCGAAGAGACCCACAGCCGCGCATGCTACCTCAGCGGACCCCGGCGTGCGTGCGCGTCCGGCCTGAAACGAGCGGCACGATGGAGCCGCCGCGCGCGACAAAGGCCGCTCGCTGGCCCGGGGCCCCGGCGAGTATATTGGCCCACCCCATGTCTTCTTCGAGCCGCCTGGGCGAACTGCTCGTCCGCGAAAAACTCATCAGTCTCCAGCAGCTCCGCCAAGCGCAAGAGGAGCAGCGAAAGACCGGCAGCAACCTCAACTACGCCCTCGCCAAGCTCGGCTACATCTCCGACGGCGAAATCACCAGCTTCCTCTCCGCGCAGTACCGCGTCCCCGCCGTCAACCTCGACGAGTACGAGATCGAGCCAGAGGTCACCAAGCTCGTCTCGAAAGAGGTCTGCGAGAAGCACAAGATCATCCCGGTCTCGCGCTCCGGATCGGCCCTCGTCGTCGCGATGTCCGACCCGACGAACCTCCACGCCATCGACGACATCAAGTTCCTGACCGGCCTCAACGTCGAGCCCGTGGTCGCCTCCGAGACGGGCATCCTCGCGGCGATCGATCGCGCCTACGCCGACGGCCCGCAGTACGACGAGGTGCTCGCCGAGTTCGCAGGCGAGGACATCGACTACACGATCGAAGCCGACGACGTGAACGTCCTCGAGCTCGAGAAGGCCGCCGAGGGCGCCCCGGTCGTTCGCCTCGTGAACGCCATCCTGCTCAACGCCATCAAGAAGGGCGCGAGCGACATCCACGTCGAGCCCTACGAAAAGAAGCTGCGCATCCGCTACCGCGTCGACGGCGTGCTCATGGAGGAGATGCAGCCGCCGATCAAGATGAAGGCGGCCATCGCCAGCCGCGTGAAGATCATGAGCCAGCTCGACATCGCCGAGCGGCGCCTGCCCCAGGACGGGCGCATCAAGCTCAAGATCGGCAAGGGCAAGGAGATGGACTTCCGCGTCTCCGTGCTGCCGACCATGTGGGGCGAGAAGATCGTCCTCCGCCTCCTCGACAAGTCGAACCTCCAGCTCGACATGACGAAGCTGGGCTTCGATCAGGCGCCCCTCGACGACTTCCAGTGGGCGATCAACCAGCCCTGGGGCATGGTCCTCGTCACGGGGCCCACGGGGTCCGGCAAGACGACGACGCTCTACTCGGCGCTCAGCGATCTCAACAAGGTCGGCGTCAACATCAGCACCGCCGAAGATCCCGTGGAGTACAACCTGCCCGGCATCAACCAGGTGCAGATGCACGACGAGATCGGCCTCAACTTCGCGATGGGCCTGCGCTCGTTCCTCCGGCAAGACCCGGACATCATCATGGTCGGCGAGATCCGCGACTTCGAGACCGCGGAAATCGCGGTCAAGGCCGCGCTCACGGGCCACCTCGTGCTCTCGACGCTGCACACCAACGACGCGCCGTCGACCATCTCGCGCCTGCTCAACATGGGCGTCGAGCCGTTCCTCATCACCGCCAGCGTGAACCTGGTGCTGGCCCAGCGCCTCGCCCGCAAGGTCTGTCAGGACTGCAAGGCGGTCATCAAGATCGACGCGAAGATCCTCCTCGATTTCGGCTTCAGCGAGGAGCAGATGGCGCGCGCCCAGATCATGAAGGGGCAGGGCTGCAAGACGTGCAACGGCACCGGCTACAAGGGGCGCGTCGCGCTCTACGAGGTCATGCGCTTCAGCGAGCAGCTCAAGGAGATGGTGCAGCAGGGCGCGTCCACCGCGGAGCTCAAGGCGGCGTCGATCCGCCAGGGCATGATGACGCTGCGCGCCGCCGGCATCGAGAAGGTCCTCCAGGGCATGACGACGACCGAAGAGGTTGGCCGCGTCACCATGGGAGACTGACCCGATGAGCGAAGAAGCAAGCCTCCCGCAGCAAGGGGAGGGTCTCAAGTACTCGCTGCAGCACCTCCTTCGAGCGATGGTCGAGAAGGGCGCGAGCGACCTCCACATCACGAGCGGCTCGCCGCCGCTCCTGCGCATCGACGGCTCGGTCGTGCCGCTCAAGCTGGCGCCGCTGTCCGCGCCGGACGCCCGCACGCTCTGCTACGCGTCGCTCACCGACGAGCAGAAGGCGGTGTTCGAGCGCGACTGCGAGCTCGACCTGTCGTTCGGCATGAAGGGCCTCGCGCGCTTCCGCGCCAACATCTTCCTGCAGCGCGGCGCGGTGGCCGGCGCCTTCCGCCAGATCCCGTTCAAGATCCTGAGCTTCGAGGAGCTCGGCCTGCCCGCGATCATCGCCGACCTCACGACCCGCCCGCGCGGCCTGGTGCTGGTGACCGGCGCCACCGGCTCGGGCAAGACCACGACGCTCGCCAGCATCATCGACAAGATCAACGCCGAGCAGCGCCTGCACATCGTGACGGTCGAAGATCCCATCGAGTACCTGCACCCGCACAAGCTCAGCATCGTGAACCAGCGCGAGGTCGGCAGCGACACGCGGTCGTTCAAGGACGCGCTCAAGTACATCCTGCGCCAGGATCCGGACGTCGTGCTGGTCGGCGAGATGCGCGATCACGAGACCATCGAGGCGGCCCTCACCATCGCCGAGACGGGCCACCTGGTGTTCGCCACGCTCCACACCAACTCGGCCGTGAGCGCCATCAACCGCATCATCGACGTGTTCCCGCCGCACCAGCAGGCCCAGGTCCGCGCCCAGCTCTCGCTCAACCTGGTGGCGGTGCTCTCGCAGGTGCTCGTGCCGCGGGCCGGCGGGCAAGGTCGCGTCCTCGCCATCGAGGTCATGATCCCGAACCCCGCGATCCGAAACCTCATGCGCGAGGACAAGGTCCACCAGATCTACTCGCAGATGCAGATGGGGCAGGGCGGCAGCGGCATGCAGACGCTCAACCAGGCGCTGGCGGGGCTGCACTCGCGGCGGGTGATCTCCCCCGAAGACGCCTACGCGTACTCCGGCGATCCGGAAGAGCTGCGGATGCTCATCGAGGGGCGCGCCGGGCGCCCGCCGGTGGCACCACGGACCTGAACACCTCGGCACCTGAGCCCCCTTCCATACGAATTCCGCGGGGCTCCGTGGCCGCGGCCCGATGGACTTGACGCAGGGAAAAAGCCGAGATCGGCGCTTACCTGAATGATCGGGCAAGCATCTATTTTGACATCCTGTCAACCGTTCAGTAGCGTTGACGCCGCGATGCAAGGCCTCACTGACCGACAGCAGCAGGTTCTCGGATACATCAGGCAGTCGATCACCGATCGGGGGTACCCGCCCACGTTGCGAGAGATCGGCGCGCACATGGGCATCCGTTCCACGAACGGGGTGAACGATCACCTGCGCGCCCTCGAGCGCAAGGGCTACCTCACCCGCGAGGACATGAAGAGCCGCGCGCTGCGCCCGCGCGACATCGACGACCTGCCGCCCGGCGACAAGGGCGCCCTCGTCGCCAGGCCCGCCAACGATCAGGGCGACAGCGAGATGGTCGAGATCCAGGTGCTCGGCCGCATCGCCGCAGGCCAGCCGCTGCTCGCCCAGGAGAACATCTTCGACACCGTCCGCATCGAGCGCACCATGGTGCGCGGCGGGCGCGACACCTTCGGCCTGCGCGTCCAGGGCGACTCGATGATCGAGGCCGGCATCCTGTCGGGCGACTACATCTTCGTGCGCAAGCAGCCAACCGCCAACCGCGGCGACATCGTCTGCGCGCTCATCGGCGACGAGGCCACGGTGAAGTACTTCTACCCCGAGAAGGACTACATCCGGCTCCAGCCCGCCAACGGCCAGATGGCGCCCATCCTGGTGCGCTCGCAAGACTTCAAGCCGACCATGCTGCTCGGCATCGTCGTCGGCGTGTACCGCAAGATCTGACCTTCCCTCGCGAGCAGGCCGACCATGCTGCTCGGCATCGTCGTCGGCGTGTACCGCAAGATCTGACGTTCCCTCGCGAGCAAGAGGGCCGTGCTGCGCGACATCGTCGCCGGCGTCTCCCCCAACAATCTGACGTCCCCGCCTGGAAGGGCCCTCACGCGGCGCCCTGAAATGGGCCCCCTGCTCCGCCCTCGTTGACGCGTGCTCCAGCCGCTTGCTAGCGTCGTTTTCGCTCTCGGCGTCGAAAGGACACGATCGTGCGGACACAGAAACTCCTTTGCGCGTTGGGTGTGGCCGCCTCCCTGGGCTTCTTGCCCTGCCTCTCCGGCTGCGGCGGAGTGCTCTACAGCGTCTCGATTTTTTCGGCCGAATCGAAGCTCGAAACGGCCCAGGCGCTCGGCGCCGAGCGCTACGCGCCGTACGAGTACTGGTACGCCCGCGAGCACATGCTCAAGGCGAAAGAAGAGGCCGCGACCGCCGACTACGGCGACGCCATCGACTTCGCCGACACCGCCGAGGAGTACGCCGAAAAAGCCGCCACGCTGTCCAAGCAGGCGCACGAGGGCGCAGGGCGATGAAGAGCCGCTTTCTCAGCGTGACCGTCGGCGTGACAGCCAGGCTAGCCCAGCTGGCCTTCATGCCGGCCGCGGTGGCGCTGCTCTCGTGCGCGCAGCTCTCGTGCGCTCAGGTCCCCAAGATGCGCGGCGAGCTCGAAGGGCTGACCAAGCTCGCCGATCAGGCCGAAAAGAACGGCGCGGTGCGCTGCGCCCCGCGTGAGCTGGCGCTCGCCAAGGCCAACATCCGCTTCGCCACCACCGAGCTCGACCAGGGCGACTTCTTCCGCGGCGACACCCACCTCGGCATCGCCCGCGCCAACGCGCAAGCCGCGTACGACCTGTCCCCACCGCAGAAGTGCGCCGAGCGCGGCTTCACCGACGAGCCGCCCCCGCCCATCCCCAAGGTGGGCGACTGCGACGGCGACGGCCTCATGGACGACGTCGACCTGAAGTGCCCGTGCGACGCCGAGAACTACCAGGGCTTCGAGGACGAGGACGGCTGCCCCGACGACGCCGACACGGACGGCGACGGCCTCAAGGACTCGGTCGACCAGTGCCGGCTCGTGCCCGAGGACAAGGACACCTACCTCGACGACGACGGCTGCCCCGAGCTCGACAACGACAGCGACGGAGTCCTCGACACGAACGACAAGGACGCGACGGGGAAGAGCTGCGCCAACGATCCCGAGGACCCGGACGGCTACGAGGACGCCGACGGCTGCCCCGAGCCGGACAACGACAGCGACAAGGTCGCGGACATCCAGGATCAGTGCCCGAACGAGCCCGGTGTGACCGACGGCGACAAGCCCGGCTGCCCCAAGAAGCCGAGCCTCGTCATCGTCACGGCCACCGAGATCAAGATCACGCAGCAGATCCACTTCGAGTTCGACAAGGCCATCATCCGCCGGGAGAGCTTCCCGATCCTCGACGCCATCGTCGAGGTGCTGGTGAAGAACCCGAACATCAAGATCCAGATCCAGGGCCACACCGACAACAAGGGCTCGCCGGTCTACAACAAGAGCCTGTCGGATCGCCGCGCGGCCGCCGTGATGAAATACCTCGTCGGCCACGGTATCGCGGCGGGCCGGCTGACCTCGAAGGGCTTCGGCATGGAGGTCCCGATCGTGCCGAACACCACCGATCAGAACCGCGCGCTCAACCGCCGCGTCCAGTTCATCCGCGTCGAAGGCGCGGGCGCGGGCACCCCGCCCTGAGCGCGCTTGCCTGCTGCAATCGCCGTGATCAACCGCCGGCTTTGCGGCCATCCATGGCGGACCTTTTTGATCCGCCAGCCGCGCCGAACTTTCTTCCAGTGCACCTACCGTGTTACTTGGGGGCGCCCGCGGGGCATTCCTTGAGGAGACAGACCACGTGATCGCCCGTACGCCTCGGTCCTCTCGCTTCGCCAACGATTCGCGTTCAACGCCTGCTGGCTCGACGATTTCTCGTTCAACCATCTCTCGTTCAACCATTTCGGCGCGCCGAGCCACGACGAGCGTGTCCTCCGCCCCCACGTCCGGACGCGGCCTCCGCGGCCGGATCATGGGCGTCGCGCTGGCCTTCGTGGCGCTCTTCGGCGCGGCCGATGCCGTCGCGGCCGGCGAAAAAGATGCCGAAGCGACAAAGCTCTACGACGCCGCGATGAACGACGACTACCTCAACGTCGAGCTCGCCAAGGCCGAAAAGAAGCTCCAGGACGCCATCAAGAAGTGCGGCACCGACGGCTGCACGCCGAAGGTCCTCGCCAAGGTGCAGATCGGTCTTGGCGTCATCCACTTCGCCAACAACAAGCTCGATCTCGCCAAGGAAGCGTTCGTGGCCGGCCTGAAGGTCGATCCGACGGCGGCGCTCGATCCGACGTTCAAGGGCGCCGAGATCGACAAGATCTTCGACGACGCCAAGAAGAGCACCGGCGCGGCGGGGGCCGGCGGCGCCTCGGGCGGGAGCAGCGGCGGCGGCGGGGCGAGCGGCGGGGCCGGCGGAGCGGGCGGCAGCGGCCCCGCGAAGGTCGGCGGCGACCTGAAGCACAACCCCCCGGCGGAGCAGCAGGTCAACACCGCGGTCCCCATCTACATCGAGGTGCCCGCGGACATGGGCATCAAGAAGGTGACGCTCCGCTACAAGCCGTTCGGCAGCACCGAGTGGAAGCCCCTCGAGATGGGCAAGGTCGGCGACGGCTGGGGCGTCGAGCTCAAGTGCACCGAGGTCACCACGACCGGCGACCTCAAGTACTACATCACGGCCGACGACGACGCGGGCACCGTGGCCACCGCGGGGTCCCGCAGCGAGCCGTACAAGGTCTCCATCAAGAACGACATCGAGGGCGATCCGCCCTCGCTCCCCGGCAAGAAGCCGCCGAAGCAATGCGCCGGGACGTCGGACTGCGTGCCCGGCTTCCCGCGCTGCCCCGGCGCGGAATGCAGCTCCGCAGCAGACTGCAACGAGGGCCTGTATTGCAGCGCCGACGGCAAGTGCGCGAAGCGCTCGCTGGAGTGCAAGGCGTGGGGCGCGAGCTGCGTCGACAACTCCGAGTGCTGCGACGGCTACTCGTGCTCCGACGGGACCTGCCAGGAGGGCGGCGGAGGCACGGCGTCCCCCTCCAAGAAAAAGGGCAAGCAGTTCTTCGTGAGCGTGAGCGCCTCGCTCAACCTGCTGCTCATCAGCGGGCGCGACCTGGTGTGCTCCGGCAAGGACGCCTCCGGCAATGTGAGCGACGGCTCGTACGTGTGCTTCCACAGCGACGGCGGCGGCCAGTTCTACGGGGTGCCGAACGATGCCGGGGGAACGAACGGGATCACGGGCGGCTTCGGCGTCGGCGGCGCGACCTTCTCGGCCGGCTTCGACTGGAACCTCATGCAGACGTTCAACGTGCCGAACATCAACCTGACCGCGGGCCTGCGCGTTGGCTTCGGGTTGAGCGCCTTCCCGACGTCGACCGCCGACCCGACCGAGGCTCAGCGAGGCTTCGGCCACAGCAAGGCGAACGAGTTCAAGCCGTTCAACATCGAGGGACGTGGCCAGTACAGCTTCCTCGGTAACTTCGTGGAAAAGGGCAAATTCCGCCCGTATGCGTTCGTCGGTGGCGGCGCCGGTCAGGTCAACGCGGGCGTCCCGGTGACCGTCTGCGACACCGTCGACAAGGACGGTGATCCGGTCCCGCAGTCCAAGAGCTGCGGCAAGCAGGCGGGCTCGGTCGAGACGAACGTCGATGCCTACCAGATCACTGGCCTCGGCTACGTGGCCTTCGGTCCCGGAGTGACCTACGGCTTCACCGACTGGTTCGGGCTCCAGCTCGAAGTGAAGGTGATGCTCATGGTGCCGACGTTCGGCGTCGTCATCGCCCCCACCCTCAGCCCCGTCGTCGCTTTCTAGAGCGGTTCGCGCCCCGGTTTGGGGCGTGCAATTCGCGACATTCCACGGCAAATAGAGGCATTCGATGAGCGGGCCCCCACACGCGGGCGCAAACCGCTCTAGAGCGGTTCGCGCTCCGGTTTGGGGCGTGCAATTCGCGACATTCCACGGCAAATAGAGGCATTCGATGAGCGGGCCCCCACACGCGGGCGCGAACCGCTCTAAATACCTTGTCTGCCGACCGCCAAATAGACTATCTCAATGGTCGTGGGAGCGCTCGACCAACCCTTTCAAGGTCACCTCGCTTCTCGTTTTGCCAGCATTTCTCAGCCCGTTCCCGTTCCCGTTCCCGTTCCCGTAAACCGGACTTCGGGAACGGGAACGGGAACGGGAACGAGATCT
>Ga0163144_10017061_pt1 | contig 14817 bp, 10 predicted proteins | sample OliLak19BULKMAT1_FD_123175 | JGI IMG/M metagenome (GOLD analysis project Ga0163144, IMG submission 123175) | Freshwater microbial mat bacterial communities from Lake Vanda, McMurdo Dry Valleys, Antarctica - Oligotrophic Lake LV.19.BULKMAT1 | ecosystem: Environmental > Aquatic > Freshwater >... | reverse complement strand
CGCCCAGACGGCCAAGGTTTCACGCTGGCGGCTCGAGACCGATCAGGTTTCTCGCTGGACCGCCACCGCGCTCCTGCACATCGAACGCGGCTTCCATCGCATCAAAGGTCACGCCGATCTGCCACAACTCCTCGCGGCTCTCGCCCGGCCTTAACTCAATTCCGGAGGTGGAGGGGCTTACGCCCCTCCACACCTCCCCGAGCTTGATTGCTCTTGTCCCATCCCCCAATCCCTGACCGCCATCTACTCAGAACTTTTAACGACAGCTGGGACATCCCCGGCGGCGGGTCGTGCCGCGGGAGTGGGTGGTGTGCTCCAAGACGGAGGCGGCTATGTCGCGGGCGGCTGATGGGCGGGCAAGAGTTCGGAGATTTTTGCGCCATTCTTGCCAGAGACGGGCATTGGCGGCGAAGGCGCGTTGCAAGGTCTCGACGATGGCGGCGGGTGTTTCGGCGAGCGCGCCGGCGTTGTTCCGACGGATGAGCTCGTAGTTGCCTTCTTCCTGACCGGGGACGATTTGATTCACCAACATCGGACAGAGGGCGTTGATCGATTCCTGCGTGGTGGCGCCGCCGGCTTTGCTGATGACGACGTGATGCGTCATGAGCAGTTCGGGAATACGATTCGTCCAACCGAGTATCTCGGTGCTCGCACGGGAAGCGCGGGCCATGGCTTCGAGTTCGAGTTTCAGTCCCGCGTCGCGACCGGCGGTGATGGTGATGTGCCACTCGGGGTGTTGCAGCAGGGCGCGGACAGTCTCGATGGCCCGCGAGCGATTGGAATTTATAATGTAGAGAATACGACGCGGAGCGGCGGGACTGACGGGCTCGGGCGGCTGGAGGTGAGGCGCGCGATCAGCGAAATCGAGCGCGACGGGGAAGCCGGAAACTTCCACGCGGTCGGCGGGCACTCCGGCGCGGCGGAGAAAGGCGGCGGAATCGTGATCGGTGACGAACCAGCCGTCGGAGGGCTGACGGTACCAGAGTGAGTTGATCGTAATGGCGTCGGTGACGACCGTGAAGAGCGGGCAATGCACGAGCCCTTGCGCGCGAAGCGTGGCGATCATCCAGGCGTAAACGGGATAGGTGGAGACGAGGACCGTGGGTTTTTTTTCTTCAATGATTTTGGCGAGGAGTCGCGTGTGGCTGGCTAAGGTCCCCAATAACTTGGGGGCCCAAGTGGAACGATCCAGCCACCCGTAGAAACTGCTCCATACCGCCGGAGCGTGATTAATCGTGTTGATGTAGGCGCGGCGGGAAAGGTTGTTGAGGCGCGGGGCGCGCAGGGCGAAAACGTCGATGAGCTCGGCGGTGTCGCAGGGGTTTTCGTTGAAGGCGGATTGCAGGGCGCGCGCCGCGCTGTTGTGGCCTTCGCCGAAGCCGGCGGTGAGGATTAGGATGCGAGACATGGGAGTGGCGGAGTTGGTTGAGCGGGATTCTCTTGTAGGGTCAGCGCTTGTCGCCGGACCGTTTCGGCTCGGCCACGAGGGCCGGCCCTACAATGAATGGCTGCCGCAAGCGGCAGCCTTACAGAATGCACGGGATTCGCCTGACTCATCGAATGGCGGCGAAGGCGGCGACACTCGCGGCCGTGATGGGGAAGGGGAGTGAGTCTTCCGGGGTGTCGTCGGTGGGGTCTTCCTTTGGCATCGGGAAACGCGTGATGAAATCCTTGAAGGTGATCAGTTCGAAACGTCCGTCGTGGTGCTCGACGATGGCGGTGAGCGATTCGACCCAGTCGCCGGAATTCAGATAGTGAATGTCGCCGATCATCTTGTCGGCGGGTGTATGAATGTGGCCGCAGATCACGCCCTTGCAGCCGCGATCGCGGGCGAGGCTGGCGATCTGATCCTCGAACTTGCCGATGAAGCTGACGGCTTGCTTGACCTTCGCCTTGATGGCTTGGCTGAGGGAGAAATATTCCTTGCCGCGCAGTCTGCGCCACCAGTTGTAGGCGCGGTTGAGCCGGAGGAGGAAGGAGTAACCCATGTCGCCGAGGTGGGCGAGGATGACCATGTTCTTCACGACGCCGTCGAACACGTCGCCGTGCAGCACGAGGTAGCGGCCTTGGGCGGTTTCGAGAATGTGATCTTCGACGAGGCTGAGGCGGTCGAACTTCATCGGGATGAGTCGCGCGAGAAAATCGTCGTGGTTGCCGCGCAAGTAGACGACTTCGGTGTCGCGTTTTTGCACGAGCGTGAGGATGCGGCGGACGAAACGCGTGTGGGCGCGAGTCCACTTGCCGTCGCGGGTGAGGCGCCAGCCGTCGATGATATCGCCATTGAGAATGAGGCGCTCGCAACGGATGTGTTTGAGGAAATGCGTGACTTCGTCGGCTTTGCAGTGCGGGGTGCCGAGGTGGACGTCGGAGAGAATGACGGAGCGGACGTTCAAGGTAGGTTTGCTCATGGGGTGGTGGCGGTGGCCGCGGGTGATTTTTGATTTTCAATTCTCGATTTTGGATTGGCCGACGCGGTCTGGTGATCGGTGATGGCTTCGGTGAGGTCGGTGGCGAAGCGATCGATGACGGTGTCCCAGGACAGGCCTTCGGCGGTCGTGCGGCCGGCGGCGGCGAGGCGCTCGCGCAAGGCGGGTTCGAGCACGAGGCGGATGGCGTTGTCGAAAAAGGCGGATTCATGGTCGAGCGGAGCGACCAGACCGTTTTTATCATGGCGGATGAATTCATGGGCGGCGGCGTAGTCGAACGCGCTGACCGCGAGACCGCTGGCCATGGCTTCAGTGATGACGTTGCCGAAAGTTTCCGTGTTGCTGGCGTGGAGGTAGAGATCGCCCGAGGCGTAGTGGCGGGCGAGATTCACGCCGGTGTAGAAGCCCGTGAAGATGGCGTCGGGTCGTTGGCGCTGGTAAGCCGAGAGCATGGGGCCATCGCCGACGAGCACGAGTCGGACGCGGGGCTCCACGGCTTTGAGCGCATCGAAGCAGCGGAAAAGCAGCGGATAGTTTTTCTCCGCTGCAATCCGGCCGACATGGATCACCACAATTTCGCCCGGCTTGATTCCCCAGGATGCGCGCAGGGTTTCGTCACGGCGGGAGGGTGAAAACAGTTCTGGATCCACGCCGCGGGAGAGCAGGCGGAGGTTGGCATAGCCGTCGGTGGCCAGACGTTTCAATAAGTCGCCGGTGGGGGCGAAGGTGCGGAGCGTGCGATTGTGGACGCGCCGGAGCCACGCGGCGACGACTGGCTTGAGCCAGCCGATGCGGTAATCGCGAGTGTATTGATCGAAGTTGGTATGGAAACTTGAGGTAACCGGGATGCCCATTTGGCGAGCGACAGTGATGGCCGAGGCACCGAGCGGACCTTCGGTGGCGACGTGGACGAGATCGGGTCGGTTGAGTTGCCAAAGTTTTCGGAGCCGGCGGCTGGCGGGTAAGCCAAGGCGGAGTTGGGAATAGCCGGGAATCGGTACGCCGGGGAGACGGACTTGGCGGCAGGCGACGCGCTGCGTAACACTGTAACGGGGCGATTCGTGCCGTTGGCGGGGGCGGATGATGGTCAGGCGATGGCCGCGCTGCGCTAAGCCGTCGACGAGACGACCCAGCGTCATGGCGACGCCGTTTATTTCGGGAGCGTAGGTTTCAGTGATGAGGGCAAGGTGCAAGTAAGAGGTTGCCCGTTCGGCGGTCGGACCAACCGTCGAGCAAGCGCAGGATGCCCGGGAATTGTGACGGAATCGCGACGGCTGGGTGACGATCTGGTAAAAGGCTTAAAATATTTACCACGTCTTTGAAAAATAGGAGTTGCGCCTCGGCCTCGGCACTTTTTAACAGGTAGCTTTTATATCCATGCAATCGCACGGGCCGAAGAGGATCTATACGCCTCAATCTCTAGAGTTTTGGTTCGACCGGCTTGAAGCCGACTGGGAAGGCCAGTTCGTGCCCGACCATGTCCAGCGCGGTCATGAGATGTACTGCAATAGCGAGATCCGTGAGATCGAGCTGGGTTCCAAGGACGCGATCATTCACCGTAAAATTGATAAACGGGAGGAATACGCCGTCATCGAGTGGGATGGGGAAGTCATGAAGGTTCGCTCGTCCTCGACCGATCCGCTGTTGGCCAACGCGATTGCCGTGGCCGGGTTGCATGAGATCGAGGAACTGGTGGCGGATGAGATGACTTCCAAGTTGCCCGGGGTGGTGCCGGAGTTGGCTCCGAAGGTTGCGCTGACTGGCAATGGTAACGGCAACGGCGCGAAGGCTGATGGGCCCACGCGGGATTTGCTGCTGAGTTTTACGGCGACGGGGGAAGGTCTGACTTTTCTGGCGTATTGGAAACAGGGGCGAAACCGCATCCCCGCGCTGGGCAATGCGACGACGCATCCCACCGCCAGCGAACGGGCGAAACTCATCGCGCTGGCCAGCTACGCGCGCAAAGCCCACTTTCGTTACAACCAGACGACCCACGCCTACTCGATGGAATCACTGGCGGATATTCCGAGCTTCATCCGCGATGTGATGCCGCATTGGAAGAAGCAGTTTCCGATCGAGCTCGATGGCAAGGTGGATGCGCTCAAGCACGGCGCCCGGGTGATCGAGGTCGAGGCGGTGGCCGAACATCGCGAAGGTGCGGGCCTGAATTTGCGTTGGATTTTCCGGGCCGGCGAGAAATTGCTTACCGAGGAGCAAGCCTTCGCCCTCTTGAAACACGGCCGCTCGCCCGTGCTGATGCCCGATCTCGGCATCCTGACGATGACGCCGGAAAAGTGGGAGAGCATCAACCAATGGCGGAAGACCTTCGAGGACGCGAAGGGTGATGGCGCGCTGCCGCCGTATCTCGTTTTTTCATTGTTCAACGACCACCGGATCAAGGTCACGCTCGGGCCTGAGATTGAGGCGTGGCGGCAAAAAGTGCTGACGCTACCGGCGGTGAGTCCGGTGTTGCCGGATTTTTTGCGCAATTACCAGAAGCACGGCGTCGAGTGGCTGCATCATCTCGCGGATACGGATTGTCACGGCTTGCTGGCTGACGAGATGGGTTTGGGCAAGACGGTGCAGGTGATCTCGCTGCTCTCGGTCCGTCGGTTGCCGGAACATCCGCACTTGATCGTCTGTCCCGCGAGTGTCGTGCCGGTGTGGCGGGAGGAAATTGCCCGATTCTACCCGGAGGCAAAAATCGACACGCTGAAATCCGGCAACGATTTCACCACCAACAAAGCGCCGGTCATCTGGCTGGCGAGCTACACGCAGTTGCGCAAACACCGCGCCTTGCTTGAGGGGACGACGTTTGGTTACGCGGTACTCGATGAAGGGCAATTCATCAAGAATCCCGATGCGAAAGTCACGCAGTCGTGCTTCGCGATCAAAGCAAAACACCGCATCGTGATGACCGGTACACCGCTCGAGAATCGTCAGCTCGATCTCTGGTCGATTTTCCGTTATTTGTTGCCCGGTCTGTTGGGCTCGCGCGTGGCGTTTGAGGCGGCGCTCAATCAGGAACGCGATCGCACGATGCAACGGCTGCGTCAGCAGCTCACGCCTTTCACTCTGCGGCGCACGAAGAACGAGGTCGCCAAGGAATTGCCGCCGAAGGTCGAGATGGATCTGCTTTGTCCGCTCACGGAAGTGCAGCGCACCGAGTACGCGCGCATCTGCTCCGAGGGTTTGGCGCGGTTGGGCGAGGACATCACGCTGGCGATGAAGGAAAAATCTTTCGGTTTCCTCGCGCTCCTTACGCGGTTGCGGCAGGTGTGTTGCGATCCCGATCTACTGCCATGGTTGAATTCTCCGCTGCAAGACAGCGGCAAACTTCAGCTCCTGATCGAGAAGCTCGCGGAGATCGTGAGCAGCGGCCACAAGGTCGTGATTTTCTCCCAGTTCGTCACGCTGCTTGATCGGGTGCGCAGCGCGCTCGATGTGCATTATCCGGATCTGCCGCGGTACGAAATCACCGGCATGACGATTGACCGGCAGAAGCCTGTGAAGGATTTTCAGACCGCGCAAGGTGCGGCGGCGATGCTTGTGAGCCTCAAGGCGGCGGGGACAGGCATCACGCTGCACGCGGCCGATTATGTTTTCCTGCTCGATCCGTGGTGGAATCCCGCCGTCGAAGATCAGGCGATTGATCGCGTGCACCGCATCGGCCAGACGAACACCGTGTTTGTTTACCGCATGGTCACAGCGGGCACGATTGAGGAGCGCATCCAAGCGCTGAAGGTGGGTAAGCGCGCTTTGTTCAACCAGATCGTGGGCGGCACGGGCGGCGACTTCGAGTGGTCAAAACATTTCCATTCGTTGCAAAGTCTCATCCAGCTCACCGCCATGGAAACCGGCGAGACCGAGTTGTTGAATGCTGCGGACGCGAAAGTGACGTCGGTGGCGGGATAGGGCAGGGCGTCGAGCGGGATGGCCTATTCCTTGATCGCGTGGAGGCACCCCGCCTCCTACCAGACCAAACGAAGCCATGTCTTTTGTAGAGCTGACGCTTGCGGCAGCCTCAGACACGGGGCAAGCCGGTTGAATCGGGTCGAAGGTGGAGCGCGACCTCTGGGCGCGCTTCTGGGTGTCGTCCGCTAAAAAACCCGCCCGAGGTCGGGGTTCAACCCGGTGAAAGCATCCGTGGCAAATCCTGAAACCTGCGGGGTGAGGGCACCCCGCCCCCCATAAAGCCAAACCACGGCGGATCGCGCGGAGCGACGCGGATGAATATGGCTCGCGTCATCGACTGACAGGATTGTTGCGTCGATAGGTAGCGCGCTGGTCGCGCTATTCTGCTGGCCAGCAGAACGAGGCAAGCTCGCAACCTACTGGGCAATTTCCGATCAGGCTACGGCAAGGTGCTCGTCGATTTCCACATCGACGAGCAGCGTCGGTGTGGAAACCGACGCCCACCGCAGAATAATTCCAGTCAACACCTCCGTGTTTCCCTGTTCGTAACACTACCGTCACGAAACCGTAACATTGGTAAGTTAAGTTCTATCTGTTGCCCAGCCTCAATCACTGCGGCGACCTACCAAACACCAGTAACTAACAGGACAGAACACATGCTTAACCTTAAATCCAAACTCCTCACGACTGCGGCGTTCCTCTGTGGCGCCGGTCTCGCGCTCGCTCAAGACAGCGGCCCACTCATCGACCTCCTCGTCAAGAAGGGCGTCGTCAATGATCAGGAAGCCGAAGAGCTTCGCGCCGAACTCGTAAAAGATTTCGTGGCGAATACACCGGCCGGCAAATTGAACTTGGGCTCAACTGTAACGGGGTTCCGTCTGGCGGGTGATATCCGGATCCGCTACCAATATGATAACGAAGTGGCGAATTTTGCCGCTGCCACGAAAGGCCCGAACGATGATCGCAGTCGCTACCGTTATCGCTTCCGCTTTGGCCCTACCGTTTCGTTCAGCAAAAACTGGACCGCCGGTTTTCGTTTGGAAACGGCCAATGGAGCGACCTCGACCAATGATGATTTTGGGGCCAGCGGTTCGACCAACTTCGCGAAGGACAGCAATGTCGCCTACGTGGGGCAAATCTATCTCCAATACGCCTCAGCCAACTGGTACTTCGCGGATCGGGCTGACTTTCGTGTTGGTAAACACGCACACACGTTCTTTACACCGGGCGTAAACGGATTCTGGATCGACACCGATATCAACTTTGAGGGTATCTCCGAGGAACTCGCGTTCAACGACGTGGGCCTGAAGGGCTGGAATCTCACCCTGCGCGGCGGCCAGTATTTGCTTGCGGCCAATTCCCGCACGGCCAGCAAGGCCGCCGGTTCCTTCTTAAACACCCCTTCGACCATGTGGGTGGGCCAGGCGGAATATTCTTCGATTAAATTGGTCGAGAATAATTCCTATGGCACGCGCATCGCGCCAACCATCGTGGCCTTCACCGCCCCCGAAATCACCGGCTTCATTGTCAACAGCGAGGCGAACAACTACGACAATCTCTTCTCATTCATCCTGCCGGTCGAGCACACCATCAAAGTCGGCAACAAGCCGCTCGCGCTTTACGCCACCTACGGCCTGAACTTACAAGGAGCCAGTCGCGCCAATCGTCTCTATAGCACTTCCACCACGGCGGTTGTTTATGGCACGGCCAACGGCAATCCCAAAGATTACGACACGATGTTCAATGCCGGCTTCCGGTACGGTGCCCTGCGCAATCCTGGCGACTGGCAATTCACGGGCGAATATCGCTCCGTCGAGTCCGGCGCTTACACCTCGTTGTTGTTGGATTCCGATTTCAACGGCGGGCGGCTGAATGGCAAAGGCTACATCTTCTCTCTGGCCTACAACTGGACGGACGCGATCGGCACGACCGCTACTTTCTTCAGCTCGAAGGCCATCGACAAGACCGGCCCAGCGTCCCTCGGTTTCAATAAAGCCGATGTGTTTCAACTTGATTTGACGGCAAAGTTCTAATCCCTCCCCCCCATAATTATCATGAATAAATTCTTCTTACTTCTCGCTGCCGCCGCGCTCACCACGAGTGCACTGGCGTCTGAAAAACTGGTGATCAAGGGTTCCGACACCCTCGGGGCCAAGCTCGTGCCAATACTGGCCGAAGACTATAAGTCCAGGAACCCGGGCACGACCTTCGAGATCGCCGCCGAAGGTTCCACCACCGGCATCGCCGCCGTGACCGACAGTACCGCCCAAATCGGCATGTCGAGTCGCCGCGCTAAATCCACTGAAATGTCCGCCGCTACGGTTAAGGGCGTGACCTTGAAGCCTACCATTGTGGCCTTCGACGGCTTGGGCGTGATCATCAACCATGCAAATCCGCTTACCACTCTGACCAAGCGCCAAGTGGAGCAGATCTTTGCCGGTGATATCACCGATTGGAGCCAAGTGGGCGGTGCCGCCGGCCCAATCTCGATCTACACGCGCAACACTTCTTCCGGCACGTATTCGGATTTCAAGGATCTCGCCATGAAGAAACGCGACTATGCTGGATCTTCCCAGAAGATGGCCGGTAATGAGCAGATCGCCTCAGAAGTTGCCAAAAACGCCAATGGTATCGGCTATGTCGGTCTCGCGTATCTACACGATCCGGGGATCAAGACTGTGTCGATCGAAGGCTCACTGCCCACCGAGGAATCAGTGATTTCCAAGCAGTATCCGTATGCCCGCCCCACATTCTACTACACCAATGGGGAGCCCACCGGTGAAGCGGCCAAGTTTGTCGAATTCACGCTGAGTGACGCCGGGCAACAGATCGTCCGCAAGGTCGGCTTTGTGCCCGTACGCAAACTGAACTGATTCCGAATATTGTGATCACGCCACGTTGGAGCGAACACGCCAACGTGGCCAGGTTGATTGCGCGCTTGCCGCGCAACGTGGCACGACGAGCACGCCATCCACTTTGTCACACAACTGTAACCTGACCCGGTTGACCAGCCCTAGCGCTGGACCCGATGCTCCGATAAATTTCAGGCATGTCCACCCTTACTCAAGATCCTCCGCTTTCCCGGTTGCCTACCAACCAGGCTTTGTTGCGCAAAAAAGGCGGCTGGTTTTTCGGGCTCACGGGCGATCAGTTCGTTAAGGTTGTTTTTCAGGGCAATGCCGCGATCTCCATCGTGGTGTTGGCTCTGATCACTTTCACGATCTTCCGCGATGCCGTCGGTTTTATCCCTGCCAATCGCGACAATCTGGTGGTCTATCGGCAGGCGGGTTTGGAGTACGTGGATATATTTCGCGATCAGATCACGGCCCACAGCACGATCTCGCGTTATCTAGCCAGTGTCCGGGCCCAGCAGTTTTCCCAGTTGACGAAGGTGCAGGGACTGACTCCAGCGGCGGCGCAAACCCAACTCGCCGGGTTCGATGATTTCGCCAATCGTTTCGCCGACACGCTCAGCGAGGAAGAGACCTTGCTCGGCAGTATGACGGAACTGGCCACCTCGGTGAAGGACCGCTATAAAGTGGCGCAAGATATGGCCGAATCCAAACGGAATCTGCTCAAAGCGATGGCGGGCGCGACCGCCGCGCGCGCGGCCTCGCTTCAGCAGCAGGCGGCCGCGACCCAGATCGAAAAAATTGATTTCAAGGAGGAGATAAAGCCCTTGTTCGCGCTGGGTGCGGAAGTTCCCTCCGCGAACATCCGCCAGTTGACCGCGATGAAACAACTGATGCTCGAGGTCCCTCAATTTCCTGATGCGGAGCTCACGGCCAAAATGGAGAAATTCAAAGGCTTCGTCGGCACGTATACTGATAATGTCGGACTGGCAGAAAAACAGTTGCTCGCCTGGAACCAAGACAAGTCGGTGGGCTGGCTGGAAACGCTCAATGCATTTGCCTTCGGCCGGCAATGGATCACGGCGAGCTTCTGGCAGGATTGGTATGGAGTTATACCGCTGTTTGCCGGCTCGCTGCTCATCGCGTTTCTCGCCCTGCTGATGGCGATCCCGCTCGGCGTGGCTGCGGCGATCTATGTCAACCAACTCGCCCGGCCGGCGGAGCAGTCTTTCATCAAACCGTACATCGAGTTTATTTCGGCCATACCCAGCGTGGTGCTCGGCTTCTTCGGCATCGCGATGTTGGGCGAAACGTTGCGCCGGCTATCCCAAATGCCCTCGCTCGATTGGATACCGGGCTTTCCGATCGCCGAACGGCTCAACGCCACGACCGCAGCCTGTCTGCTCGCGCTCATGGCGATTCCCACGATTTTCTCCCTCGCCGAGGATGCGATCAACAACGTCCCGCGCTCCTTCAAGGAAGCTTCGCTGGCCCTCGGGGCGACGCGGTTGCAGACCATCATCCACATTACCGTGCCGGCGGCGTTGTCCGGAATCATGGCGGCGATTCTCCTCGGGTTTGGGCGCGTGGTCGGCGAGACCATGGTCGTGCTGCTTTGCGCCGGCAACCGCATCGAGATTCCCGACATGACCGCGGGTCTCGGCGTGCTCTTTCAACCGGTGCATACGATGACGGGTATCATCGCGCAGGAAATGGGTGAGGTGGTGCGCGACAGCATTCACTATCGGGCGCTCTTCATGATCGGCGTGGTGCTCTTTCTGATTTCCCTGCTCGTTAACTGGCTCGCACAAAAGATCGTGCGTCGCTACCGCATCGCCGCCTCATGAACTCCTCCGTCAAAACTGCTGGCATTTATGGCCGGCCCACCGCCGCCAAGCGCATGGAGCAGGTCGTGATGTGGATGCTGCGCCTGTGCACCTATTTTGTGCTGATCTGCGCCGCCACGATCTTTATCGATATCGGTTGGAAGGGTGGGGCGGTGATTTTCAAAACCTCGGCTCCGTTTATCAACGTGCCGTTCCTGACCGAAGCTCCCGAGACCCTGAGCGTTTTTGAACGCGATGGGAAAAAGGTCACGATGGGCGACAAGGCCTTCCGCGAATACAAGGCGACACACGAAACCGAAATGAAAGGGGTTCGCGTGGAGAGTTATGTTTATTCAGCCGGTGGAATTTTTCCGAACATCGTGGGCACCGTGCTCCTCGTGGCGGGCTCCATTTTCATCGCCCTTATTCTGGGTGTGCTCAGTGCCGTCTATCTCAGCGAATATGCGACGGAAGGCCCGTTCATCCGCTTTCTGCGGTTGTCGATCGTGAATCTGGCGGGAGTGCCCTCGATTGTCTTCGGTCTTTTTGGCTTTGGTATGTTTGTCATCGCCTTGGATTTTGGCGTCTCGCTGTTGGCCGGTTGGCTGACGATGGCGTTCATGGTGCTGCCGATCATCATCACCGCTTCGGAAGAGGCGCTTAAGGGTGTGCCCAAGGGCTACCGCGAGGGCTCGCTCGCTTTGGGCGCGACCAAATTCCAGACCATCATGACGAATGTCGTGCCGTATGCCCTGCCCGGAATTCTGACGTCTTCGGTGCTGTCCATTGCCCGCGTGGCGGGTGAGACGGCACCGATCATGTTCACCGCTGCGTTCGTCATGCGCGACGAGCTGCCGTGGCAGGTTCAGAAGTTCACCGACTTTTTTTTCCAAGGTGTCATGGCGCTGCCTTATCACATCTACGTGGTGGCGTCCAAAATTCCCCAGAACGCGTATACGCGCGATGTCCAGTATGGTACGGCGTTCGTTTTCCTGTTTACGGTCGCCGCCATCGCCGCGACCGCGGTCATTCTTCGTACCCGCCTTCGAAAAAAATACAAATGGTAAGCACTACACTCTCCATGCCTGAAGTTCCTTCTTCCCCCACTGTGCGTTCCATCATGGTGAACGCACCTACACCGCCCGCCGCCAACGCACCGACGGCCCGCGCCATCATTGCAATCGATCAGGTTGATTTCTGCTATGGCGCGGCGAAGGCTTTGCACGGCGTCACACTTGATATCAAAGAACGCGAGGTGACGGCCTTCATCGGCCCTTCGGGCTGTGGCAAAAGTACGCTGCTGCGTTGTCTCAACCGCATGAACGACTTGGTGGATGGGGCACGCGTCACGGCCGGCCGGATTATCATCGACGGCGTGGACATCAACGACCGTCGGGTGGACGTGATCGAACTCCGCAAGCGCGTTGGCATGGTGTTTCAGAAATCGAATCCCTTCCCGAAATCCATCTACGAAAACATCACCTACGGCCTTCGCATCCAAGGTGAGAAAAACAAAGCGAAGCTCGACGAGGTCGTGGAGAAAAGCCTGCGCGGGGCCGCTCTCTGGGAAGAGGTGAAAGACCGCCTGGACCAAAGCGCTCTCGGACTTTCCGGCGGTCAGCAGCAACGCTTGTGTATTGCCCGAGCCGTCGCCGTTGAGCCTGAGATCATTTTGATGGACGAACCGTGCTCGGCGCTGGATCCGATTGCCACGGCCAAAGTCGAGGAGCTCATCCACGAGCTAAAAAAACACTATACCATCGTAATCGTGACCCACAACATGCAGCAAGCCGCCCGGTGTTCCGACCACACGGCGTTTTTCTACCTTGGAAAACTCATCGAGTACGCCGAGACCCGTACCATCTTTATGAATCCGGGAAATCCGCAGACCGAGGCGTATGTCTCGGGCCGATTCGGTTGATCGCAGCGGCCAGTAGCGAGTAGTGGGTAGCGAGTAGCGAGCATCCCGCCCAACTTGCTCTTAGCCGTTTTCTATTCACTACTCGCTACTCACTACTTTCCACCAACATGAAACGTTTCTTCGACTCCGAACTTGAATCCCTCCGCATGCACCTGCTTCAGATGGGCGACCGCGCCGTCGAGCAGACCCGGCTTTCCCTGCGCTCCCTGATGGAGGCGAACATTGCACTGGCGGACCAAGTGATCGCCACCGATGACGAAATCGACAAGCTCGAGGTGCAGATCGATGACGAAGCGATTCGTTACATGACGCTGCGCGGTCCGGTGGCTTCCGAGTTGCGCGTGGTGATCGTCGGCATGAAGGCCAGCCACGATCTGGAACGCGTGGGCGACGAGGCGACGAACATCGCGCGGCGGGCGCGCAAGCTCGCGATCGAACCGAAGCTGGAACTTTATGCCGATATCCCGCGCATGGCGAACATCGCGCTCGAGATGCTGCGCGATGCACTCGATTGTTTCGTGCATGAGGACGAACAGAAAGCGCTCGCGGTGATCCGTCGTGACGCGGAGGTCGATAACATCAACCGGCTCGTTTATCGTCGGCTCACCAGTTTCATGATCGAGAAACCCGACACGATCGCGCGGGCTTTGGAGCTGATGTTTATTTCAAAATCCATCGAGCGAATCGCCGACCACGCGACAAACATCGCCGAGGAAATGATCTATTTAGCGAAGGGTAAAGACGTGCGCCACACGGACGTGACGAAAACGCAACCACCTGCAATTTCCGAGCCACCCTTCAGCCCGTCGATTTGATGGCGGGGAATGGAGGACCGAAAATTTGCAGAGTAGCCTCGTTTGAGAGCGAAGCCCGAAAACGGGGCCGCCATCGCGAGTGAACCGCGATGGCTCTGCGCTCCAACGCGGCTACAAATTTAGTGGCTATAAAACAGAGGGTGAATCGATCCAGCGGAGGCGGGGTGCCCTCACCCCGCGGGTTTCAGGATTCGCACGGATGCTTCCACCGGGGTGGAACTCGACCGCTGGGCGGTTTTTTTAGCGGACGACACTCAGAAGCACGCCCAGAGGTCGCGCTCCCCGTTCGATCCGATTCAACCGGCTTGCTCCGTGCCTAGGTTGCCGCATGCGACCGCCCTACAAAAAACATGGCTTCGTTTGGTCTGGTGGAGGCGGGGTGGATGAAGACGCGAGCAACGGTCCGGGACCAAAGCTCATCGATTGCCGCGAGGCTAGAACGAGCGAGAGCACCCAAACGCGGTTCGGGGCGGGGACGAACGTCTGGAGGTCATCCTGGTAACGGGATGCTCGCACCGCGAGGACACGTTGAACCAATCCTTCTTACCGCCTTGGTATTCAATAGGCGATCAACCTCTTCGATACGGGCAGATCATCAACTGGAGAGCCGGATGCGGGAGACCCGCCTGTCCGGTTCGGAGGGAGGGGCGGAGCAAACCAATGCTCCGTCCCTCCTTCCCCTATCAAACCGTGTCAGAGCTCAGGAGTCGCGTCAGAACAAGCTGACTAACTTATAACAGGGGGATTTACAGGAAATGTGCAGCACAAGAGCACAGCCAAGAAGATCGCAACGAAGTATCGCCTGCTCGCGCCGTCGATGGACGAACGGATGCGCCGGCACTGGGCGGCAAGCGAAGCGCAGGCGTACGGTTGGGGCGGGCTGAGTGCGGTGAGCGCGGCCATCGGGATGTCGCCGAACACGATTCGCAAGGGCGTGGCGGAGCTGGCTGTGCGTGCGAAAAATCCGCGCAAGCCGGTAAGTCCGCGGCTGCGGCGCGAGGGCGGTGGCCGCAAGCGACAGACCGAAGCAGATCCGAAGTTGCAGGCCACCTTGGAGGAGTT
>Ga0163144_10017060_pt1 | contig 14817 bp, 12 predicted proteins | sample OliLak19BULKMAT1_FD_123175 | JGI IMG/M metagenome (GOLD analysis project Ga0163144, IMG submission 123175) | Freshwater microbial mat bacterial communities from Lake Vanda, McMurdo Dry Valleys, Antarctica - Oligotrophic Lake LV.19.BULKMAT1 | ecosystem: Environmental > Aquatic > Freshwater >... | reverse complement strand
GCAATCACTGATTTTTTTGAAACAATTAATCCAAAATATAATGCGGATCTAAAAACCCTAATGACCTTGAAGTTTCAGTTTTTTGAAAATAAAGCTGCGGAAATTTATCCCGTTTAATGTATAGGTGATGAAACATTAAAGGAGATAGCAAGAGAAATAGCGGATAAAGTACGCGCCAACGCTACCTTGGACTGGACAATCCGCGAAAGTGCAAGGGCAAAACTCATGGTACTGGTGAAGCGTACCTTATCCAAACACGGCTATCCGCCTGATAAACAGCAAAAGGCTATTGATACTGTCTTAAAACAGGCGGAGTTGCTTGCAGGTCAGGTAATGGGATAACGCGCTCAGATTATCAAACAAAGGATAGGAAATAGTTTTCTTTGTTTTTTTTTACTTCACTTTCCGATGCAGAACTTCGAAAAGATCGTTTGCAGCAAGTCATCGGTGGAGACCTCTCCTGTAATGAGGCCCAGGTGATGCAAGGCATCTTTTATATCGCTTGCAATAAGTTCTCCTGAGAGTTTTTTGTCTAATCCTTCAATCACTTTCGTAAGGGCCCTATTCGTTTGTTGAAGTGCTTCTACATGCCGTGAGTTTGTGATTATAGTCTCAGGAATATTTGCTGATTTTTCGTCAAAAATATCTATCAACTTTCGCTTTAGTTCTTCCAGATTTTGTTTCTCTTTAGAGGAAATAAAAAATATATCTTTTCCGTCTTTTACAGAGAGAGTTGAAAACTCCCGTTTTGTGTATTCAATGTCTTCTTTGTCTATCTTATTTCCTACCAAAAGAAGTTCTGCTCCATTTACATGCTGTTTTAATTCATCAAGTTCCTTTCGAAGGTCGCTTGCGCTGAGTTCGTGAATATCGAATAAGTAAATAATAATGCTCGCCAGCTTCATGGCCTGATGAGTACGTTCTACGCCTGCATTTTCTATTACATCGGTTGAATGGCGCAAGCCGGCAGTATCAATAAAGCGGAAGCGAACACCTTCAATTACAATTTCATCTTCAATGGTATCGCGGGTGGTGCCAGGAATGTCGGAAACAATTGCGCGTTCTTCATCCAGTAAGGCATTCAGTAGAGTTGATTTTCCGGCATTGGGCCTACCTGCAATACAAACAGGCACCCCATTCTTGATAACGTTACCAAGTTCAAAGGATCGTACAAGTTTCTCAATGATGCCCTGCATGGAAACAACTAATTTTTTTAATTCTGATTTGCTGGCGAACTCCACATCTTCTTCACTGAAATCAAGCTCCAGTTCCACCAGCGAAGCAAAGTTGATGAGATTATCCCGCAGCACTTTTATCTTGCCCGAAAAACCACCACGCATCTGCTGCATAGCCACGTGATGGGAAGTGGAGGAGTGAGATGAAATTAGATCAGCAACAGCTTCTGCCTGAGAAAGATCAAATTTGCCGTTTAGAAACGCGCGGAATGTAAACTCTCCCGGATTAGCAAGCCGCGCTCCTTCTTTTACCAGCAAGTGAAGGATTTGCTGTTGAATGTAAATAGATCCATGACAAGCGATTTCTACAATATTTTCTCCTGTGTATGATTTTGGAGCTTTGAAAAGTGTAAGAACCACATCATCAATCATTGCATCCTTGTATACGATCTCTCCGTAATGTGCAGTGTGTGAAGTAAATTTTGACACATCAGATACTTTACCTTCTTTTTTTCGGAATATCTTACTACAGACTTTAAGCGCATCCTTTCCTGTAATGCGAATTACTGCAATAGCCCCTGTGCCGGGAGCAGTGGATAGCGCGGCTATTGTATCAGTATTTATTGGTGAGGATTTCATTCTGGACAAATATAAAGTAAAATGGCCGCGTCTATGAGAGTAATAGTGTACAGATTATGAAAAGAAATCTACATAATAATCGAATAAAAACTATATTTTTGACTCTCATCCGAATAACCATTAACTAATAACTATCCTATGAGCGTTCTAGTCAACAAAAATTCCCGCGTAATTGTTCAGGGCTTCACAGGTGGTGAAGGAACTTTTCATGCCACACAAATGATAGAATACGGAACCAATGTTGTTGGAGGAGTTACTCCGGGCAAAGGCGGAACCAAGCATTTGGAAAAACCGGTATTCAATACTGTTGCGGATGCGGTAAGCGCAACAAGAGCAGATGTGTCCATCATTTTCGTTCCACCTCCATTTGCTGCAGACGCTATTATGGAAGCTGCTGAAGCAGGGATCAAAGTAATTATTTGCATTACAGAAGGAATTCCTACCAAGGATATGATTCAAGCTAAAGAATATATTAAAGGAAGGAACTGTCGTTTGATAGGGCCAAACTGCCCCGGTGTAATTACTCCGGGAGAAGCAAAAGTGGGTATCATGCCCGGCTTCATTCATAAACCCGGAACTATCGGAATTGTGTCGCGCTCCGGAACTTTAACATATGAAGCAGTTGATCAGGTTACAAAGGCAGGACTTGGACAATCTACTTGTATTGGAATAGGGGGAGACCCGATCCCCGGAACAACAACCAAAGAAGCGGTTGAACTTTTAATGAACGATCCTGCCACCGAAGGGATTATCATGATAGGAGAAATTGGCGGCAATATGGAAAATGAAGCAGCTTATTACGTAAAGCAATACGGTACTAAACCTGTGGTTGGATTTATCGCTGGGCAAACTGCTCCTCCGGGCCGCAGAATGGGCCATGCAGGAGCTATCATTGGCGGGGCAGACGATACTGCAGCCGCTAAAATGAAGATCATGCGCGAGTGTGGAATTCACGTGGTGGATTCTCCTGCTGTAATAGGCAAGATGATGGCCAGCGTGTTAAAGAAAGTAGTAGCGTAACAGCCGTTTTCCTATAGTTAGCTTTTAGCTTAAACCCAAAATTTGTAGTAGTCCTGCAAATTTTGCCCAAAGGGCTGACGCAACTAATCAGGGCGCACCCACTTGGATTAGTTGGTCAGGGTTAAACGTGCTTAAAGTTTGTATAAAGTTTACAATCCTTTAACATTGGGTTATTATACGCAAGGTAGTTTTAACGCCATGAAAAAACTACTTCTCCCACTTTTATTATTATCCCTTCAGGCTGTTTATTCCCAGCAAATAAGTTTGAACAAAGAGCTGGATCAGTTCTGTAAAAACTCAGTGAATGAATTTCATACCATCCCGGGTGAAAGAAAAAAGATACTGGATGATATTGCCGTGCAGATGGCTAAAAAGAAACATATTCTATTCACCTGCCAAACCAATTCAAGGCGTACCGTGTTGTTGCAAACGTGGGCGCAAACTTCATTTTATTACTTCGGATTGTGGGATAAATCTGCTTTTTCTATAGGTGATACTGTTACGGATGTTTATCCCGAAGTAGTGAATGTTCTCAGGGAATCTGGTTTTTATTACAATGACTTGAGTAATTCGGATTCAAAAGGATATATTGTTTATATAAGTCAGTGGTATGAAAATATAATAGTATCCAAAAATAATCTTGGTACTATTGATACTGCCAAAGTGCTAGTGGTGAGTATTTGTTTTTCAGGAGAGAGATCCAGTATAGCGGAAACCACAAGCCACCTGGATCTTCCTTATAAAAGCCCAAAGGAGTTTGAAAATACTGTGAGAGAGCCTGAAAAATATGCCGAACTTAACAAGCAAATTTCCATTGAGATGCTTTACCTGGCAAGCAAAATGCACGAACTTGTAAGCAAGAGCAAGTAAAGCTCTTAATGATTGATTTTTCCCTCCATTAAATTAAGGGTTGAGCGAATTTAAGTGACGGAAGATTTTGTAAATTCGCTTCCATTATGAAATCCCGGATTCAAGAGTTTTGTTAACATCTAAATGAATGAGTAAACTTCTTCAAGGAAAAGTTGCCATTATTACAGGCGCATCACGAGGTATAGGCAGGGCGATAGCCTTAAAATTCGCCCAGGAAGGTGCCAACGTGGCTTTTACATTTTTATCTTCTATTGAAAAAGCAAGAGAACTTGAAAAAGAACTTGTTGTTTATGGTGTGACGGCAAGAGGATACCAATCTGATGCGGCAAGTTCAAAAGCTTGCGAGGAGCTTGTTACTACAGTTGTTGCTGAATACGGAACAGTAGATGTGCTTGTGAACAACGCTGGTATTACCCGGGATAATTTGTTAATGCGTATGACCGAAGCACAGTGGGATGAAGTGATCAACGCAAATTTGAAATCTGTATTTAACCTTACTAAAGCAATCCAGCGCCCTATGCTGAAAGCCAGAAAGGGCAGTATCATCAACATGACTTCCGTGGTAGGCATTGAAGGAAATGCAGGACAATCAAATTATTCAGCTTCTAAGGCAGGAATTATTGGGTTCACAAAATCAATTGCACAGGAACTAGGTTCAAGAAATATACGTTCTAACGCGGTAGCTCCCGGTTTTATTGAAACGGAAATGACTGCCGCCCTCGATCCCAAGATAAAAGAAGGTTGGATACAGGATATTCCTCTCAAACGAACAGGCACTGCAGAGGATGTAGCAAATCTGGTTGCGTTCCTTGCTTCGGATAATTCTTCCTACATCACGGGTCAGGTTGTAAGTATTTGTGGGGGGATGCACACCTAAACACAATGGTTAATGGAAAATGGATAATGTCGGCAGTTTTCCTATTTCCCTTATCCATTAACCATTAGATGAACTTCTCATTATATACTGATTATCCGGTTTGGTTTTTTTTATTCTGCATCCTGGCAGGGGCGGTTTATGCATTTGTTTTGTACAGGCATGAAAAAAGATTTGATGAAACATCAAAATGGGTAAGAATTGCACTTCCGGCCTTGCGTTTCATAACTGTTACATTCATTGCATTTTTTCTTTTGTCTCCGCTGCTCAAGAATATTTCAAGAACTGTTGAGAAGCCCATAATCATTTTCGCCCAGGACAATTCCGAATCGCTTGTTTTTGGGAAATCCCCCTTTGGGATGGATCCGTCCTCTGGCGGAGATTCCGCTTATTACAAAGGCGAATATTTGAAAAGCATTTCTAATCTCATTTCTTCACTAGCTGATAAATACGATACCAATATTTATTCCTTTGGGGATAATATTAAAAATGGCTTTTCATTTAATTTTAATGAGAAGCAAACTGATATTGCTGCATTGTTCGATGAGATTGACACTCGTTTCTCTAATAGAAACGTAGGTGCGGTGATAGTCGCATCGGATGGCTTGTACAACAAGGGACAAAATCCTTTGTATGCTTCCGTACAGAATAAATTTCCAGTGTATACGATCGCTCTGGGTGATACAACCGTGAGAAAAGACCTCATTCTTTCTAAAGTCCTTCATAATCGAATAGCTTACCTGGGAAATAAGTTCCCTATAGAAATTCAGATCGCAGCCAGGCAATTAGCAGGAAAAGTAAGCACGTGCACCGTTTCAAAAGGTGAAATTGTTTTATTTACTCAACAAGTAGTTATCTCAGGAAATAATTTTTCTATTTCTATTCCTGTTCAGTTGGATGCGAAAGAGACAGGTTTGCAGAGGTATTCTATTAAGCTGTCTGGAGTGGAAGGGGAGCAAAGCCGCACGAACAACGTAAGAGATATTTTTATTGATGTGCTGGATGGCAGACAAAAGGTGCTGATCCTTGCAAATGCCCCCCACCCGGATGTAGCGGCTATCAAAAATGCGTTGGAGAGCAATGAGAATTACGAGGTGAATTCCTATTCAGCAGAAGATTTTGATAGATCAATTGGAGATTACAATTTGGTGATATTTCATCAGCTTCCCTCTGTTAAAAGTCAAATGCAAACGCTTCTTGCGGATATTGATAAGGCAAAGACTCCTGTGCTTTATATTCTGGGAAGTCAGGTTTCTGTTTCTGCATTTAATAATTCGCAATCAAATTTGAGCGTGCCTGCCTCCGGTGGAAAAATGAATGATGTAACTCCGGCACTATCAAAGGATTTTTCTCTGTTTACTTTAAGCGATGCATTGAAGAGTTATTCTTCAAAATTTTCTCCGCTCCAATGTCCTTTTGGTAATTACAAAGTGAATACTTCCGTCTCGGTTTTGTTTGATCAGAGAATAGGCCTGGTTAGTACAGATATCCCACTCGTGTTCTTTTCGCAATCAGGAGAGCAGAAACAAGGTGTTATCTGCGGGGAGGGGTTATGGAGATGGCGGTTGCAAGACTATGCTGATAACGGTAATCCGAATATTTTTAATGAACTTATCACTAAAACTGTGCAGTATCTTTCTGCTAAAATTGATAAAAGCCTTTTTAGGGTTGTTTCAAAGAATAATTTTTACGAAAATGAATCGGTTGATTTTGAGGCTGAAGTCTATAATGATAGTTATGAGCTTATCAATGAGCCTGAAGTAAGTGTAACTATCACGAATAATGATGGAAAGAAATTCCCATTTACGTTCAATAAGACCACCAATACATACCGGCTGAATGCAGGAATGTTTCCTGTTGGAAATTACCGTTATGAAGCAAAAGTGAAAGTAGGAACCAAAATATATACTGAAAAGGGGGAGTTCAGCGTTGCTGCCTTGCAAGTAGAAACAACCAATACCATTGCGGATCACCAATTGTTATACTCATTGGCTAAAAAGAATGGGGGAGAGATGATCTATCCTAACCAGATAAATAAGCTTGCTGAGCTTCTTAACTCAAGAGATGACATCAAGCCGATCTCTCACAGCGAGAAAAAGCTTTCGGATATGATAAACCTGAAGTGGATATTCTTTTTGCTCTTGGCCCTGATTTCCCTGGAGTGGTTTATCCGTAAGATCAATGGAGCGTATTAGCGTCTAATAAGAAGTTTTACTTAACTTTTTTAATAACTTTCTCCACAGCCTTAACTACATCCGCTGTATCAATTCCATATTTACTGACGAGTTCATCGGGTTTTCCGCTCTCGCCAAAGGAATCATTTACGGCAACCATTTCTATGGGGCAGGGAAATTCGATTGAAAGCAGTTGTGCAATGCTGTCGCCCAGGCCACCATTACGTTGATGTTCTTCGGCAGTTACCACGCATTTCGTTTTCTTTACAGATGCAAGGATGGCTTTTGCATCCAGTGGCTTAATGGTATGAATGTTTATCAGCTCGCAGGATATCCCCTTCGCTTCAAGGATCTCGCAGGCTTCAATGGCTTTCCAGACTAAAAATCCTGTAGCAAATATTGTAACATCTTTTCCTTCGTTCAGTATCTGTGCTTTGCCGATCTCAAATTTCTCATTGGGATCTGTGAAGTTAGGCACTGCTGGTCTGCCGAATCGTAAATACGCGGGACCGTGATGCTGTTCAAGTGCTATTGTAGCGGCTTTTGTTTGATTGTAATCGCATGGAACAATAACTGTCATGTGCGGAAGCATCTTCATCATCCCGATGTCTTCAAGAATCTGGTGTGTGGCTCCATCTTCTCCCAGTGTTAAACCTGCGTGAGATGCACATATCTTAACGTTCTTTCCTGAGTATGCAACTGATTGACGGATCTGGTCATATACTCTGCCGGTAGAAAAATTTGCAAATGTTCCGGTGAAAGGAATTTTTCCTCCAATGGTCATGCCTGCTGCCGCGCTGATCATATTTGCTTCCGCAACACCACACTGGAAAAACCGATCTGGAAATTCTTTTTCAAAAGCATCCATCTTCAATGAGCCGGTAAGATCCGCACAAAGCCCTACTACGTTAGGATTTTTTTTTCCGATCTCTAAAAGCCCTGCTCCAAATCCGGAACGTGTGTCTTTTTTTTCTGTGTAAGTGTGCTTTTTCATTTGAGTTTTTTTATAGCTGTTATTGAAGATTTACTTGTGTGCTTCCACCGGATGTGATGGTGAATTTTTTTTCCATTGAATACACTGTCCCTTTTGCATTTGCGGGGCGATGAACAACCCTGTATTTACCGGGTTGTAATGCCAGGCCCTCGTTCAGTGCGTTTATATTTAGGTTGCAAACCCATATTAATTCATTTTTTTCTTCCAGGTAAATACTGCCCGGCCCTAAAGCGGCTTTATAAAAAGCTACGTTTCCGGCTGGAGGAATTTCAATCGTGGTTGTTTTACTCTGGCTGACCTCTACATCTTTAAACTTAATTCTTGGCATTGATAAAACCTCCAGGTCATATTTTCCGATAATAAATTTATCGTATGCATTAAAATTTACAATGTGAAGGGTTTGCATCTCGCCTTTTTTTCTCACAATACATTCCAGTTTTCCGTAGGGCGTTGTATTGTTTGCGCCCACTTTTAGGTAAAGATACCCCTGCGGGGCATCAGCCGGAATGATATTATGTTTTCCAGCAGTAATTTTGATCCCTGTTTTTACTACCTGTGGAATCGTGTGCACGACCATTTTGTATGTTCCTATGGGGTCAATAAAAATAGTATCCGGATTTCCCAATGAGTTTAGCGTGTGGATAAAATTGTAGCGTATTACTCCTGAAAATTCATCGTAAAAGGTTACTGCCACATCGGTCTCAAGAGGCTTCTTGGTTATATCCAGCAAATTTACCTGTGCCGTAGTATTGTTCAAGGCCTGCGCAATTACCATGTTTAAAATATTTCTGAACCCGTTTTCAGATGAGGCATCATAAAACTTACCTATGCACTTAAAGGCATCAGCAAAAGTTACATCCAGTCCAATGCCTATTACAAATGGCTTGATGATCACTCCTTTCTTTTGCAGTTCTAATGATACAGCGCAAGGGTCTCCTTTACATTCTTCAATGCCATCTGTGATCAGTATGACAATGTTTCTGGATGGTTTGTCAGCAGGAAAATCATAAGCACATCTTCCCAGGGAATAAGCGATAGGGGTAGTGCCTGTAGGGGTAAGGCCATTGATGACCTTTTTCATTTTGGGCACACTTACGGGAATCTGCGCAAAAGGCACTTCAAGCTTTGTGTCCTCGCAGTTAACCGGCCCGGGCCATAAAGAAGTCTGGTGCCCGTAAACACGAAGTGCAATTTCAATATCAGGTGAAGCGCTGTGCATGAGACTGTCCAAGAACTCAGTCATGAGTTTTTTCGCAATCTCAATTTTTTTTCCGCTCTGCCAGTCTCCGAACATGCTGAAGGAATCGTCAAATACAAAAAGAAGACGGGTTTTTTGAGGTAATGGCTGGCAAATTGCAGATTGCAGATTGCAAATTGAAAGCAATATAGCCAGGAACAAAATCCTGTAACTTGTAACCTGTAACGTGTAACTCATTCTAATAATCTCCCAGAGTTTCGGGCAGTTGAGCGAGTGCTTTCTGAAGTTGCTCGTCATTGGGTGCAATTCCATGCCATTTATGTGTATCAGCCATAAAATCCACGCCATAACCCATGGAAGTCTTCATAAGGATCATAACGGGCTTACCTTTACCGGTGCGTTTTTTTGCTTCTGCCATAACGGTAAGGACCTCCTCTATATTGTTTCCATGCATGTGCAGAACATCCCAGCCAAAAGCTTCCCATTTTGCTTTCAGATCGCCAAGCGGCATTACCTTATCTACTGGTCCATCAATCTGTTGGCCATTCCAATCTATGGTAGAAATTAAATTATCTATTTTATGTGCGGAAGCGAACATAGCTGCCTCCCATATCTGCCCTTCTTGTATTTCCCCATCTCCATGCAGGCTGAATACCAGGTGTGGATCTTTGTTTAGTTTTTTTGTGAGTGCAGCACCACAGGCAACCGACATTCCTTGCCCCAAAGAGCCGGAAGCAACCCGTATGCCCGGCAGCCCTTCGTGAGTGGTTGGATGGCCTTGTAGGCGTGAGTTTAGCTTTCTGAACGTTGCCAGCTCTTTTACAGGAAAATATCCGGTACGTGCAAGCGCGCTGTACCATACAGGGGAAATGTGCCCGTTGGAAAGGAAAAACAGGTCTTCTCCAATTCCATCCATGCTGAAATTCTTAGGATCATGTTTCAGTAGTTCAAAATAAAGCGCAACAAAAAAATCAGTGCAGCCCAAAGATCCTCCGGGGTGGCCCGATTGGCACCCGTGCACCATTCGTACAATGTCCCGCCTAACCTGCGAGGAGATTTTTTTCAGTTCTTCGGATGATTTCACAGGGGAAGATTTTGTGTGGATGGTGGTAGCGTCTGCTGTCATAATTGTGGACCTGCCTGCGCGTACGCTTCGGAAGTCAGGCGAAAATAGAGTAAATAAATCTTCTTAAATAGAATGTTGAAAAACAGATTTTATGTTGATAAGTGTCGTCATTGCTAGGGAGGAACGACCGAAGCAATCCGGTATTGAAAAAATAATTTCAATTAGATTGCTTCGCTTCACCTGCCTACCGCAGGCAGGCTCGCAATGACGTGTTCATAACTCTGTGGATTTCTCATTCTCCATTTCACCCTTCTCAGTGCGATGGAAATTAACTTTGTGCTCAATTATGGGATTAAAATGTGGAATTGTAGGGCTACCCAATGTAGGTAAGTCCACTTTATTTAATTGCCTGACAAATGCGAAAGCACAGGCAGCAAACTTTCCTTTCTGTACGATAGAACCGAACATCGGTGTGATCACAGTTCCGGATGAAAGACTCACCAAGCTTTCAGAATTGGTTAAACCCGAGCGTGTTGTTCCGACTACGGTTGAGATCGTGGATATTGCCGGGCTCGTGAAAGGAGCAAGCAAAGGAGAAGGCTTAGGAAATCAATTCCTGGCAAACATACGGGAGTGCGATGCGCTTGTTCATGTACTTCGTTGTTTTGACGATCCGAATGTGGTGCATGTGGACGGGTCAGTAAATCCGGTGCGGGATAAAGAAGTTATTGATATGGAACTTCAGCTCAAGGACCTGGACAGCGTAGATAAAAAACTTGGCCGGGTTAGAAATACGGCCAAAGCCGGAGTTGATAAGGATGCTAAGAAAGCATTCGAAGTTCTTACGATTTACAAAGCGCATCTGGAGGCTGGAAAGTCAGCCCGTTCTGTGCAAGGAGTGAAAGAAGAAGATAAAATTCATGTAGCGGATCTGCAGCTGCTTACTGCAAAACCAGTTCTTTATGCCTGCAATGTGGATGAAGGATCCGTAAAGACAGGGAATAAATACGTAGACCAGGTAAAGGAGCTGGTGAAGGATGAAAATGCAGAAGTAGTTTTCATCGCTGCTGCAATTGAAGCAGATATTGCTCAGTTGGAAAGTTTTGAAGACAGGCAAACATTTTTAGCCGATATGGGATTGGATGAGCCGGGGGTGAACAAGCTCATAAAAGCTGCTTACCGCCTTTTGAGTCTTCAAACTTATTTTACTGCAGGAGTAAAGGAAGTCCGTGCCTGGACCATTATGAAAGGAATGACTGCCCCTCAGGCTGCCGGTGTGATCCATACAGATTTTGAAAAGGGTTTCATACGTGCGGAAGTAATTAAGTATAACAACTTTATTTCCTTAGGTTCCGAAGCTGCGTGCCGCGATGCAGGTAAATTATCTCAGGAAGGAAAGGAATATGTGGTAGGAGATGGTGATGTGATGCATTTTAAGTTTAATGTGTGAAAACCAGTATTGAGATGTGAGTATTGAGTCTAGAGAAGAGTAATAGAATAATTAGTGCTTAATTTATACATGAATATATTATTTCAAAAAAATATCGCATCTCAATACTCATATCTCACTACTCAATACTAATTTTATGGCAAAAGACCCAAAATACAACGAAGACAGTATAAAGTCGCTGGACTGGAAGGACCATATCCGTTTCCGGCCTGGAATGTACATTGGAAAGTTGGGTGATGGTTCATCCATGGATGATGGGATTTACATCCTGCTTAAAGAATCGTTGGATAATGCGGTGGATGAATTCGCGATGGGCTTTGGGAAGAAGATAGATGTGAGTATTAAAAATAAAATGGTGACTGTCCGGGATTATGGGCGTGGCATTCCATTGGGTAAGGTAATGGACTGCGTGGCCAAGATCAATACGGGAGCTAAATATGATTCAGAAGCGTTTAAAAAATCTGTAGGGTTGAATGGTGTCGGAACAAAAGCGGTGAACGCGCTTTCATCTACGTTTAAGATTCAATCCATTCGTGAGGATAAAACAAAGGTTATAGAGTTTGTTCGTGGATCCGTTGAAAAGGACGCGAAAATAGTTTCGAGCGATGAGCAGGAGGGAACCATAGTTCAGTTCACTCCCGATGAAAAAATGTTTCCAAACTTCAAATTCCTCAACGAACATGTTGAGCGGATGCTTTGGAACTATGCCTATCTGAATCCGGGACTTGTCATTAATTATAACGGACAGAAAATTATGTCCGAGAATGGATTATCTGATCTTCTCACAAAAGAGATCACCGGCAAAACGGTTTATCCTATCATTCATCTGAAAGGAGATGATATGGAAGTAGCAATGACCCATTATGACAACCGGTATGGTGAGGAATATTATTCATTTGTAAATGGCGCACATACCACACAAGGTGGAACCCACTTGGTTGCTTTTCGTGAGGGAGTGGTAAAAACCATTCGTGAATTTTACAAAAAAGAATTTGATGTAGTGGATATTCGCAATGCGATAGTAGCAGCTGTGAGTATAAAAATTCAAGAACCTGTATTTGAGTCTCAGACCAAAACCAAGCTGGGTTCGCAGGAAATGGGTCCAAAAGGGCCGAGCGTAAAAACGTTTGTAAGTGATTTCCTGAAAAAGGAATTGGATAATTTCCTGCACAAGAATTCTGAAATAGCTCAGCTTATTCTGGAAAAAATTATCATTTCGGAAAAGGAGCGGAAGGAAATGTCAGGAATTCAGAAGATGGCGAAAGACAGAGCACGTAAAGCAGCTTTGCATAACCGAAAGCTTCGTGATTGCCGTTCACACTTAAATGGAACTGATGAAAAGCGTTTAGACACCACACTTTTTATCTGCGAAGGAGATTCTGCAAGCGGCTCTATCACCAAAGTGAGAGATGTGAATGTGCAAGCAGTTTTTAACCTGAAAGGAAAGCCTTTGAATTCGTTTGGACTTACCAAAAAGATTGTTTATGAGAACGAGGAATTTAATTTACTTCAAGCCGCGTTGAATATTGAAGAAGGATTGGAGCACCTGCGTTATAATCAAGTAGTACTAGCTACGGATGCGGATGTGGACGGAATGCATATTCGTTTGCTTCTTATTACATTTTTCCTGCAATTTTTCCCGGATCTCGTGAAGAACGGTCATCTGTATATTTTGCAGACACCGCTTTTCCGTGTGAGAAATAAAAAGGAAACGATTTATTGTTATTCGGATAAGGAAAAGCAACAAGCAATGAACAAACTAACGCCAGGTCGCCCCAACCCTAAAGGGAGCAATACAGAGGCGGACGAAAAAAATCCTGACGGAGAACAACCAGCACTCTTTAGGGCGGGGGGCAAGTCGTCCCTTGAAATCACACGTTTCAAAGGATTGGGAGAAATATCACCCGATGAGTTCAAAAATTTCATTGGTGAAGATATCCGTCTTGAGCCGGTGATCATTGACAGTAAGACGAAAATTGACCAGATGCTTTCATATTATATGGGAAAAAACACCCAGGAAAGACAGGAGTTTATTATTGACAATTTGAGAGTAGAGAAGGATCTTGTTAAAGAGGAAGAAATATAAAATGGCATTCATCGAAGCTTGGGAAGAAGAAATAAACGATTTTGTGAAAAAGCATTACCAAGGCTTTTTCAGCAAGAATAAATTTGAGTTTCTTCAAAAGCAAGCAGCGCAGGGTGGGGGATTGATGATTTTTTCTGATGGTAATGTTCATTTTGAAATACTAAATAATAAACAACGGTTTGCGATCAAAGTTGGTTCAAAGGTCAATGACCAGTTACGTTGGGGATTGGATGTGATCAAGGCGTATTTTAAAATAACTGATTATAGAATTGATGAGGATGATACTCCAAGCCGCAAAAAAGTTTTACTGGAATCATTTAATGCAGATGATTATTCGGGTAATGCGAATTTTTTTATTTCCAATTTCAATAAAATAAAAGGTTTGTTCTCATCGGCAAATTACAACGAAACAAAAGTGCAATTAGAAAAGCTTAGTTTGGAAAAGGCAAAATACGTTTAATGAATTAGTTTTTGGTGAATGAAGAGTCTATAATTCAAAGAAGGAACTTTGTCCTTGCCTGATCAGTTCAATGATATTACAAAAATAAAACCCGATTCGCTTGTGGGATCAGTACGGTTATGGAGCTCATCTCCATATACTTGGTATAAAAAAGTTCCTGCTCCAGGCTCGTCCATCCAGGTTTGGTGATGGGTAGCCCAATTAGCATGTGAGAGTAAAGAATAAGGACATATTCCTGTTCCGTTTCTCGCAATCTCCATGGTGGTGTTAGTGCCGGTCGGTGCATTGGCTCCATTATTATTCATTATAAGTTGTGCTATGATTAAAACCCTTTGACCTGCTCCAAGAGTAATGCTAACTTCAAAGATCTTTGCCGGGCCATTTGCAGGCACTCCTCCGCTAAGTACAGTTGTGGAGTAGTTAAGAGCTGCGCCACTCCCGCCCGTCACGCTGTTTGAAAGTAGCAGCCACGAAGGGGTAGTTGTGGTGCTGGTATTGTAATAAAATCCTTCTGTGCCATTCGTTTGGTAAACCAATAATCCTTGTGCAGCCTGTGGTAAGGGTTCATCGCTGTACGTTGTGCGAAGGTTAATCTTGGTATAAGAAGTCCTTTTCCAGCCCCATCAACATCAAGCAATGCGGAGGAGTTAGCGGGATTACCGGTGGTATTAATCCCGATATTCTGAGCTATACTCCGGACGGGATAAATTTCCGCGTTTTATGATGGAAATTTATTGTTGGTAAATGCTGATACGAAGCGTGTCCCCTTTGGTTCGATGTAATACGGACTCCGTACTTTGTCGGAGAGGGG
>Ga0163144_10017059_pt1 | contig 14818 bp, 12 predicted proteins | sample OliLak19BULKMAT1_FD_123175 | JGI IMG/M metagenome (GOLD analysis project Ga0163144, IMG submission 123175) | Freshwater microbial mat bacterial communities from Lake Vanda, McMurdo Dry Valleys, Antarctica - Oligotrophic Lake LV.19.BULKMAT1 | ecosystem: Environmental > Aquatic > Freshwater >... | reverse complement strand
GAGGCCTCCCCTGCAAATCGGCCCGGGGAAATCAGTCGATCTCCGCGGCGAGGTACCACGTGTCGTTTCTTGGATCCCTGAAGATCTGATACGCCGCCGTTCCGTCCTCGTTCGTGATCTCCACATCCCACTCCTCGCGCGCGAAGGTTTCCTCGTTCCACCATTGTGTGGAGAGGAGATAGGGGCCGGCGCACGCCTGCACACGGCCGCGGATATTGAGGAACCGGTCGCTATCTGTGACCTGAAGGAAAACCGGGGCGCCCGCCATGTCCACGCGGACCATCGCGTGGGCGGGAGGACGAACGGCGCGGAGCGCGGACGCGGGCGGCCGGGATTCGGACGTGCCCGGTTCTTTCGCCGTCTTCTTCCCCCTTCGGGGAGGCTGCGCGCTCGACTTCGCTTCCAGAACCGGATCGAAAGGACGCATCACGAACTGATCGGGCGTGTGGGTGTCCACCAGATACGGCGAACCGATCCGATCCTCCGGGAAAAAACGCTGAAGCCGGGCGAGAGCGCTCGCCACCTTCTCCGGGCTGCTGCGTCCGGCCCCGGTGAAGGAGAACTGGATCGCGCGGGCGCTGGTGGACTCGGCGCGCAGCGAAAGAGCCAGCACCGGGGCCGCGGGAGGACGGCCTTCAAGATGGAGACGCACCAGGGTTCGCCAGGCGGTGTGGTCCGCGGAAGGAGAAGGCGAGCGGATCAGGCGGACGTCGGAGTTTCCGTTCTCGAGGGCGAGGGTCACTTCGAATGCGGTGGCGGCCCGGCTGCTGGATTTGAGTCGGGCGCACAACGGGTCAAGCAGGCGGAACATCAGGAAGACAAGCTGCGACAGATCCTCGACGCCGAAGCCGGGATCAAGACCCAGACCATCGAAAGGCTTCTCCACCATCGGAACGAGCAGACGGTCGTCGCGGCCCGAGGACGATTCATGAGCCCGCACCAGGGAAACCCCGCCGCGCGCGCGAAGGTCGCTTGCGGGCAGCTTCGCGAGATCGCTCGATTGCCGAAGCCCCCAGGTCTGCAAACGGGCGAGAGTGCGATCGTCAAGGTCGAGGCTTTCAAGGGGAAGAGCGCCCAGAAGATCCTCTTCCGCCTTCTCATCAAGAGCGATGGAAAGGCCGGGGCGAAAAAGAGCCAGACGCCGGGCCGCCTGAAGACGGGTGGCGAGGGCAATGCGCGGCTCTTCGATGCCGTAGTCCAGAGCCGTGGTGCGAAGGGACGCGGCAAGGTCGTGAGGATTCAGGAAGAGGTGAGACAAACCCGACAGGTCGAGAAGAGCCAGAGACCCCTTCTCGACTTCGTATCGCGGAGTGAAATCGCGGGAGAGCCGGATCAGTTGCGCCGCGAACTGATCCGCCTTGGCCACCACACAACCGAAAAGGCGGGAAATCTCCGGACTCATCGCGCGCGCACCCCCGTGCGCCCCCCTATCTCAAGATGGATGAGCGAAGTCTTGAGCCGGGGCCAGCTTTGGGTGGCGGACAGGGTCACTCGCTTGAGCAGACGCCCCTGCCCGGTTTGCGCGAACAACCGTCTCTCCGCGCTCAAACGAATCGACAAACCGCGGGGGCTGCCTCCCCAATGGGAGCGCGTGAGAACGATGCACGCCGTTTCCGTGGACTCGAAGGCGCGCAGCAGACGGACATTCCACGCCGTGGGCAGCGCCTTCAATAGACGCTCGGGAAGGTCGGCGAAGTCGAGGATCACAATGTCGAAAAGCGAGGCCGCGGCGAGGGCATGGGTGGCGCCGATGGCGTCAGCAAGGGCGCGCTCCTTGTCCGGGGTGCCGCGCAACCAGACGAAGTTCCTGAACTCGACCCCTGCATGCAACGCGGCCTTTGGAGACAAGCGATCCAGCGGATCGACCCAGGCCACAAGATCTTCCCGCGAAACCTGGGCGGCGATGGCGAGGGCCAAAGCGGTGCGGCCGGAGGAGGCCTTCCCCACGATCTCGCCGACGCTCCCTTTTCGGAAACCCTGGCCCAAAATGACGTTCCAGAGAGAGACCCCACTCACCCGGCCATCGGGCTCCAGAGGTACATCGAAAACAGACGAAGCGCCCAATAGCCTTTTTTCGGCGAGAAGGTCCTCGAGGATTTTTTTGCGGGGAGAGAAGGCGGACACGTTCGCCCTATTTTCGCCTTCCGGGACGGCGAGTCAAATCCCCTTGAACTAAAGGCCTGGAATCATCCACGGGAAGACGTAGGCCTGCAGAAAGACCAGCACGCCCACGAGACAGGCGAGGGCGAGGCTGTGGAAGAAGACGTAGCGCAGGATGTCGCCGGGAGACGCGGCATCCCCGGTGGCCACACTCGCCACCACGATGCTCTGGGCATCGATCATCTTTCCCATGACGCCTCCCGACGCATTCGCGGCCGCGGTGAGAAGGGGAGAGACGCCGATCTGCTGTGCGGTCACGGTTTGAAGATTTCCAAACAGAACATTCGACGAAGTGTCGCTGCCGGTGAGCGCCACCCCCAGCCAGCCGAGAAGCGGAGAGAAGAACGGGAACAGGAAGCCGGTGCTCGCGAAAGCGAGGCCCATGCTGGTGTCGGAGCCCGAGTAGCGCGTGGTGTAGCCAAGGGCCAGCATCGCGGCGATCGTCAGCAGCGAGGTCCGCACTCGCCACAAGGTCTGGCCATAATGGGCGTGCCGAGGGCGCCAAAGGCCACGGGGGCGGTGTTGCCGATGAGGGCGAGGCCGGCCGCCTCGAGTGGTCGGAAGCCGAGGCCGATCAACATGGCTCCCGAGATCGCCACGGGCGTACCGAAACCCGCGGCCCCCTCGATGAAGGCGCCGAAGCTGAATGCGATAAGCAGAGCCTGGATGCGCCGGTCGTCGCCAAGCGAGGCGATGGTCCTCTTTACGATCTCGAACTGGCCGGTCTTCACGGTGACGTCGTAAACAAAGATGGCGTTGAGCACGATCCAGCCGATAGGGAAGAGGCCGAAGGCGGCACCGTACCCGGCAGCGGCAGCGGCGAGCGGCGCGGGCATGCCGAAAACGAAGACCGCCACGAGCCAGGCCGCGGCCAGGCCGGCGAGGGCGGCCACCTGAGCCCGGGCATGAAAGAAAGCCAACAGGCCCAAAAGCACCACCACGGGCAGCGAGGCCACGAGGGCCGAACTCAGGACGTCGCCGAGGGGTGCGTAGATCTGGGGCCAGGTCATTGGGAGGTCAGAATCGGCAAGACTAGGCACGAGGCCTTCTCCTACGATTTTCCTTTTCGAATCGCGGCGGACGCGGCGAGCCTCTCGCCGATCTCTTTCTCGCGGCCGCGTTGGGTCGGCTTGAAGTAGGTTCGACCCTTCAGGCTCTCCGGCAAACAATCCATCGCGGCCACACCCTCGGCCGCATCGTGCGCGTACTTGTATCCCTCGCCATAGCCGAGCGACTTCATGAGTTTCGTGGGCGCATTGCGTATGGCGGGAGGGGGGGGATCGGCGCGGGTTTCGAGCGCGTCCTTCCTGGCTTCGTTCCAGGCCGCGTAGACCGCGTTACTCCGGGGCGCCGCGGCGAGGTACACGACAAGCTCGGCGAGGGCGAGCGCTCCCTCGGGGAGACCAATGAAGTGAACTGCCTGCTGCGCGGCCATAGCCAGAGTGAGGGCATGGGGATCGGCAAGGCCCACATCTTCGGAAGCAAAACGCACAAGACGGCGCGCGATGTAGAGAGGATCCTCGCCGCCCTCGATCATGCGGGCGAGCCAGTAGAGCGACGCATCGGCATCCGAGTTGCGGATCGACTTGTGAAGCGCGCTGATCAGATTGAAGTGCTCTTCTCCGCTTTTGTCGTAGAGCAGGGCTTTGCGGGAGAGCGCTTTCTGCGCGATGGCGAGATCGATGCGGCCTTGGCCGCGCGCGAGCGAAGCCGCGATTTCCAGGGCGCCGAGAGCCCGGCGGGCATCCCCGTCGGTCACTTCCGCCAGGAACATCAGGGCGTTGTCGTCGATTTCGACGCCGAGGGCGCCGAGGCCTCGCTCCTGATCCTTGAGCGCGCGGCGCATCAGATCCTGAACGGCCTCGCCTTCGAGCGGTTTCACCACGAACACGCGACAGCGTGAAAGAAGAGCGTTCACGATCTCGAACGAGGGGTTTTCGGTGGTGGCGCCGATGAGAACCACATCACCCGACTCAACCGCGGGAAGCAGCGCATCCTGCTGGGACTTGTTGTAGCGGTGGATTTCGTCAATGAAGAGTAGGGTCTTGCGGCCCTGCGCCCGGCGGCGATGGGCGGCGCTCGCAAGTACTTCGCGCAGCTCCTTGACCCCGGTGAGGACGGCCGAGAGCGCTTCGAAGTGCGCTTTGGCTTTGGTCTGATGACGGATGGCGTGGGCGAGCGTGGTCTTGCCCGAACCCGGAGGGCCCCACAGGATCATCGAGAACAGTTCGCCGCCCGAGAGTGCGTCGTGCAGGGGCTCACCCGGTCCGAGCAACGATTCCTGACCGAGGATTTCGTCGATCGAGTCCGGCCGCATACGTTCGGCGAGCGGCGCGTCCTTTGTCTTGCGACGCGCCGTGGCCGTGGCAGATACCTCTTCCCCGCTCGCGATCGGCGACGCCTCGGACGTTTCCTCGAAGAGCGAGGCCGTGGACCGCTTCGCGGTCACTTCTTACCGAAGTTCATTCGATCGAGGACCACGCCGCCGCCACCATCCACGCGTTTCTTGGCAGGACTGAAATTGCGCATCTAGGTTCTCCTGTACTCGTGAGGGGTTACGCGGACGACACTTTAAGATACGTCAAGTGAGTCGACGCTCTCCGCACGTTCGGGAGTACAGAGTAGGATCCTGTTTTCAGACCCTGTTTTCAGCCCTGAATATGGCACTGTTTACGGAGCGTCCATGACCCTTCGTGTAAAAGACGACATCATCCCGCTCGGCGAGTTGAAAGCCCACACCTCCCGCGTGTTGCGAACGCTTCGCTCAACTGGACGATCCATTATCGTCACCCAGAACGGGCGGCCGGCCGCGGTTGTGATGACGCCCGAGGAGTACGACACGCTCAGCTACCGTCATCGAGTGGTACGAGCCGTTGGCGAAGGTCTCGATGATCTGCGAGAAGGGCGGGTCACCTCCGATGCCGACCTGACCAGGGAACTGGACCGCGAATTCGGCCCGGTTCGCTGACGTCTTGTCGCTCGTTTGGTCGAACCGGGCGCGGAACGATCTACGAGAGATCGCGCGTTACATCAGTCGATCCAATCCGGAGAACGCGCGAGCCTTCGTCCTGCGTTTGCAAACCCGGGCTCGCACCGCGGCCAAAGCGCCACTCGCCGGTCGGCGAGTTCCAGAGTTCGATGCCGATGACCTGCGCGAGGCCATCGAAGGCAGCCATCGGATCATCTACAGGCTTGCCCGGCGCCGGGTCGAGGTGGTCACCGTCATTGAGGGCCACCGCCTGGTCCGGTCGACCCCTGGAAAACCCGAAGTCGGCTAGCCTGCCTAGCCTATCGAGAGGGGCACGAGAGCGATCGCCCCTGCGTGAGAAAGGCCGCGGCGGCTTCGGCGGCCACCGCCTGACCCCGGGCATTCCAGTGCGAGTCGGTCGCGAAGTAGACCGGTTTTAGGAGTGAGGCGTGCTCGCGCAGGACCGGGGTGAGGTCGAGGAAGGCTATGCCGAGCTTCTCGGTGATCTCCGCAACCCGGTCCCGAACCGCGGTGCGCGCGAAGTTGCTGGCATCGACGCCGTATCGCGCCTCGGTGACTTCGTAGTCGGAATCGCTCACTTCCATGCGGCTCGGGATGTAGGCCACGATCAGTTTCGCGTTGCCGCGTTCAACCAGCCGGTTCAACGACTCGACCGTCCAGGTGTAGGCGGACCACACCGAGTTGAGGTGGCCGAAAGGAGGAACACGGTACAGGTTGATTTCCTCGTTCTGCGGCAGCTGGCGGAGCGGTTCCCACAAGCCGAAGGAGGCGAGGCGGTTGTAAGTGCGGGCCGAGGATCTTTCGATGCGGTCCTTCACGAACTCGAGAAGATGGGAGCCCTGGAACGGAGCCTCCGGCCCGGGAGCGGAAATGGGTTCGGGCACGTAGGCGGGGACCGGTTCATTCTCGACCCGCGGTGGTGATTCGTCGAAGTTCAGCCGCGGCTTAGGAAAGGCGTAGTACCGTTCGCGGATGAGGAAGGGCAGATCGTTGTGGTACGTGAAGAGAATGACGACGTCGGGTGAGTACCTGTGGCCTTCATCCCGATAGAAGAGGTATTCCTGATCGGTGCTGTAGCCAACCGTGCCACCGTTGATGACCTCGGCCCGGCAGCCGAGCCGGCCCTGCAGCTGACCCTCGAGTTGCGCCGCGAGCGTCTCCGCCTCGCTCACCATGAAGGCCTCGAGGAAAGAATCCCCGAGAGCAAGCACACGCACGGTTTGGGGCGGCTTTTCATGCGGACGCAACGGGCCGCGCAGGCCCTGAGCATTGATCGTGAACTCGGAGCGGTAGTCGCGGCGAACGTAGCGGACAAGGGCTCCCGGTTTCTTGCGCCAGCCGAGAACAGGGTCGTATTCCGTGTAGGTGTTTCGCTCGACCTGCTCTTTGCCCCCTGGCTCATTTCGCGCGAGCACCCGCAAAACACCCTCGGCGAGCAGCAGAGGAAGGGCGAGGCCGAAGGCAAGAAGGATGAGATTCCCGACCGCGGACCGAAGGCGCGTCACGGGATTGGTCTACCGTAACTCCAGCTCGCGCACGTCGCCCTTGAGCCGGCTGATGTCGAGCGTTTCGCTCTCTCGGGGCAAAGAGCGGTGGTATTCGACCTGAGGAAGGTCGTCGGTGAGCAGGGGGCCCGCACCCACGAAGGCCGCCATCTCCTTCGGCCCGGCGGTGTACCAGCCTCTCAAGGTGTCGTAGGAATCAAGTCCGACCGCGAGCATGGCCGCGCGCGCGTGAGGAAGGCCGAACTTCGCTTCGATGGCGGCACGGTCGAGCCTGAGCGGTTCGAGGCTGCCGATCATGAACTGCCCGTTGAGCCACAAAGTCGCATCTGGAAAGACGTCCAGGAAAGTTCTCATGATCAGCAGATAGTGAGACTTCTCGCGACGGCCGATCCACTGAAGCACCAGGCCACCGGGCTTGAGCGAGCGCCGCACGAGTTCGAAATACTCGCGGGAGTAGAGGTTGCCAGCACCGGCGTGAATCGGCTGGATGATGTCGGCGGTGATCACATCGAATCGCTCGCCGGAGAGCAGCAGGAAATTGCGGCCGTCGTCCACCCGCACGCGCACGTTCCTTTGATTCAGAACGTCGTAGGTGACGTGGGAGAAGAAAGCGGCGGCCTTGCGCACTCCGTCGGAGAGTTCCACCACCTGCAGCATCGCGCCGTCGTGCTGGCTGACCGCACCCGCGGTGGCTCCGCCCCCGAGGCCGATCACCAGGGCCTGCGCGGGATTGGGATGCAGGATCATGGGCAGAAGCCCGATCTGGCGATGGAGGCGGACCATCTGAGCTCCGTCGTTGGCCTGGTGCAACCCGCCCACCACAAGGGTCTTCTGACGTTTCGTGGCAAGAACACTGACGGTCGTTTGCACACCCTCGTCTCGGAACACTTCGTCGGCCGAGGCGGTGTCGCCCTGATTCACGTGCGCCGCGATCGACAGGGGATCGGGCATGGTGAACGCGAGGAGGAGGAAGAAGGCGACACTCGGAACCACTGTGAAGGTGAGTCGTGACCGTCTTTCGTGGGTGAAGAAAAGGGCCAGCCCCGCGAATACGAACACCGAAGCGAGGGTGACGAGTGCGAAGCGCGCGCCCAGGGCGGGCAGAATGACGAAGCCGCCGAAGAGGGAGCCGGCGATCGCCCCAAGGACGTTGACCCCGTAGAAGCGGCCCACCCTTCGACCGCGAACCGCATCGTCAAGGCCGCTTTCCTGAACCCCCAGCTTCACCAACAGCGGAAAAGAGAAGCCCATCATCAAGGAGGGAAGGAGCACGGCAAACATCACGCGCCAGTCTTCAGAGAGCCCGCCCAAAATGGGCGTGGCGCCCCGAACCACGAAGTGGACCCCGAGAACCGCGAGGGCTCCGGTGGCGATCTGCGTGAAGGCGAGAAGGGCGTGCCAGTCCCGTTTTCGGGTCAATACACGGCTCGCCAGGGCACCTCCCGTGGCGATACCGATGAGAACCAGAGCGAGCATGCTGCTGAAGGCGTAGGTGGTGGCCTCGACGTACTGGGTCATCATGCGAAACCAGACGATCTCGAGGGCGAGCGAGCCAAAACCCGAGGCCGCCATCACTCCCCAAACTACGCGCGAGCCGAGAGAGAGAGCGGGGCCTTTCACCGCGGATTCCACGGAATCGGGAACGGTTGAGGGGCCCGTCGGCTCTTCTCTGGTGACCAGCCATCGGTCGAGGGCCAGTGCGGCCAACCCGACGAGAGTGTTGAGGACGGCCGCGGCCAGGAAGGTCCGGCGCATTCCGAGGGTACCGATGAAGATGAAGCCGGTAAGGAGAGTCCCGGTCACCGCACCCGCAGTGTTCACCGCGTAGAGGGCGCCGATACGCGCGGAGGCCTGAGGCCCTCGTACCAGAGAAGAAGCGCTCAGCAACGGAAGAGTGAGGCCCATCAGCAGGGTTGGCAGCAGAAGCACGACAAAGGCGCACACGAAGCGGGCCGCGGTCTGAAGGGCAAAAGCATCGGGAACCGCGGCATAGAGGGCGCGGTAGATGGTCGATGCGAGGTCGAGGGCAACGGGTGTGGCGACGGCGGATACGCCAATGACGATCTCGGCGACGCCAAAGGCTTTAAGGGGCCTGCGGACCTTCTTCAGCAACGGCCCGGCGAGCCAGCTCCCAAGCGCCAGACCGGCCATGAACGCGGCGAGCACCGTACTTGCGGCGTACGCGGTGACGCCGAACACATAGGACAACTGGCGCATCCAGAGCACCTGGTAGGCCAGACCGCATGCTCCAGAGCAGAAAAAGAGGGCAAGCAGCAGGGGCATGAGGGCCCTTGAATGATACTCGCGCAGACGCGGACGCTCCTCCACACGATTACACGATTCCGGAGTCCCGAGGGGCAGATCTCGACTCGGCCGCGCAGGCTGGTAGCCTTCCTCGCTGTGCATCAGTTCCGAGCGTTCCTTGAACGCCTTCCGATTGCGTTCCTCGGCTATGTGGCGCTTCTGGTGGCGAGCCTCATGCCCCTCTCGCTGCGCCCCTGGGACACCATCGCCTATGTGGGCGACTCCCTTGACGCCATCTATTTCATGGCCTGGAACGCTCACCAGCTCTTCAACGATCCGCTTCGGCTCTTCGACGCCAACCTGCTGTATCCCCACAAGAACGCCGCGCTCTTCGACACCCACCGCCTGCTGCCTTCGATCCTGGCCGCCCCCCTGATCGCGATGACCGGAAACCCGGTGCTCGCGGCGAATCTCGTGACCGGGTTCGCCCTGGTTTTCGCGGCGATGAGTGGCCGTCATCTGGCCCTGGCACTCCGACTGGGGCCGGGGCCCGCGTGGGTCGCCGGGGCGCTGTACGGATTTCACACCTATCAGATCAATGAAGCGCCGCGCGTGAACGTGGTCTTCCACGGATTCTGGCCGCTCGCCATCGCGGAGCTTCTGGCCTACCTGAGAAGCGGCGAGCGCAAACACGCCTGGCGCCTTGGCGCGGTGATGCTCCTGCAGGGCCTCGCCGACAACTACAACGTGGTCTATGCGGTGCTGATTCTTGTCCTCGTGACTCTGGCCGCCCTTGCCCTCGATGGCCGCAACACCGTGGCGCGCTTACCGGGCCTCGTTCCTCCCGCTCTCGTCGCCGGTCTTCTCTTCCTCCCCATCGTCATCCCCTACTCCCGGGCCGCGCGTACTTACGACTATGCGCGCGAGGCGCCGGTTGGCATTGATCTCCAGCACTACGTATCCACTTCGCCCGGCAACCTCATCTATGGACCCATCGGCGCCCGGGTCACGCAGCAGCAACGCGGGCCTCATTTCGTCGGATTCATCTCCCTGGGCCTCGCCCTTCTCGCCCTGGCCGCGGCGGGCCGGAAGACTCGGGAGGACGAAACAAACAGCCTGGTGCCGCCTCGGGTATGGGTGCCGCTCTGCGGCGGACTGGGGTTCGTGTTCGTTTGGCTGTCGCTGGGTCGCGACACCATGGCCTTCGGGGAGTCGCTCGGCCCGGGTCCTTATCGTCTGCTGCACGCCCTGCCGGTCTTCGAGTACATCCGCATTCCGGAACGGCTGAGCCTGGTGGCCATGCTGTTTGGGGCCCTGCTGGCCGCCAGGGGGATCGCCCTTATCGGCGAGAGGTCGCGATTTCTGGCGGTTGGGCTCGCGGTGCTGGCACCGCTCGAGCATCTGTCCCTCATGCCCGTGAGCGAACGAGTTCCCGTGGGCTCCTCGGTCCCCGAAGTGTATCGGTGGCTCGCAACGCAGAGAATCCAGGGTCTCGCCGAAGTTCCAATTCACGGCGAAGGCCTGGTGCGGAAAGAGTCGCTCGAGGAGTACTTCTCCACCTACCACTGGAAGCCGATCATTCACGGCTACGTCTCCTACCCGCCGCTGCTCAGCAAGATCCTGCGCCGCGCCGCGGGCGAATTTCCGTCCGAGCTGAGCCTGCAGATCTTCGATCGAGTGGGCGTCGACACGGTCGTGGTTCACCGGGGGCGCCCGGGTGCGGCCGATATGGACGAGGCGCTCGCCGCCGCAGTGGCGCACGGCCGACTATCCCGGGTTGGAAACTTCCTGAGCGAGTCGGCTCGCGAAGAGGTGAGCCGCGGACAGGACGTCTACCGAATCCACCGGGCACCGCGTTGGCCGGCCGCACCGCTCCCCCCCACGGCCAGCCCGACGCGGGATTCCGCCTGGCACTATCGAGCGCGGGAAGGCGATGCCTCACGAGCGGCCGACGGCGATCCGGGAACGGCCTGGACGGTCACCCATCCCCTGCGCGGCGACGAGTTCTGGGAGGTGACGTTCGGACGAAAGTTCCTCGAACTCGACTGGCTGGTTCTGCCCCTCGACCGGAACAGCGAGTTCCCCACCCGGTTTCGCGTGGCCGGCCGAAACGCCGATGGCAGCTGGACTGAACTCGCCCGGCTCGACGACGCTCACATCCTCCAGATCGTCGATCAGTTGCTGAAAGACCCCGGTCGTGCCCGACTGGGCTTCGAGCTTGGCGGACGAAAAGCCATGGGCATCAGTCTTCTGGTCGCGGAAGGGGCTACGAGTTACGACGGGTGGCGTCTCGAAGAAGTGGAGATCGGGGCGCGGCCGTAGGTACCCGACCGCGAGGCCGTAGTCTTTCAACGACTTCCTTGAAATCCCGGGCCGGCGACCACCGGCTTCATATCTTGACACCACGTGCGCGCGCTCCGCGGCCCCCGGCGGCGAGACCACCGAAAAGTGGCCTCGCGCTTTCGCGGGAATGACGAGAGGGAACGATGGACAGCTACTTCTTGTAGACCTCGACCAGGCCGATGCCCTGGAATGCGCCCTTGCCCCGCACAATCGCGGTGTACGCCCCAGGTGCCAGAGTCCTCATTCAGCCGTGATCCCGAGATCATGAGTGGCGCATTGTGCTTCAACGGCACACGGGTCCTCCGTTCCTCCGCTACAAGAAGGTTGGGCGAATGCGCTCGGCTCGAATCGGCATTCAACCTCGCGGCCGCCGCAGTCTTTCAACGACCTCCTTGAAATCCCGGGGCAGACCGCTTTCGCAATGGACCGGGGCTCCGGTGATTGGATGAGGGAACGACAGAAGGCAGGCGTGCAGGAGTGGACGGCTCTTCTCGGACCGCTCCTTGCTGCCGTAAACCCCATCGCCCACGATGGGGTGGCCGAGCGCGCGGAGGTGCAAACGGATCTGATGCTGGCGGCCGGTCTCGAGCTCGACCTCCAGAAGTGCCGCGCGGCTAAACGTTTCCTTGACGCGATAGTGGGTGACCGCGGCCCGTGATGGCTCGTCATCGTCGTCGTTGACGATGTGGCGTTTGCCCGACTCGTATTCGTCGGAGATTTTCAGATCGATGGTTCCCTGTCTGGCCTTCGGAACACCTTCCACGAGGGCCAGGTAGCGGCGCAGGAACGCGTGATCCCGAAAGGCCGCGCGGCCCGCGGCATGGCACTCGCGCGAAAGAGCGATGGCAACCAGGCCCGAGGTCCCGCGGTCGAGACGATGCAGCGCCCCCACGTAGTTTCTGGCTCCGCGCACCCGCTCGAAATCGGAGCGCAGACGGCTGAGCACACTGTCGTCGTGGGTTCCGCCATCGGTGGGCACGGTGAGAAGCCCGGGCGGCTTGTCGACCACGGCGAGGTGATCGTCCAGAAACGCGGTAGAAAGCGATAGTCGAATCGAAGCCTCACGCCGTCGATTGGGATTGAAGGCGACATTCTGAGCGGGCCGGACCTGGGAACCCCCATCGCGGACGCGCTGCGAATCCACATCCACCTGACCGGCGGCGATCACGTCCTGGGCCTTCCGCCGCGATAGTGCGAACTGGCGGGCCACGCGAACATCCAGTCGTTCGGTATCGGTCATGGGAGAGGGCACTCGGCGAACGCCCGCAGTTCCTCGATCTCGAACGGAGGAACGGCGGCCGGCGCGGCGATGGCGAAGACGAGGCGAAACGCCTGAACTTCGCGGCGGTCGAAGCGAATCACCCACCGCACACTCCTTGCGCCCTGCAGTTGAGCACTCAGAGATTCCCAGGCCACTTCGGGCGAGAAGGGCGAGACCACCGTCTCCCAACGCCCTCCGGGACCTCGCAACTGAAGGACGGGCCACAAGCGAGGAAATCGATCGCCGGGGCTCTGGAGAGCCACCGCCGCGAGGAGCCGGGGTGAATCCAGTTGAGCCTGAAACCCGTACCAGCCGGTTTGGTCCAGGCCCGAGGACCAACGGGTGGACGGATCCCCATCGTTCACCCGATCAAGGCCATCGCCGGGCGTCGTCCCCATGGGAAGAACGCGAAGCGACGGCCCGGAGATTTCTGCGGTCGGGGTGCAAAGGGAAGCCGCAGTTTCATTCGCCTTTAGTTCGTAATAAAGCTCGTCGCCGAGTTCGAACACATTCGGCTCGAAAGGCGTAGCCGTGCGTTTCATCGGAACTAGAGAGGGAGTGGCTTTTAGCGCCTCAAGTTTCTCCCGCCGCTCGTCCGCAACCCAGATGCGCGGGTGGACAACCACGGTGCGGATTCCGAGCCGGGAGAGCGCCGATATCGATCGATCGTCGGGAAAGGCCTCAAGCAACCAGGCGAGGAAATCATGGCCGGGCGGATAGAACGATGTGCGTCCGATCGGCACCGGATTCCAATGAAACGTGGAGAAGTACGGATAGGCGGCCCAGAACCGCCGGCGTGCCATGGGATAGATCGGAAGATCCACGAGCGGAGCCCGGGGAAGGTCGCGATAGGCGGCCTGGAGGCTCGCGATCGGAGGCAGTTGCGCGCCGTACTTGGTGTCGCTCCAGTGCTCCAAGGGGAGGGCTGCGACCAGAGCCAGCGTCGCGAATGTGGCGGCCTTCGAACGTCCAAGGAAAGCGCCAAGCCCCAACCCGGCGAGGACCGCACAGCCGAGGACGGCCAGAGCGTTGAAGCGAGGTGTATGACGCAGGCCCTGAAGGGGTAGAAGGTCGAACAGAAAGTGGTGCGGTCCGCGACCGTAGGAGGTGCCGCCAATCGTGATGTTGTCGCCGAGAGAAAGAGCGATTCCAAAAGCCGCGGTCACCAGCGCGATCAGGCCGAGGGCACGGGGCCAGCCCGATCGGCTTCGTACCAGGGCGACAATCCCGAGGCCGACGAGGGTGAGTCCAAGGACCCCTTTGAACTCCCTCCCAAGGCCGCCCTGAGGCAAGAGTCCGGCCCACACCGCCGAGCCGGTGGCGGGCGAGACATACGCCATGAGATCGACACCGGGCGACACCCGGGACTGCGGAAGCCCTCGGGCCATGTAGGGATAGACCGTGACCAGCACGGGGATCGCGGTGAGCAGGGCCGCCCCTGCGAGATTCCTGGCGCCTTGCGGAGTCGGACGTTTTCCAGCACCCAGAAAGGCGACACCGATCCAGACGGGAGCCAGCAGGGCGGAGAACACGAGGTAGTACGTTCCCGACAGGCCCTGCAGCGCGAGGGCCAGGGCAAGCCCCAGAGCATTCGCGAATCCCGGGGCGTTGACGAACCGGCCCAGAAAGACGAGAGCCACCGGCCACCACTGCATGTGGATGACATTGACTCGGGCGGCCTCGACCAAAGTGAAGCTATTGAAGGCGTAGACAACCCCGGCGACAAGAGCGGCCCGGGAGTTCCCGGTGACCTCGAGGATCAGCCACCGCATGGAAAAGGCGGAGGAAACGAGGCCAATGAAAACCGCCAGGTTGTAGGCGAGAACCGCGTTTCCCGTGATCCATTGAACGGGGGCAACGAGAATGGACTCGGGCACCAGATGGTCCGCGAAGGACAGACTCTGCGGCCAGGGGTAGAAGTTGTTGGAATCGAAGAGCCGAAGGGGGTCGCGAATCAGCTGGTGCGCGTTCCAGGCCATGATGTGGGCGAGGTGGAGAGGGTCTCCGACATCAGCGACGGTGTCGTGCGGGCTGAGGATCCAGGGCTCCATCCAAACAAGGGCCAGGGCGCAATAGAGAAGCGTCGCCCCCATCGCGGGCAGGGCGGTGACGATCATCTTCCCCGCGGACACGGGACGAATTATCGCCGGTTTCAACGACCGGACTCTTCCGAATGGCACGCGCGACGACGCAGGGCACCCACCCTTCGGCAGAATCAGGGCACCCACAAGGGGTGCCCCTACAACGACAGGCGGGGTCGCGGAGTCCCATCGGACTTGGGCTGCGTGGAGGCACCCACCCTTCGGCAGAATCAGG
>Ga0163144_10017058_pt1 | contig 14818 bp, 8 predicted proteins | sample OliLak19BULKMAT1_FD_123175 | JGI IMG/M metagenome (GOLD analysis project Ga0163144, IMG submission 123175) | Freshwater microbial mat bacterial communities from Lake Vanda, McMurdo Dry Valleys, Antarctica - Oligotrophic Lake LV.19.BULKMAT1 | ecosystem: Environmental > Aquatic > Freshwater > Lake... | reverse complement strand
GACCAGCCTTTGGGATAATACACTTCCGAAAATACTGCAAAGCCAGGCTGTGAGTTGGCCGATTTGTAAGTGAGGTTATAAGGTTTGTATTCCGTAAGCTCGATTGTTGCTGTGCTATCTAGTGCATAATTATTGGCAGAGGCAGCGAATTTTGAATTATCGATCACCGCAGTGGTGGCCGAGTTGAATGTTTCCAAAGCCTTTATTTCTTCATCAGCATTTTTCACTGCATACACATAAGGCACAAACCAAGCATTGCCTAGCGCGTATTTGTTTGGAATTACAGCTCCAGCTTCATCTCCGGCTATCAAATAGCGGGTGTTGAGCATATTCAGAACAGGAGTTTGCCCAAAGCCCTCTTCTCCTTTTTTAAGCTTTTCAATGAGCTTTTGCATTTCAGGTGAAATTGCTCGCTCTACCAAATCTTGGTACCTACGCAATTTGGCAGGGCTGTAGCCACCTACAGATTTGTGAAAATAGGATGTGCGAGATTCGTTGAAAGGATTGTCAAGATTTAATACCCGGAAATTGGGGTCTTTGTCTTCCAATATGTATAAGTCGGCTTCGGTGGGTTTGTAAAAGTTCTCCATCACTTTTTTCTCAAATAAGCCTTCGTTGAGATAGCGTTTATCTACGGTCCATAAATCTATAAGCACCAGCAAAGCTATGGCTGCCAAAGCCAGATTGTCTTTGATTTTATTTTTCAAATAAAAGAAAAGAATAGCCCCAACCAAGCCAATAAACAGGAGTGAACGCACTGCATCACCTGTTCGCACGGCTTTTCTATCGTCACTTATAGCCTCGCTCAGCCAGTTGGGCAGCTGCGAGCTCAATTCCTGCTCCGACAAATAATTTGTAGAACCAGCAGATATAAATACCAAAGTCAACACACCTCCGATAATGCCCAAAGCGGTAAATAGTGGTTTTAGGTATTGTTCTTTCTTCTTCGCATTGATGAGCTCCTGCATACCCAACACCGCCAATAGCGATAGGCAAAATTGTGGAATCACCACCGCCATTGTTACCGACCTAAACTTGTTGTAAATAGGGAAATAATCAAACAAGAAATAATTGAGAATGGGGAAATTTTTGCCATAAGCCAACAGTATTCCTATCACAGTGGCGGCCAATAAAGCCCATTTGATGGGGCTTTTCACCACATTCATTCCCAAAATAAAAAGAAAAACAATGATACACCCCATGTACATTGGCCCGGCAACAAATGGCTGACCACCAAAGTAGGCAGGCAGACTGCCCAATACTTGGTTGGGATCGTAGCCTTGTTTCTGCATTGCCGCAGCCACATTTTTATATTTTTGCGGAGCAAGGCCCGATTCGCCCCCATAATAATCGGCCATGATGAAGGTAAAAGGCTCATCGATCGAATAGCTGTAGTTGAACACATAGTCCCTATCTAACCCATCTGCCCGCACCGCTTCCTTATTTTCCTCTAGTGGTTTTAAGATATTTTCTCCGCGAATGGTGTATTTGCTATATTCCTGAATGGCTAAAAAATAACCCGCATGTGTGCCAAATCCTACAATGGCGGCAATGGCCAATGCACCCGATGCTTTGGTAAAAAGCGGAATCGTTTTGTATTTCAGGGCGTTGAAGAGCTCAACACCAAAGTAAAGCAGGCTAATCAGCAACAGGTAATAAGTAATTTGCACGTGATTGTTCACAATCTGCAAAGCAATGCCGATGCCAAAAACCGAAGCCCCCAGCAACCAGTTTTTTCGGTAGGCGAGGGCCATGCCTGCAACCACCAACGGCATATACATCATGCAAGCCACTTTCGCATTGTGGCCTGCCACCAAGCTAATAAAGGTGAAGCTAGAAAAGCCAAAACCGATAGCCCCAATAATGGCCGCGAGCCAATGCACATCAAATGCCAATAGCATAATGTAGAAGCAAACCATGCCTATAATAACCAAACTAGCAGGGTAAGCAGGATAGCGCGACACCCAATCATGTATCGGCTTCACCAAATTGCCCCATTGCTTCATGTTAATAAGCGTGTTTGGCATGCCGCTAAACATGGCGTTGGTCCAAAAGGGTTCTTCGCCATACTTCTGCCGCATATCATTTATCTCTTTGGCCATGCCCTGGTACTGCACTATATCGTGCACTTTCATGGTTTTGCCCTGAAAAACCAGTGGTGAGAAATAAATGCTAATAAGCAATACAAAGAGTGCAGCAACTAAAATATGAGGCAGATAAGCCTTGAAATTCACTTTAGACATGGTTGAAGAGATTGAACTTGACGCAAATTATGAAATGCCTGCAAAGATTGGGTAAATAGTCACAATAATAAAAATGGACGTTTGGATTATCCGCTGAATCTGGGAAGTAAAGATTAAACCCCATTGAGCCACATCTGCCAAGCGTTGGCATAAATGTTGCCTTCGGTAACCTCGAATCTGTAGAGGTTGCAGTTTTTACTGTTGGGCATCCCCAATTTATATTATTTCATCTGCCTCGTTTATCATGTAGCAAGCTTCGTGTTTTTTCATTCCTATTTTAGCATAATATTCTACCGCTTTGGGTGCAGCAATCAGTATCAACTTTGCCAAGGGCGATGCTAGTTTTGTCCTTTTTATCAGTTCTTTGCCTATTCCTATCGATTGAAAAGCTTCTGCAACGGCCAAATCGGCTAGGTAAGTGGTGTAGGCGAAATCGCTCCAAGATCGGGCTACGGCTACGAGTTTTCCTTCCCATCTGGCTGTAATCACAAGGTTGCAATGTTTCATCATCAAATCCATGCGCTTTGTATCGTGTATTGGCCTGCGGTCTGCCAAGGTAGAAGCTAGCAATATGTTTATGAATTCCTGTGTCGACAGCCCGTCTTCTCTCTGATATACTATTTCCATAAGCAGCCTAATTGCTGAAGGGAAAATGATGACAGTTGTTTCATTCTGCTGGTTTTTCGATTTTCGATCAATGTCTTGTTTTTAAATCCTTCCTAACGCCTTTCCGCAGGAATGGGGGCAGGGGTGGTGTTATAAAAAAGAGCTCAATGTAGAGGCATTGGCCTATCAACGGAAAACGAACTGAGATATTAAATTTGTGTTCCGTTGCAATGGCTTGCTTTTTTACCAGTCGCCACCTGCTCCGCCACCGCCAAAGCTACCGCCTCCAAATCCGCCAAAGCTGCCGCCTCCGCTCGAAAAACTGCCATAGTTGCTGCCCCGACCTCCGCCTAAAGCACTACCCAGCAGCATGCCAGTAAGCAAATCCATACCGCCACCGCGCCTGCTGTAGTTGGAGCCTCCTCCCCCTCCAAGTTTCGATAGAATATAGAAAATACCAATCACGATAATTAAGAATATAAATATGGTCTTTCCCGATAATTTCCCTTTTCCGCCTGCTTCACTCTTAAATTGGCCTGAAAGAGCCCCAATAAGGTAAGTGGTAGCATTGTCTAGACCCTCATAATATTGTTGATTTTTAAAGGCTGGCTTTATCACTTCCTCAATTACTCGTTTGGCATAGGCATCAGTAACTGTGGCTTCTAAGCCGTAGCCAGGTAATATCCGCACTTTGCGCTCTTGCAAAGCCACATAAATGAGTAATCCGTTATTTTTGCCTTTCTGCCCTATGCCCCAAGATTCAGCAAGGCGAATCGCGTAGTCGAATGCCTCATCATTTTCTATGGATTTTTCAATTACTATGGCTATTTGCGTGGAAGTGGTGTCGTTGTATTTGGAAAGCTTGTATTCCAAAGCTGCACTTTGTTCGGCAGATAATACGCCTACAAAATCATTTACCAATTTTGGCGGATTGGGCCTAGCTGGTATATCCTTTGCTATCGCAACGAAAGATAAAAAAAGAAATACTATGCAGTGTAAAGCTTGTTTCATGGGGCTGATATTTAATTACGGTGTTGCTGGTGATTTGCTTGATACTATTAATTTTCTTTAAATGAAATATCATCGGGCAACTCATTCACATCATTTGACTGGTACGGGAAATGGAATTTAAGCTGCTCGCCTGCCCTTCTGATGCCTTCTGCCAATCCATCGGCAAATTTGGCTTCTTTAAAACTCTCTACACAATTAGATTTGATTTCATCCCAAAAATTGGGAGCAACCACAGCATTTATTCCTGCATCGCCCAAAATGGCAAACTTCTTATCGTCTACTGCCAGATAGAACAAAACCCCATTTCTGAGCTCAGTTTTGTGCATTTTTAAGGTGGCAAATATCTCAGCTGCCCTGTCTAAAACATTGTTTTTACACTTGTTTTCAATATGTACTCGCACCTCTCCAGAGGTGTTTTTCTCTGCATCTTTGATTGCATTCACAATCAATTCCTGATCGATTTCGGAAAAAAAACCCTTAGCCATAAATCTCTTTGTCTATTAATTACGTTAATACAAAACTATCAATATTATTGCCCAATATACAAAACACAACCTGTAAATTCGAATAAGCCGCAAGGCTTCAACCGTCAAAATGATAAAACCCTGCAAAAGCTGGCTAGATAATTATGTTGATTTTTTTAAAACCTTTTCTCAAACCGATGATTTCAAATCGCTGATCGGAAAATCGATACCTTAGACAATCCCGAACATTTCATTTACAATGCAGTGCAGCCCACTGGGCTCATGTATGGCCTGCCCGTCCGCTTTAGCGAGATAGATTTGCCTGGGGTTTTAGAACTGGACGAGCACGAAAAAACAAAGATGATATTGATCGATTGCCTGATCAATTGCTCTATATTTTTAAAGGCGAAAGGCCAAGGTAGCCAAGAGGATATTGCGCCTGTTCTAAACGACATTATAAAAAGTATTGGAGACTTTTATGGGCAGGTGCATGCTTTAGAGACCAATATTGATCCCCTACATGCCAAATCCAATGAAGTAGAATATTTGATAGATCGTACTGTGGATAGTAGCAAGCGGTGGAATAAGAACTTTTGGACAAGCTACTTCCAAAATAGCCTGCTTTTTCTAGATATTATCTACTTTTCTAGATGGCTGCAGCACAGCGATATGCAGCGTTTTAATAGAGAGAAAGAGGACATTTATTTCCTGATAATAAAAATTATAGCCGCATCGGCCAATGCAAATTCTCAGATCGAAAAGGAAGAAGAAATGCTGTTCAAAAACTTTCTGGACAGCACTAAGATGAAAGAGGAAAAAGTGAAAATGGCCAATGATTATTTTTTCAAAGGCATTACAATTGATTCTATCGACTTTAGTGAAATAGACTCGTGGATTGTTAAAAAATATTTGTTAGAAATATCCATTCTCACCATCTGGAGCGATAGGCTGCTAGAATATTCCGAAAAGCAGTCCCTACTTGCTTTGACAGAAAAACTAGGTTTTTCAGAACTGGAATTAGAGGAGAGCCTATTAGCAATCGAGAGTTTTGTGCTTACTAACTGGGAAAAAATCCCTTACAAAAACGGCAAAGATGATTTTGAAACTGTGAGCGACAATCTCACCAACCGCTCGAGCCAAGCCATTGCCAAAAGGCTGAAACTATCGGGTAAAACTTTTCCTAAAACCGAACAATATGAAACTTTAATTAATAGATCTACCGCAGAGGGACTTGCCGCTGCAGATAAAAAGGCTCTGAAAAACTATCTTTTGGAGTTCGTCAAAGAAATTCCCAAGTTGGCCATTTTCCTTCTGCCGGGCGGGTCGATATTATAGCCTCAACTTTTAAAATCACTTGCCGATAATGAGTGAAAAAAAAGTCCGCCTGCCAATAACACAAGCGGACTTCCGATTTTATACATTCTGGTATTCCTCAATCGGAATGCAGGAGCAAACCAAATTTCTATCGCCATAAGCCCCATCTATTCGGCTCACGGCAGGCCAAAATTTTACATTTTTAATGTAGGGTAATGGATAAGCGGCTTTTTGGCGTGAATATGGATAATTCCAATCATCTGCAGTTATTATGGCCGCAGTATGCGGAGCGTTGGTCAACACATTGTCTTGTTTTGAAAACATACCGTTTTCAACCTCTTCAATTTCTTTTCGAATCGCAATCATAGCATCGCAAAAGCGATCAATCTCGGCTTTCGATTCGCTTTCTGTAGGCTCTATCATCAGTGTGCCTGCTACTGGAAATGAAACCGTAGGGGCGTGAAAACCATAATCCATCAATCGCTTGGCAATGTCTTCCACTTCTATGCCAAATGCTTTGAATTGGCGACAGTCCAATATCATTTCGTGGGCACATCTGCCTTTCGAACCTGAATACAATACTGGATAATAGTCTTCCAATCTTGCCTTTATGTAGTTGGCATTCAAAATGGCATATTCGGTGGCTTCTTTCAATCCTTTTGCCCCCATCATGGCAATGTAAGCATACGAAATAGGAAGAATGGAGGCACTGCCATAAGGGGCGGCCGATACTGCACCTTTGTCTTGTGTATCTTTACTAGAAATATTGACGTGGCTTGGCAAAAAAGGTACTAATTGAGAGGCGACACAAATAGGTCCCATTCCTGGGCCTCCGCCCCCATGAGGAATACAGAAGGTTTTGTGCAAATTCAAATGGCAAACATCGGCACCAATAAGCCCAGGACTTGTAAGGCCTACTTGGGCATTCATATTTGCCCCATCCATATATACTTGGCCACCTCTTTCATGTATCAATTGGCATATTTGCTTGATACTTTCTTCAAACACCCCATGGGTGGAAGGATAAGTCACCATCAGACAGGCTAAGTTTTCAGCATGAATATCGGCTTGTTTTTCCAAGTCTTCGATATCAATATTGCCGCTTTCATCGCACTTGGTCACTACTACTTTCATGCCAGCCATTACAGCACTTGCCGGGTTTGTGCCATGTGCAGAAGAAGGAATGAGTGCTATATTGCGATTTGAATCGCCATTTGCTTGATGGTAAGCACGAATGGTCATGAGCCCCGCATATTCGCCTTGCGCTCCTGAATTGGGTTGCAGCGAAACACCAGCGAATCCTGTAATTTCGGCAAGCCAGATCTCTAAATGCCCAAATAATGCTTGATATCCTTTGGTTTGTGACGCAGGTGCGAAGGGATGCAGCTGCCCGATTTCAGGCCAAGTAACGGGAATCATTTCCGTGGTAGCATTTAGCTTCATGGTGCACGAGCCAAGAGCTATCATGCTGTGTACTAGCGACAAGTCCTTGTTTTCCAACATCTTGATATAACGGAGCATCTCATGCTCGGTGTGATGGCTATTGAAAACAGGGTGAGTGAGATACGCGGAAGTGCGTGCAAAGGTGGTTGAAATAGAAGGCTCGGCATTTGCAAGCATTGCAGCATCTACAGATTTTGATTTTAATGCTGCAAAAACGCCTGCTATGCCAACTATTTCTTGTAAAGAGGAGGTTTGATCGACAGAAATACTTACGCTCGCACTGGTATAATGCAAGTTAATTTCGGCTGCTTCTAGTTGTGTTTTGAGCTGCGCAATATTTTCAGGCGAGAGCATTACAGTTACAGTGTCGAAAATATCTTTGCTTGCTGTTTGATAACCCAGCTCGGACAAACAAGCTTCCAAACCAACGGCTAATTTATGGCTGTTTTCTGCTATGGCTTTCAACCCTTGCGGCCCATGATACACGGCATACATACTTGCCATTACCGAAAGCAGAACTTGGGCTGTGCAGATATTAGATGTTGCTTTTTCTCTTTTTATATGTTGTTCGCGCGTTTGCAATGCCATACGATAGGCTTTGTTGCCATGTGCATCTATTGATACTCCAATAATTCTGCCTGGCATCTGGCGTTTGAAAGCATCTTTGGTAGCAAAAAAACCTGCATGAGGCCCTCCAAAGCCCATAGGCACACCAAATCGTTGCGAACAACCTACCACCACATCGGCACCCATTTCCCCAGGTGGTTTTAGCAATGTCAATGCCAATAGATCGGTAGAAACTGATGTAAAAACGGCATTTTCTTTGGCAGCGGCTATCAAGTGACTGTAGTCTTCAAGCGAACCATCGGCACAAGGATATTGCAGTTGAATGCCAAACACATCGGATGCTGTAATGTCCACAACACGAAGATCAGCTACTACCACATGGATGCCCAGCGGTGTTGCTCTTGTTCGCAGCACATCGAGCGTTTGTGGGAATACTTGATCAGAGACAATGAAAGTTTGTGCTTCTTTTTTGTTGGCAGTTCTTAAGCTGTGCAGCATGGCCATACTTTCTGCAGCCGCTGTAGCCTCATCGAGCAGAGATGCATTGGCTATTTCCATGCCCGTAAGCTCTATTATCATGGTTTGATAATTGATCAAAGCCTCCAAGCGACCCTGTGCAATTTCGGCTTGGTAGGGCGTATAGGCGGTGTACCAACCAGGATTTTCAAAGATATTCCGCAAAATTACGTTGGGAGTCAAGGTGCCATAATAGCCCTGCCCAATATAGGATCTAAAAACTTTATTCTGAGATACCAATGCTTTGAATGACTTTAAGAACTCGTTTTCAGTTTGAGCAGCGGGCAAATCCATGAGCTTTTTCAGCCGAATAGCATCGGGAATAGTTTGGGAAATGAGCTCTTCAACACTAGCTGCATCGATGGTAAGCAACATTTCGTTGATTTCACCTTCAGTTTTGCCCATGTGGCGATACGAAAATGAACTTAAAGTTTCGGTATTGGACATTTTGCTGTAAGTAAAATTAATTTGAACTACATAATAGAAGTTTGAGCCTCTTGGTTTGCAAAGGTACAAGAAAAGTAAAAGCCCCCTAGCTACGCAATGATGAATGCTGTGAAAGTAGTAGATTCTTTTCGGCAAATGCCTTGTAAAATGTTGTTGCTCTGTGGTCATTTACAACCACATTGGAAAGCGAGCTTATGAAAGTATGGAAACACATCTTACGGTATGGAGCAATGGTGCACCGTGTTTCTGGTGCTATTTTTTTTCCGCCATCTCCACATAATATTGATAGAAATAGGGAATGGTTTCAATCCCTTTCAGGAAGTTCCAGATTCCGAAGTGTTCGTTGGGCGAGTGAATGGCATCGGAATCTAATCCGAAACCCATCAACACCGACTTTAACCCTAATTCTTTTTCAAAAAGTGCCACGATGGGAATGCTACCACCGCCTCGGGTGGGCACAGGTTGTTTGCCAAAGGTAGTTTTCATCGCCTTTTCAGCCGCTTTGTAGCCAATATGGTCGATTGCGATCACATAAGGCTCTCCTCCGTGGTGGGCGTGAACTTCCACTTTCACCGATTTGGGAGCTATATTTTCAAAATGCTGCTTGAACAGGGCTGTTATTTCGTCAGAGCTTTGGTTTGGCACCAATCGCATCGATATTTTTGCATGGGCCTTTGATGGCAATACCGTTTTGGCACCTTCGCCAATATATCCGCCCCAAATTCCATTTACATCCAGTGTAGGCCTGATGGAGGCTCGTTCCATAGTGGAATAGGCATCCTCGCCCTTCACATCTGCTATTTCCAATTCGTTTTTGTATGCCGATAAATCGAAAGGGGCTTCAGCAAGCATTGTGCGTTCTTTTGCAGAAAGTTCAGCCACTTTGTCGTAAAAATTAGGGATCGTTATTTTTCCATTTTCATCGTGCAGGGAAGCAATCATTTCACAAAGCACATGGATGGGATTGGCTATTGCACCGCCATACACACCTGAATGCAGATCTTTATTTGGGCCCGTTACTTCCACTTCTACATAACTAAGTCCACGTAGGCCGCTATCAATAGATGGAATATCGTTGGCGATAATAGAGGTGTCTGAAATAAGAATTATATCGGCCTTCAGTTTTGCTTTATTTGCAGAAACAAACGCTCCCAGATGGTCTGACCCGATCTCTTCTTCACCTTCAATCATAAATTTTACGTTGCAAGGCAATGCATTGCTTTGCACCATCATCTCAAAAGCTTTGATGTGCATGAACATCTGACCCTTGTCATCGCAGGCACCCCTTGCAAATATTTTACCATCTTTAATTACAGGTGCAAATGGCTGATTGTGCCACAAATGAAGCGGAACAGCCGGCTGCACATCGTAATGGCCATAAACCAAAATAGTAGGCAACTTTGGGTCGATTATTTTCTCGGCATAAACCACAGGATTCCCTCCTGTTTCGCAAAGTTCGGCCGCATCTACGCCAGCTGCTATTAGGCTTCGTTTTACCCAATGTGCTGTGTTCAACATGTCTGGTTTGTGGGCGGGGTCGGCACTTATAGATGGTATGCTAAGTATTTCAAAAAGCTCGGCTACAAATCTTTGTTGGTTGGTTTCTATGTACTCTTTATAAAGCATTGTAAGCAGATTACTGGATTAATTGGCAGATATGCAGGCAAAGTCTGGCTTGCAAAATTAACTTAATAATCTGCTAGTTGTACGCATTGAGAGGAATTATGGCTGCGAACCAGTATTTTTGCGAAGAATTAAACATATTTTCTACACAATCTGCTTTATAACTTTATATCTTTGTTCATAACTCACTAAAGAATTTTTAAATATTATGCTTAAGTACAAAGCTGATTACCGCTCTATTGCCTACATCTTGGTCACCGTTGCCCTTTTCGCTTATCAGTGGATGAATGGATTTTCTTGGTGGGTATACATTATTTATTTACACCTCTCTGTTGCTGCTTCGGTAATGACTCACAACCATACCCACATCAACATGTGGAATTCGAAGCCGCTCAACGTGTTTACAGACTGGTGTTTGACAGTGTTTTTTGGAGTTCCAGTTTTTACGTGGATTCCAACACACAACAGAAACCACCATAGATTCAACAATAAAGAGGGCGACAGCTCAATCACTTACCGCCACACCGAAGAGAATCATGCCATGTCGCTTATTAGCTACCCTTCGGTAAGTGGGTTTCACCAAATGTCGCAAAGTATTGTTCCGTATATGAAGCAGCTGAAGGAAAACGACAAAAAGACTTATTATGAATACCTAGGGCAGATAGCAGTGTTGGCATTATGGATAGTATCGTTTGTGGTGCTCGATTGGCAAAAAGCTTTGATTTATGTGATTATCCCTCAGCAATTTTCCCAATTTTCGGTATTTGTGTTCAATTATGTGCAACACGTACACGCAAATGAAGAATCGAGATGGGATCATTCTCGTAACTTTTTGTGGGTAAATACTTTTCTTTTTAATAACGGTTATCATACCATGCACCACGAAAGAGCCAACATTCACTGGAGCGAGTTGCCTAAATTTCACAAAGAAATTGTTCATAATATTGACCCTGCCTTAATTGAAAAAAGCTTTTGGGGGTACATTATCAGAACTTATGTGGTGAGTATTTTCGTTCCCAAGTACCGCTCAAGCTCCATGCGATTGCAAAGGATAGCTGAATCGAATGCAGTGCCAGCTTAAGTATTTTCAACCAGCAAAAAAAAGGCTTCTGTTTTCAGAGGCCTTTTTTTTATGCCTAATGCGTATGAAAAGCAAATGCCCAATTTAAGTTTTCGAGCCCAGTAATTGGCATGGCATGGTTTTATTATTGGAACTCCCTGAGCATACTAAATGTGCTGTATTATTTCCTTTTCTTATTTTTTATAACCTTAAATATTTCTCAAATGTCAGTAAAATATCACCAGCCGATCTACAAATATCTCTTATCTGCTATTTGCTTATTGATGCTCACCACCATCTCTTTCGCTCAAGACGTGCAATGGGGATTTAAACTGCTCGAGTATTCATCGCAAAAAGGAAACAAAGCTTTCGCTGCCAAGCAAGCTTTGGGAAAGCCCAACATTTTCCCAGCATCAGGAACGAAACCTTCAGCTTGGGAGCCTAGAAGCGGCAAAGAAGCCTTTATTAAAATAGGGTTTATAAAGCCCATAAAGCTAAAGCAGATCGTCATTGCCGAAACCTACAACCCTGGATTTATAAGTAAAATATTTGTTTACGATGCTGATGGACGTGAATATGAGGTGGCCAGTTTTATACCTAAAGCCATCAACAAACCATCCCGGCTCTATCAATTGCGATTGTCCACTCCTTATTATGTGATTGCTGTAAAAATAGTCTTGAATCCTGAAAAGGATAAACCTATAGCCATTGATGCGATTGGAATATCGGAATCGGTAGAACCATTCGAATTCAAGATAAAAAAATCGGATATTTTGAAATCCAGTATTGTGTTGACGAAATTAAGCACTGCTGTGAATAGCAAATATATTGAGCTTGGGCCTTTGCCTGCACCAGATGGGAATACTCTATATTTCAGTAGAAAATTTGACCCACAAAATGCTGGAGGCGTGAAGGATAAGGAAGATATTTGGTATTCTAAATTGAATGCTTCTACTAAAAAATGGGAAGAGGCGCAAAATGTGGGTATTCCGTTGAATAACAAGGGTGCTAACTATATAAATTCTATCTCGCCCGATGGCAACACTATTTTGTTGGGTAATACATATAAAATTGATGGCGCTGCGGGTGATGGTGTTTCTATCAGCTACCGTACCTCCGAAGGCTGGTCGTTGCCCAAGAAGCTGGTCATTGAAGACGAGAAGAACAAGAGTCAATATGCTAATTTTTTCCTTTCTAACAGTCAAAAACTTTTGCTGATGGCCTTAGAACGCAAAGGCGAAGGATTTGGCGACATGGATATGTATGTGAGTTTCTTAAAAAAAGACAGTAGCTGGACGAAACCATTAAATCTTGGGGCAATAGTGAACACGCTGGGTGAAGAATCTGCTCCTTTTTTAGCCTCGGACGACAGAACTTTGTATTTCGCCTCGACCGGATTTAGCGGCTATGGCGGCATCGATATTTATGTAACAAGAAGGCTAGACGATTCGTGGACCAAATGGAGCGAACCTGAAAACCTGGGCCCGGTGGTGAATACCGCCTTTGATGAGTCGTATTTTACCATGGCAGCATCGGGCGATGCTGCCTATTTTGTGTCTAAAGGCGATTCTACAGGCGATAGAGACATTTATTCACTTGCGTTGCCAGCGGCTCTCAAGCCAGCTCCGGTAGTATTGGTAAGGGGCAGAGTCATCAACACCCAAACATCTCTTCCCATTCCTGAGGTGAAAATATTTTTCGAAAATCTTGAATCCGGAGTGGAAGCAGGCATAGCCAAGTCGAGCCCGGGAACGGGTGAGTATCAGATTTTGCTGCCCTCCAAATACCGTTACGGATATTTGGCCGAAAAGCAAGGTTTTCTATCGGTTAATGAAAACATAGATTTGCTGGGCTTAGAAACCTATACCGAGCTTTCTAACGACTTGTACCTTACGCCAATTGAAGTAGGGCAAACGGTGGCCATCAACAATATATTTTTCGAAACCGACAAAGCGGAGCTAAAAGCGGGCTCGTTTTTGGAAATCAACAGGCTCGCTGCACTTTTGTCAGCCTCTAAAACCCTGAAACTAGAGGTTGCGGGTCACACCGACAACAAGGGGTCCGTTGCCCACAATGAAATCTTATCAATGCAACGTGCACAGGCAGTGTTGAATGCTTTGCTTGGAAAAAATGAGGTGGCAAATACCCAGCTGGTGTTGAAATATTATGGCGAATTGAAGCCCATAGCCACCAACCTGACCGATGCTGGCAGGAAGCAGAATAGAAGAGTGGAGATAAAAGTGCTGGATAAGTAAATAAGTGCCCTTCTTTGTTTTTGGTGACCGCCAAAGACAAAGAAGGGCGCTATTGATTTTTTATACCCTGCAAACACGCTTTGTTTTTCATCTGCTTTTCTCTCAGTTTTTTTAATTTCTCCTAGTAATGCAAAGCTGGGTGGTTTATTTTACTAAGCAGTATTTTTGGCGAGATTAGAAGTTTTTTGCTTTGCTTGGGGCGAAACTCAGCAAGAACACCATCTTCTGCCAAACTATATCCGATAAACGAGGATAAATATCCGATAAATGTTTTATTTTGGCCTATCAAACTCTTTTGAAAAAGAATAATAAATGTAATATGCATAGCTCCATTTTGGCAAGAATCGAATACCAGGTTATTTGCATGCCTCCGAGTATTACAGAAGATTATTTAACCAAGCAATTCATTTAATACTGTACGTTTATGGAATTCTTCAAGAAGCTCTTCGAAAATGATTTCATGCCGCATGGGCATTGTTATTTTTGGGATCCTGCCATTGTGTGGACTAACGCCATTTCAGACAGCCTCATAGCCCTCGCTTATCTGACTATTCCACTTACTTTGATATTCATTGTAAGAGCCAGAAAAGACATCAATTTTATACCATTGATTGTACTTTTTGCAGCGTTCATCTTGAGCTGCAGCTTAACCCACATTATGGATGTGATCAACATCTGGCATCCTTTCTACAGATTGGATTCTACTTTTAGGGTTATCACTGCAATAGCATCCATCGGTACTGCCTTCATGTTGGTAAAAATCGCCCCACAAATTTTATCAATACCGACTACAGATGTGCATAAAAAATTAACTGATGAACTGAGGCAACAAAATCAGGAATTGTCCGCTGCCTTAGAAGAGCTCAAAAGTGCAGAAGAAAATCTGATTAAACTCAACGATGAGCTTGAACAAAAAGTAACGGAGAGAACAGAAGAACTGAGCGCCAGCGAAGAAGAACTAAAACAGCTGCTGGAAGAAAGCACCGCTTTGAATGCAGTAATTGCTGAAAGTGAAATCCGCTTAAGCAAAGAGCGACAGGTGCTTTACAATTCGTTTATGAATGCACCCGCAGGTATTGCCATTCTGCAAGGCGGTGCATTAACTTTCGAATTTGCAAATGCCAATTACGAGAAATTAGTAGGTCGGAAAATCACACTTGGTCACACTGTGCAAGCACATTTTCCCGAAATAGAACAACAGGGCTACATTCAATTGCTCAACAATGTATTTGCAAGTGGCGAAAGTTTCATCAACAATGAAATTGCTAT
>Ga0163144_10017057_pt1 | contig 14819 bp, 8 predicted proteins | sample OliLak19BULKMAT1_FD_123175 | JGI IMG/M metagenome (GOLD analysis project Ga0163144, IMG submission 123175) | Freshwater microbial mat bacterial communities from Lake Vanda, McMurdo Dry Valleys, Antarctica - Oligotrophic Lake LV.19.BULKMAT1 | ecosystem: Environmental > Aquatic > Freshwater > Lake... | reverse complement strand
GGTACCGCCACCCTGCTGCCGTTGGGTCTGGACCTCGCTGCCTGGAAGCAGGAGAACCGTTACCGTGATCCTGGTCTGCTCGGCAAGATCGCTGGCCGCAAACCGGAGCTTGGATTGGCCGATCTGCTGTCCGGCACCCAGGTGGCCGAGACGCACGATACCGCCATCGTGGTGAAGACCCGTTCCGGCGAACTGCGCACCGTGCCAAGCCCGCGCCTGGGATCGGCAGCTAAATCGCTGCGACAGGGCGACTGGCTGGTCGATGCCCGCATGGTCAGCGACAGCGCCGTGCTGGAGGTTGTGCGTGGCGCCGGCGGCGTGCAGAGTGCGGTCCTCAAGGCGGCGCCGATCGGGACGGCGGTGATGTTCGATCGCGAAGAGTTGCCGTACAAGCCGACCGGATTCGCCGACCGCATCAATCTGGTCAACGACGCCGCTTACAATCTGGTGGTCAAGAGCGTGCTGCTGCTGCCGCGGCTGTTCCGTTCGCCAGAGCAGGGCGGGGTCGACGCGAACAAGAGCCTGATGGGTCCAATTGGCATCTTCCGCGAACTGAAGGCCCGGGCCGAACTAATGGGCTTCGATTCGTTCCTCAAGCTGGTCGCCCTGGTCGGCCTCAACCTGTTTGTCGTCAATCTGCTACCCATCCCAATCACCGATGGCGGCCAGCTGGTGATGCTCGGGGTCGAGACGGCGATCCGCCGTCCCCTCCCGATCTGGCTGAAGAACGGGCTAATGTATGCCGGCGTCGTGCTGGTCGGTACCCTGTTTCTGTACATCTGCGGCCTCGACATCCTCCGCCTGTTCGGCATCGCCTGAGCGTCAGTCGGTGCGGCATAGCCGGGCGAAGAGGTAGCCTGGTGCGACGTCCCAGCTGATCGCCGCGCATTGCCGGCTATCGACTGCCACGCTGCCGGCCCCGGCCAGCACCTCTGTGGTCCATGCCCCCGCAAGTGGCAATGCCCACGTCGCCGTCTCCGGCGCACATGGTTCGCGCAGTGCGATGAGGTAGCCGCCCTGGCCATCGGCATCGAGCGAGCAGAAGCCGCTGCCTGCGGCCCCGCTCGGGCATTGTCCGACCGGATGGATGGTGCCGCCGTGCAGTCGGGCGCGGTGCTGCTTCCACAGCGCGATCAGCGGACGCAGCCCGGCGGCGTCTTCGGCCGGCAGTTCGCTGACCTCGAACCAAGCGAGCGGGCTGGCGACCATGATCGAGGCGAACAGCCAGTCGGCGGGATAGACAGACGGCGCCAGCGGGTCGCCGGCATAGTTCTCGGCCTTGCGTTGGCGGTTGAGGAATTCCATGCGTAGGCGCAGCGGATTAACCCAATGCGCCAACAGCCACAGATTGCGCAGGGTGGCGTGCGGCCACCAGCGATGCCAATCGGTGTAGCGGTTCTCGACGAACAGTGGTCCGGCAGATATGGCGCCGAAGTAACCGGGGCGCACCTCGGCGGTGACGTCGAGGTCGAAGCTGATAGCGCCAGCGCTTTCGGCAAGCACAGCAGCGAAGAAGCGCTGCAGGTTCGCTTCGCCCAGGCTGCTGTGCGCCTTGACCCCGTCGATCTTCACTTGGGTGACACCATGGTTTCGCCAGAAGCCGAGTACCGCATCGGCATCGCGCCGCCAGTTGCGAAAATCCCCGGCGCTGTCGGGCGCGAACCATAGACCAAAAGCCATGCCACGAGCATGTACGTCTGCCGCGGTTCCGGCAAGACCGTCGGGAAAGCGCTCTGAATGATGGTCCCAGAAGCGCTCGTCGGCTGCCCAAAAGCCCTGCCACACCCCGCCCTTGGCGAGACCGTGCACCGAATTGCTGGTCACGCCGCGCTGCCAGCCGTCGTCGATCTGCACCACATCGACGCCTAGGTCATGCCCGGCGGTGATCTCGCGCGCCATGAATGCGGCGCAAATGCGGCCGTCGCGGTTGCGATCGCCCCAGGTGTTAGACAGCAGCAGGCCATCTCGACCGGGCACATACGCGCGGAAACAGCGTTGGATGGCGTGCAACAGGGCGATGCGGCCGGTCTGCGCATGGCGGTAGACGCCGACTGTCCAGGCGTAACCGCGCGAACCGGGCGCGGCTCCGTGGCCGTGCAGAGAGACTGCCGGACGACCGCCCTCGTGCCAGGTGCGCAGATCGGCCGGGCAGGGCAGCGGCCGGGCATGCGGCAGTGGGGCGTGCTTGAGCAGCACCAGGCCGTCGCCGGTCAGCGGATCCTCGATCGCAAAGACGCAGCCAGACAGCGCCAGCGGTTCGGGCGTGGCCAGGCGCAGTTCGCGCGGCTGGACGAGGTTGTCATGCGAGTCGGTCTGATCGGCCAGCTGGGCGGTGTGGACATGAGCGTGGTGGCAGGCGAGGAGTAGCCGTTCACACAGATCATCGGCGGCGGTCGGCGCTGCCACCGAGCCATCGGTTTCGATGCCGCTCGCCTGATTCCGTCCGGCCTGGCCCTGGTGCGCGTCGCCATCCGGCCAGCGCAGCAACTGGATGGTGATGGCGGCGACACCCGGGAATACCTGCAGCCGCCAAGCGAGATCGCCACAGTCGAGTTCTGCGGTCAGTGAGACGGCTTCGACTGGAGCAGCCTGGCCGCGGACGATGGTCAGGCTGGGCCGACGGGCTGCGGCGGGCGGCGCGGCGGGCGGGACGCTGCCTGCCACGTTGGCTGGCAGCAGCCAATCGCGGTCGCCGGCAGTCAGCGCCAGTGGCACCAACAGACCGTCGCAGACCTGCCAGCGGCGGTTGATCAGTGCATTGCCGATGGCCAAGACGTCGCCGTCCAAACAGACGAAGCATGAGGCTGTATCGTGATGCATGCATGAGACGATAATCGGCAATACATTGCATCCATGACATTTCAGTGACCATACGGTGGATGTATCGTGATCATCCGGACACGGTCCGCTGGCGCATCCGCACCGCCTCAGCATGGCAGGAAGCGGCGCCCGGCAGCGCCTTCTGGTTCGACAACCGCCGCCGTCCCGACGGAGCGGTGGTCTTCCAGTACACCCGCCTTGGCGCGCTGACGCTGCGCCAAGGCGGGCGACGACTGCGCGTGCCGCCGGGCAGCGCGGCGCTGATGCGCTTTGGCGAGGCCTGTGATTACGGACTCGACCCGACCGATAGCGAAGGCTATGCCTGCACCTACTTGACCTTTCAGGGTGCCGGACTCATGGCGCACTGGCGCGAACTGGTCGGCCTGCACGGCGGCATCGTACCGTATGGTGAAGGCGTCCTGGCCAGCGCCCTGGTCCTGGTCGAGGCGGCCTCGTTGCCACCGGGGCAGCAGGCAGGATTGATCCATGCCTTCGTCATGCAGCTGTACGAAAGTCCACAGGCGATTGGCGCACGCCCGGCGAGCGATCGGGCCATCGCTGCGATCCGTGCCGATCCGTGCGCGGTGCGCAGCCTGAAGGAGATCGCCGCGGCGCATGGTCTGTCGCGCGAACACCTCGCCCGGGTCTTCACGGCGCGGGTCGGCGAAGCGCCGTGGGCATTCATAACCCGGGCGCGCCTCGCCCGCGCTCAGGCGCTGCTGGCCGATCCGGCGCTGCCAGTGCTCGACGTGGCGCGCCTGTGCGGCTACGCCTCTGCCCGGGTGCTGGCGCGCAATCTGCTCAGCGCGACCGGCCGTTCACCGGCGCGCTGGCGTCGCTGACTAGCCGCGGCCGGACTAGCGGTCATCATGTGATTATGTCGATCTTCGCATGGCATCGTCAGGCACGATTGTGCGACAGCCTAGCCTCGATCACGGATGCCGGGCTGCCGCCGCACGTGGCGCTTGGCCTGGCAGCTGATGCGGCCGGGGGAACGGTCGGCGCGCGTGCCCGTCGGGCTGCTGCCAGCGTGGCCACCGGCACCACGGTGTCCGCAGCGCTGCTGGCTGCTGGCGAGGACCGCCTGCTGTGCGCGGTGCTGGCGGCCGGCGAACGCTCTGGCCGGGTGCCGCCACTGGCGCGCCAATTGGCTGCGACCTTTGCCCTGCGTGCCCGCCTGCGGGACGAAGTCACCGGCAAGCTCATGTATCCCACAATCCTCATACACTTGGCGCTATTGTTGCTGCCGTTGCCATGGGTCATGTCGGGGTCGATGCCGGCCTGGACCATGCTGCTGGGACCGGGGTTGGTATGGGTGCTGGTCGTCGCGGCGATATGCGTTGCACGCTGGAGCGGTCGTGCCGGTCTGCTGGGACGGCTTGCGCTGAAGCCGCCCTTCCACCTGCTGTGCCGACCGGCCCTGATCGCCGACGCGGCGGCGGTGCTCGGAGCTGCCCTGTCTGCCGGTCTGCTGGTGCCAGATGCCCTGGAGCTGGCCGCCGGGGCCTGCGCGAACCGCGAGCTGGCGGTCCGATTGGCCGAGGCCGGTGTCGCGGTCCGCTCGGGCCGCCTGCCCGATCTGGTCGCGGCCCTGTCCGCCTGCGGCATGTCCGGTGACGAGCTGGAACTGATCCGCACCGGCGAACGATCCGGTAAGCTGGAGGAGGGTCTGGCCCAAGCCCGTGTGCTCGCCGCCGAACGATTTGCCATCCGCCTGCAATGGACGGCTCGGGCAGTCACCGGAGCCGTCTACGGCCTCGCCATGCTGATCGCTGCGGCGACCATCTTTACGATGTTCGCCAAAACCTATGCGCCCCTGATGCGCGAGCTGGAAGCCGAGTGAGCGAAACAGGTTAGACGGCATAGGTTGATCCAGATTTCGTTCACCGCGAGTGGTGATAGAGTATGCGCGTGGATGCAACGACCGTCATGCTTGCGTCCGGGATGTCCGGGGTAGCCGGCGCCGTCCTGTCCTGGGCTTGGCTGCGTCGTCGCGGGCCATCGGTATCGTCGGCCCTAAGCGCCCTGGCCTCAGCAGCGCACGGTTTAGCCACCGCTGAAAATCCGCATGACAGATTGCCCGCCGTGTTGGCTACGGTTGGCTCCGCCCTCGGCTGCCAGCGACTGGAAGTGCATGAACTGCACGAATCGGTTGGCGGCGGATTGCCGGTTTCCTCGCTGCGTCATGCTTGGGCCGGACCCGGATTGGCGACGCGCGATGACCAACCGGATCTGCGCTGTCGGCCGTGGCATCCGACCCGCTCTCGCTGGCTGGCCGAATTGGCGGCCAACCGTGTGATTGCAGTCGGCGTAGCCGAGTTACCGATATCGGAACGTCCGGAGCTAGCCGGATCTGGGGCGGTCGCCGTCCTGCCGCTGATCGTCGCAGGTCGGCTGTGGGGATGCCTGCTCTGCCTGGACAGGGCAACCTCGGCACGTGGCCCCGATGACCTCGCCGTCCTCCACCTGCTTGCCGAGATGTCGGCCCAGGCGATCGCTCATGTGCGGGTGGTCGCCAGTCTCATCGAGGCCCAGGCCGCTGCCGTGAGCGGTGACCGAGCCAAGCGTGAATTCCTGGCCAACATGAGCCACGAGGTGCGCACCCCGCTCAACGGCGTGCTCGGCATGGCCGGGCTGCTGCTGGACACCGAGCTGAATGTTCGACAGCGCGAGTATGCCCAGGTGGTACGGTCATCGGCCGAGAATCTCCTCGCCCTGCTCAACGATCTGATCGATCTGGCCAAGGCCGAGGGCGATCAGCAGGTTGAGCGGACCCGTTTCGATCCGCTGCGTCTCGCCGAGGATGTGGTTGCCATGCTGGCAGAGCGGGCTCACGCCAAGGGCATTGAGATCGCCATCTATCCGCATCCGGATCTGCCGCGACGGTCCCTCGGCGATCCGACGCGATTGCGTCAGGTGCTGATGAACCTAGTCGGCAATGCAATCAAGTTCACGGCCCGTGGACACATCATTGTGCACGCGGCGTGGCTGGACGAAGGTGGTGGTGCAATCTCGTACTCGGTCGAGGATACCGGCATCGGCTTTGATGCCGCGACCAGATCCCGACTGTTTGCCGCATTCAGCCAGGGAGACGGCTCCTCCACTCGGCGTTTCGGCGGTACCGGTCTGGGCCTGGCGATCTGCCGGCGCATGGTCGAGGTCATGGACGGGACGATCAGCTGTCGCGGCGAGGCCGGGCGTGGCGCCTGCTTCACCATCCGCGTACCCTCACCCGAGGTCTCATCCGGCGTTGGGGCGCGCAGCACGCTGGTGTCGGGGGCAACCCTCGGAGCCCGCGTCCTGGTCGTCGAGGCCAACGAGGCAACGCGCGCTGCCTTTGTCGCCGTCTGCGTGCGGGTCGGGCTGGTGCCCGAGGAATCGGCCGGTTGCACCGAGGCTCTCGACCGCTTGGCCGCCGTCGGTGCTGAAACGCCACGCATCGTGCTAGTCTCGGCGAACCTTCCGGGCGCAAGCGATCTGCCGAGCCGTTGTCCGAAGGGAGTCGCCTGTATCCTGGTGGCACCAGTTGCTATGCGGACAACCCAGGCGGACGCCCAGCGGCTTGGCTTCGCCGCCTGCCTGGTCAAGCCGCCGCGTATCGCCCGTCTTGCCGAAGTTGTCGGTCGGGTCTTTGAGCGCCCAGACAACCAGGAGGACAGCGATGCCGGCGAGGAGACCGGCACCCATCGCCGCTCTCAGCTGCGCGTGCTGGTGGTCGAGGATGACCAAGTAAACCAACTGCTGGCCAAGGCGGTACTTGAACACGAAGGCGTGCGCGTTGACATCGCCGCCGACGGGCATGAGGCGCTCGAGGCGCTGGCCCGGGCGTCGTACAATGTCGTGTTGATGGACCTGCTCATGCCGGTGATGGACGGTCTGGCTTGCGCTCGCGAGATCCGTCGGCTGGAGCGGGAGCGCGGCCTTCCGCCCATCCCGATCATCGCGGTCACCGCTCTCGATCAGCCCGACGTCCAAGAGCGCTGTCGACAAGCCGGCATGGATGGCCATGTGCGCAAGCCGTTCGAACCGAAGCTCCTGCGCCGCATTCTGCGCCGCACAGTGGCGGAACGGAAACGCCGCGCCTGAAAGGCGCGGCGTCCGTGGTTTGGCTTGGGCCGCCAGTGTCAGCGTCGGGCCAGAGTCCGGCGTCGGCTGGCCAGGCGCTTGACCTTGGCTGCAGCCCGGTCCATCGCCTGCCCGACTGCGCCCCCCCAATCGGTGCCCAGATCGTGCGTCACCAGCCGCTGTCCGTTGACCAGCTGGACTTCGGCGACGCAGCGGCGGTCGAGGCCGCCCTTCGGGCCATTCACATCGGACAGACGCAGCACGACGCTGCGCACCTGGTCAGTCAACCGGCCCAAGGCCGATTCGGCGCGGCTGGTCGCGAGTCCGAGCAGGCCGCCGTGGAGTCGGCCAGGCAGTCCGTGGGTCTGAAGTGAGAGAAGCATGTTTGGGTCCCTTCCTATGTCCGGACCATGCTGAATCCCGTCGACAATACCATTGCGTCTTCGAATGATATTGTTCGCATATAACGAACGATGCAGATCGATCGCATTCCCAGTTTGCGCCATCTGTCGATTTTGCGAGCGGTGGTGCGCAGCGGCGGCGTCCATGGAGCGGCACGGGCGTTGCAGCTCGCCCCGTCGACCGTCTCGGCGCAGCTAGCGGCACTGTCGCGCGCCCTGGGCACCCCGCTGACTCGCCGGCGTGGGCGCGGCCTCGAACCGACAGCTGCCGGGCGGGCGGTGGCCGACGCTTCCGAGGAGGTCGAGGCCGCAGCCGCGCGCGTCCTCGCCGCGGTCGAGGAGTCTGGCCCGGCCATCCTCCCGGTGGGCATCGCCGAAGATGTGCCCCAGGCGGTGGTCCATGCGGTATTCGCCCCGGCGCTGGCGGTGCCTCGGGCGCCACTGCTGCGTCTCCACATCGACCGACCCGAACGCCTGTTCGACGATCTTGCCGGAGGGGGGCTGGCCGCCGTCCTTGCCGATCGCGCCCCGCCGCCGGAACTCGACCCGCAGGTCCGCGTCCATCGCATGGCCGCCGCGCCAGTCGGCTTCTTCGCCGCCCCGGCTCTGGCCCGACGACTGCCGCGATCCTTTCCCAAGCTGCTCGACGGGGCTCCGATGGTCCTGCCCGAGCCGGGTGATGCAGTGCGTCGTCGACTCGATCAGTGGTTCGAGGAATCTGCCGTACGTCCGCGTGTGGTTGCCGAAAGTGACGACCCCGAGTTGCGCCGCCTATTCGCTGTCGCCGGCGATGCGGTGATGCCCGCCACCCTGCTCAGCGGTATCGGACTGAAACGGCTCGGCCTCGCCGGTGGCGTCGACGAGCGCTGGTGGCTCATTACCCGCCGTGCCAGCCGCGATCCCGGCCTGGCCGCCGTGCTAGCCGCCGCCCGTAGCTTTACGTCGGCGTAAAAGTGCTCAGATTGCCGGCCGCACGTCCCCGTAGCTCAGCTGGATAGAGCAGCGGTTTTCTAAACCGCAGGTCGCAGGTTCGATTCCTGCCGGGGACGCCAGTCATCAGTGCCTTGCTGCCGGTCGAGGTGCGCAGTGGCTTCTCTTCGCGCACACAGTCAATCTGCAATCAAAGCCTGACCGGAGTCCCCCATGCCACATCCCATCACGCTCCACCGAGGAACCTGACATGCGTATCGGCATGATCGGCACTGGTTGGGTCGCTCCCCAGCATCTTGATGCCTTGGCCCTGGTTTCGGGTGCCGAGCTCGTCGCCGTCGCGGGCCGCGATGTGGCCAAAGCCGAGGCCCTCGCCCGGCCGCGCAAGGCCGTGCCGTATGGCGACTGGCAGGCCATGTTGGCGGCCGAGCGGCTTGATGCCGTCTATGTCTGTCTGCCACCGCATATTGCCGCCACCGTCGCCCGCGGCTGCGCCGGCAAGGTGCGCGGCGTGATGGTCGAGAAGCCGGTCGCCAGCGACGTCGCTGACGCCGAACTGGCGGCCCGGGCCTTTGCCGAGGCCGGCACCATCGCCGGCGCGGCTTATCACAACCGCACCCGGGCCATGGTCGGTCGCATCCGTGCGCTGTGCGCCACCACGCTGCCGGTTTTTGCCGAGGCGTGGTGGCATGGCGACATGCCCGGGCCGCCATGGTGGCGCAACCGTGCGCAATCAGGCGGGCAGATGACCGAACAGTGCACGCATCTCGTCGACCTCCTGCGCCTCTGGCTGGGCGAGGCAGTGGCGGTCACCGCGGTTGCGACCCAGGGGGTGATGCGCCGTGAGGTGGCCGACTTCGATGTCGATGATGCGCTGGGCGCGACCATCCAGTTCGCCACCGGAGCGATCGCCTGCGTCCATACCAGCTGTGTTGCCCTGTCCGGCCAACAGATCGACGGTGTCGGCTTGACCCTTCGCGCCCGTGGTTGGGAGGCCCGTCTGTCCGGTTGGGGCCTGGATGCGCGGATCCGCCGCACCGACGGAACTGAGGAGGTGCTGGCCGCTGAGCCCGACGCCTTCCGTCGCCAGGCCGAGGCCTTCGTCGCCGCCGTGACCGCCGGAGACCCCGCCCGGCTGCCCTGCACCTACGCCGATGGCTTGGCCACCCTGCGTCTGACCCGGGCGATCGATCGTGCGGCTGCTACCGGCCAGCCGCAACGGCTGTAACTACGGTTGGAACTGCTCAGGCCGAGCCGCGACAAAGCTCCTGGGCAGATAACCATGGTTCTCGTCAGGGCGTCAAGCCCCGGGCTTGGGCGATCAGAGCGGTGAATTCGTGGCGCTGGCCACCTGGGTCGCTGGTCGCGCCGGCCTCCGCGAGTTGCTTCACCATGTTCCAGTTGCACGAGCCCAACCAGGGTGAATGGCGCAGCAGCATGCCGAAGCCGGCGGCCGCCGCGGCGGTGCGGAAGTCGGCGTCCATCTCGCCGATTGCGCCAGCTACGTCGTGTTCCATCAGGCGGCTGTCGGTGGCACCGGGATCCTTCCAGCGCAGGCGCAGGCGCAACAGGGTGGTCGGGTCGGCGGTGGCGGCATCAGGGGCGAGGAACGGGTTCTCGTCGCTGGCCGGGCCGGCTGCCGGCACCGCACCGCCGGCGGGTATGATTTCGTAGAGCGCGGTGACGGTGTGTCCGGACCCAATGTCGCCGGCGTCGATGCGGTCGTCGTTGAAGTCCTCGCGGCGCAGGACGCGGTTTTCGTAACCCAGCAAGCGCCAGGCGGCGACCGCGGCAGGATTGAAGAATACCTGCACTTTGGCGTCCTTGGCTACCGTCACCAGTTGGCCCATCACCTCGCGGTCGAACAGCCGGCGGGCTTCGTCTTCACGGTCGATGTAGCCGTACACGCCATTGCCGTGATCGGCGAGGGTCTCCAGGGTGTCGTCCTTGTAATTGCCCATGCCGAAGCCGTAGACGTTGAGGCAGGTGCCGCCGGCGCGTTCACGCTCGACCAGGGACTGCAGATCGTCGCGACCAGTGAGTCCAACATTGAAGTCGCCGTCGGTACAGAGCATGACCCGGCTGATCGCGCCGGGTGTGGCGCCATTGTGGGCCTCGGCATAAGCGGCGGTGATGCCGCCGGCGCCGTTGGTCGAGCCGTTAGCGCGCAGGCTACGGATCGCTGCGCGAATGCGCGGCTGGTCGGATCCGGCGGTAGCCGGCAGCAGGGTGCCGGCATTACCCGCGTAGGTGACAATGGCGAGGTGGTCGCGCTCGCCCATCTGCTCGGCGAGCAGCAGGAGCGCTGTCTGCACCAGCGGCAGCTTGTTGGCGTCGCTCATTGAGCCCGAGGTGTCGACCAGGAAGACCAGATTCAGCGGCGGCCGCGCGTTGCGTTCGATGCTGCGGGCGCGCAGGGCGACCCGCACGAGGCGGTGCTCTGGCGCCCACGGGCAGACCGCGACCGCAGTCGAACTGCGGAACGGCACGCTGTCGCCGGCCGCGGGTGCGGGATAGGCGTACGGCAGGGTGTTGACCAGTTCCTCGATACGCACGGCGCCGGCAGGAGGCAGCTGTTTGAGTTCGCGCAGATAGCGGCGGCAGTTGGCGTAGCTCGCGGAATCGACATCGAGTCCGAAGGTCGAGGCGTCGCCGCCGCGCTCGCCAGTGCGCACGAAGGCGTTGTCGACGACCTGGGCATAGCGCTCACCGGTGCTGGGATCGACCGCCTCTTCGCCCTGGCCGCGCAGCGGGTTGCCCAGCTTCTCGCCATTGGCGCCTGGGCCGAGATCGCGGTCGTTCGGGGCGGGGTCGCTGGTCGTGACTTTCTTGAGACCCTCGACGTTTGTTTCGCCAGCATCGATGCTGCTGTTAAGTGCGGCCTTTCTGTCGCCAGTGGTGCTGAGTGCGTAGCCATAAACGCCATTCGATGGTGTCGACGTGGGCTTTACGGCGGCCTGACGTGCTGTCGTCCGCGCCGTACAGGCGCTGACCAGCAATACGACCAGGGCAAGGAGTACGCAGACGATAGAGACGGATTTCATGCGTGATTCTCCGGCGGGTTGAGCAGAGGGAGGATGCGATGGGCGTGAGCGGCTGCCTGCGGGGCCATCAAGCCGTCGCGGCGGTGCAGGAAGCGGTCGCCGAGCGGGCCGGTGATCGCGCCCCACAGCACCGCTGCGCCATCGTCATCCAGACCGGTCAGGCGCTGCAGTATGGCGCGCACCGAGGCGTCATTGCCGCGATCGACTTGCCACGGGGTGAAATCGTGCGGTGGGAAGACGAGCAGGGCGAGGGCACGCGGCCGCAGGTCGTACATGCGATAGAGGATCTCGACCGCGGCGCGCACAGCGTCAGCCGGCGCGGGCAAGGTCTCGGCCAGGGCGGCGAACTCATGCTCGATCGGGGCAAGCGCGAGGGCGTAGAGTTCGCGGCCGAGCTGTTCCTTGGTCGAGAAATGCTTGAACATCGACGCCGGCCCGACGGCGGCCGCGGTCGCGATCTCACGCGTCGACACCGCCTCATAGCCGCGCCGGGCAAACAGATCGAAGGCGGCGTTGAGGATGCGGTCGCGGACGAAAGCTGGACGGCCCATGGTAAGAAAGCGTATGCTCTATTACTGCGAATGCAAGCGCTGAACGGCGATCGCTTCCATATCGGGACCGTCCGCCAGTGTCGCAACGCTATGACCGAACTGACAATGGACCCCGTGCCTGGTGACCGCCTGCTGCGTTTCGTCGGCGACCGGGTGCGCTTTCACCTGGCCCATCCAGATGGCGCCCAGCCCGGCTGGACGGCTCGACTGCGCACCAACCTCGGTCGGGCAGTGGTGTTGCGCGACGAGATCGTTGCCAGTCATGCCGGTGGTCGGACCTTTGCAGGCGCATCGTGGCGGGATGTGCCGATGCGGCCGACCGCGGGCGGCTGGGAGATCGAACTGCCCTTGGCCGAGGTTGGCTGGTTCCGCTCGAAGGCGTATGCTGTGGATGCCAAGGGCCGGCAGCACTGGCCCGACGGCGACGACATCGGCATCGCTATCCACCCCGATCTGTTGCGCAGCGGCAATACCGTCTACTGCGCCTTTCCACGCATGTTCGGCCCCAATAAAGGCGAGTCCGCGACTGGCGATACGTTAGCTGAAGAGCAGCTCGCGGCGATGGATCGTCATGGTTGGACGGTGATCCCGCCATCGGGCAAGTTGCGCGATCTGATACGCGAACTGCCGCACATCACGAAGCGGCTGAACTGTCGTATCCTGCACCTGATGCCGGTCACGCCGACGCCGACAACCTACGCCCGCATGGGCCGCTTCGGGAGTCCGTATGCCGCCCAGGACATGGTGACGATCGATCCCGCCCTGGTCGACTTCGATAAGCGCACCACCGGCGTCGACCAGTTTCGCGAACTGACCTACGCGACCCACCTCGCCGGGGCGCATGTTATCCTCGATATTGCGATCAACCACACCGGCTGGGGCGCCCGCCTGCACGAACTGCATCCCGAATGGTTCCACCGCAACGACGATGGCACGTTCCGCTCGCCCGGTGCGTGGGGAACGGTGTGGGAAGACCTGGTCGAGATGTCGCACGACAACGTGGCCCTGTGGGAAGAACTCGCCGAGACCTTCCTGATCTGGTGCCGGCGCGGGGTCGACGGTTTCCGCTGCGATGCCGGCTACATGGTGCCGATGCCGGCGTGGCGCTACATCACTGCGCGGGTGCGCCAGGAGTTCCCCGACTGCGTCTTCCTGCTCGAAGGTCTGGGCGGGGCGTGGTCGGCGACCGAGGCGCTGCTGACCGAAGGCTGCATGCAATGGGCCTATTCCGAAATGTTTCAGAATAACGATGGGGTTCAGATCTCGGGCTATCTCGACCACGCGCTGCACCAGAGCCGCCGCGTCGGCTTGCTGGTCAACTACAGTGAGACACACGACAACGAGCGCCTGGCCAAGCGCGGCCGGGCGTGGTCGCTGCTGCGCAATCGCCTGTGCGCGCTGACCGCACCAGGCGGGGCCTTCGGCTTCACCGCCGGGGTCGAGTGGCTGGCCGAAGAAAAACTGGAGGTTCACCAGGCCCGCGGGTTGAACTGGGACGCGCCACTGCATCTGGTCGACGAGTTGGGCGCGCTCGGCCGGTTGGTTGCCGACCATCCGTGCTTTCATGCCGATGCGCATTGTGTGCGTCTGTCGCCAGACGGCTCGCCTCTGCTGGCCCTGCGTCGCGACAGCTCGGGCGACGCCGGTCCACAAGATAGCGTGCTAGTGCTGATCAACCTCGATACCGAGTCTAAGCAGTCGATCCGGCTGTCCGGCCAGGTCATGCGCGAGATGGGTCATCCATCGATCGACCTGCTCGGGCAGGCGGCGCCGGCGATCATCCCTCAGGTCGATGACGGCTTTACGGTAGGCCTTGGTCCCGGCGAGTCCTGCTGCCTGGCGGCGACCAGCGAGCCGCAGGGCCTGGCGGGTGCCGCGTATCGTGCCGCCCGAGCCCAGGCCGCCGCTGCGATCCAGGCGTTGCACGTCGCCATTCCCAACGAGGACTGCGGGCCGGCCTCGTGGCGCGACCTGGCCAGCCGGTTCAGCGCCGATCCGGTGCGTTTCCTCGCCGCTGCGGCCCGCCTCGACCGCGCCGCCGCGCGTACCGACCTGATCGCCGCGATCGATGCAGCATCGGTGGTTGCCGACCTGCCGCGGGTGACCGTGCTGACGGTGCGCGATCTTAACCGCATCAACTTGGTGCCGCCCGGCAGCTGGCTGCTGCTGCGAGACGCCTACCCGTTCGCCGCCGCGCTGACCACCCAGGTGGGCGTTCGTGCATTGCGCGTCCGTTCGTTGCCAGTCGAGAATGGACACGTCGCGGTGATCACCCCCCAGGAGATCGAAGGTCCTGCCGAGTTGTTGCTGGAACGGTTCGCGACCACCGGGGCACAGGCTGCGGTTTCGCTGCGCTTCCTGCCGGCTGTGCCGGATCCGGCGGTGCACCGGGCGCAAGCCGGGCTAGTGCTGCTGGCCAACGGCCGCGGCGCGATGGTGCGTCTGCATGCCGACCTGGGTAGGATCGCCAGCAAGTACGACTGCCTCCTCGGCGCCAATCTGCACGCTGATGCGCCATGCGACCGTCAGGTCTTGGCAAAGCGCCTGCGCGCCTGGGTCGATGCCGACGGCTTCATCACGCCGCTCGACAGCGCCAATCTCGTCGAATTCACCGCTGGTCCGCCGGCGGAGTGGAGCTTCGTCGCCAATGCTGGCGATGGCCGTACCGTCGAGTTGCGGTTGACCATCGACCTGCTGCACGGCCGGAATACCGTGGTGGTCCGCTTCGAGCGGCCGGCTGCGGATCCGCGCTGGGGCCGACCGCTGCCGCCCGAGGCGCGTGTCTCGGTGACCGTGCGCATCGACATCGAGGACCGTTCGTTCCACGGCGAGACCCGTCGCAGTCCTGGTGCCGTGGCCCATGTCAGTGGGGCGACCACACTGCGCGCCGACGGCTTTACCTGCGCCTTCGCGGCCGACCGCCGCCTGCGCGTAACTGCCGACCGAGGTGCATTTCACGGCGACGCGGAATGGTGCGAAAACATCCCGCATCCGGTGGAGGCTGGTCG